>Ga0209282_1001828_pt1 | contig 11959 bp, 5 predicted proteins | sample Mtrugardesep15_FD_187529 | JGI IMG/M metagenome (GOLD analysis project Ga0209282, IMG submission 187529) | Root nodule microbial communities of legume samples collected from California, USA - M. trunc garden sep15 (SPAdes) (version 2) | ecosystem: Host-associated > Plants > Roots > Nodule...
GACTTTCCTCGGTTGAGTCTTAGGTGCTCTGATATGTAACGGGATGGGGAAACTTGTTAAATGCTTTTCTATTCCTTGCATGTCATTTATGATTTCATAAGACTATTTTTAGATGAACTTTCTGAGATGTTTGATGAGGCCTGCGTGCCAAGACTTTTTATGATTCTGCTGCAACGTTTGAGATGTTTAAATGAAGAATAAATTGTTATTTATTCATATATGAGATTTATGTGATATGTGATACTCCGTTATGTGATTAACTCTGATTTATTTAAAGAAATTTTTACGTTGGGAAAACGGGGTGTTACAGGGTGGGGTCATATAACTGGTAATGGTGAAAATACATCTTTTTGGAGTGATCCTTGGTTAGAGGGCGGGGTGTTGTGGGATCGGTTTAGGCATTTATTTAAGCTAAGTGTGGATCATAATGTTTATGTAGTGGCGATGAAGATGGATGGTTGGGAGGTTAACCGGGTGGGTTAGAGGTGGAGAAGAAGACTATTTGCTTAGAAGGAGGAATAATTGATTGTGTTAGGCTGCTTTATAACATTTTTTGTAGAATTTTTTTTTTGATAAAGCTAGAAAAATTCAATAAAAGAAAAAAGGGAACAGTACAAAATTGGGGGGACTAAGCCAATACCCAATTAGACAAAAATGCCAATACCCAATTAGACAAAAATATAGTAAAGCAAAGTCACTTCCTTAGTAGCCTTAAACCATCTCTAAGGAGGCATAAGATGAAAACCACACCATGCTACTGAGGTTACATTGAAATGACACAAACATAAAGAAGCAAAGCAACAGAGAACACAACTAAAGCCTAAACCAAGGCATACACATCATGTTTTATAAGCTTTAGATATGCCACTCTTAGCACAGGTTTGAATGCACTCATTTTTCGATCCTCTAGCACTAGTTTGGAATATGGTATTAACAATGTCTTTACCATGCTCAAGAGAGTTGTGATGTTGTGCAGGGTCTTCAGTTGCAGTTTTGGGGCACTTTTGTTTCTTAGTCCTACCCCTTTTGGTTTTCTTTACCTTGTCAGTAGGAGATACCAGGTAAATGTCAGACTGTAGAAAATTAGAGATGATTTTCTGAGTTTCATTGCTTGTATCATGGTCAACATCAGTAGTATCTGTATCTTCATCTCCCCAAAACTTGCTCAAAGTTTTGACATCTTTTAAACACGCAACATTTAGATTTCTAAGGCCAGCAAGTACCTACACTTTACTTTTGTCTGGCCTCAATAATTCATCAGTGGTAGTAATGGGAACAATGATGGGATGCAATGAGGAAAATTCATCAAATATAAGACCCTCAGCAAAACCAAGTGACACAGAAGTAACTTCGGGGAATGCCCTCCTCCCAATGGTACTAGTCTGTTCTAGAGAGTTGTTTGAGCTTAAAGCAGTTGGTTGAGAGTTCCCTTTTACCAAGTTACAAGGGTGCTCTAAGTTTGTGCTATGAGTCAAGGCAACCTTCCCTGATAGAGCTTGCCCGGTGACATGCTTGACCTTGTTGAATGATACTCGGTAAAAGGTATTTATCAAATTCTCACGGCTACGGATAAGATTCTTGTTGACAACCATTCATACTTAATTTGGAGCAAAACGGTGGCTCTCAAGCTTCTTATTCCATCAGATATTGGATGTCACACACAACCATTTTTTGACGTGCATGCTTTCAGGAAGAACATTCGTTCTTGTTTTCAAGCGGTGTGGTTGACCTGTCTTTGGGTCAATTGGAAGGAACGAAACTCGAGAATTTTCAGCAACAACATGCCTTTTAAGAATCAACTTCTCGATAGTATTAAGCTTAATGTTTTTTTAACAAGTATTAAGCTTCATTCTTGGTGGTGGCTAAAGACGCATAAATTGGATTTCTTTTTTTGTTTTCATTATTGGTGATCCACGCCGTCTCTTTGTATAGGTTACACCAGTTTGTAATTGTAGTTTCTGTTTTTGTTGTGTTTGTTGTTATAACGTTTTGTCCAATTTTTCGCTAGACACATCTTATACTTAACTGATTTGTTTTTTAATATTGTATTTGACTTCTAAAAAATATATGATTTTTCATTATCTTTTCGAATTTAATTATAATTTTATATATGATTCTACTCATTGTAATTATAGCACTTTAATCTATGTAATTTCTTCGTTTAGATTCAATCTTTACAAATTTTTAAAAAGAAAAATATTACATTTAATAACTAACATCAACTTATTCAGCGATGTTGCAAGGTCATATTGTAAGCCACATATGACCTACGAGATTAAAAACAATAAAATTAGTATACAATTTCTTTAACGTTGTTATAATCCATGCTGGCACACGTACTAATTAATAAGGCTATTTTGTTGTCCTTCTCATTATATTCCACTTACGTATATACCCACAATTTTTTAATTTGATGACTTTGATTTATTCGATATGGGCCACATATTACTACGTAATTAGGCAGACTTCAACTGATTAATACAGTTAACTAGTAGTACTATACATCTTCAACCACGTAGTTAACTGCGAGCCACAAAACAAAACAAAAATAAGAACACTAAATGTGTGGATCAGCTAGCTCGTTCTAGTTGAATGAATTGGGTTGATTGAGGTGGTTAGTAGTCACAACCAAAGGTTTAAAAGCAGGATTATTGATTCAACAGATCGACTATGAGATAAATAAATAAAATTATTATCATTAATTAAAGTGATATATTAATATTAATATAATTTACAAACGTCTATGAGACAATTTGAACTTTTCCAAAAACAAACTCTTACCTGTGAGTTAACATATCAAAGACAAGTAAAGTATATTTTTGAGAAGTAAACAAAAATTATTAAAAAAAGTAAAAAGGAAAATATTGACCGGACCAATCATAGTTCAATTCAATATGGTCAACCTATTTTAACCTTGGTTCAATTCGTCTGCGGTATAATTGAGATCAAACCAATACACGAACCGAGTATTTTCAGTTTAATCGATTGAATCGGCTGTTTTATCAGTTTTTTAAAACATGGTCTCAACACCTAGTGATCTATGATAGTTTAGTTCTAATTTTAATAGCGACTATAATTGGTGAGATATAATAACTATGAGTTGATTAATTATTATTTTTTGGTCAGGTGGCCTAGTGGCTAGAATTCACCTTATAAGGTGAATAAGTGGGGTGTCCGGGATTCGAACCCCGGCCCCTACATATAATAATGCATTGTCCTACCAACTTAACTTGAGTTGATTAATTTAACCAAGTGATTAATTCAAGTATGATTCCTAAATAAAACTATTTATTAGACTTTACTTACTTTTTATGCCGAACTCTAAATTATCAAGGCTCTTTCCCTATAACTAAGGGTTTACACACAAAAAACCAAGAATTAATTTCATGCTCCATGTCAAATTGGATCGTACATTGGAAGTCAAATACCTTAAGGACGATTATTTAAATTTTAAACGATTTATGTTAAAAACCAATGACTAATGGTTATTGTAGCAATATAAGTAGCATAGCTAAGTCACGGTACCACTAGCTAGATTGATGATAGGTTACTCCAGTCTTAATCGTTATCCACTTATTTTCACGTCAGTCTTTGGCATTTTGCACACATCAAACCATTTGTTTAAAGATCATCACTTAATTGGAGACAAATTGCAGGAAAGATTTGGTGTTAGTAACATCACAAACGTCAACATTTGTGTTTTTTTAAGCCAAAAATACATCAAAATGTACATGCTAATCTAACAAGGTGTGCAAAGAAAAGACACAGGAGTCGAGTTAGATATCAAGAATAAGAAAAACAATTGATAACTTCTAACCAAAGTTGGTTGATACATTCTTTCCGCATCATCCAAAATCCAAATGCAGAAAAAGATTACTCTTCAACTTTGTGGTACTCGGTTCGAATCACGGCCGCAAAAGTATAAAAAAAATTGACACTAATGTTAAAAATTGAATGAAACAAAGTTAATTTGCAAAGACAAGTATATGTTGAAATTTAATTGTCGACAATGTATATGTGCCTAATTTGTAAATACATTCAGTAAGTGATATATGAGCCTTTAATATATACCTAACTTGTGATTTCTAGAAACTTAACTTTTGTGAACTTATTGTTCAACAGAAAATAATTTTTGTTTTCTTCCAAAAAAAAACAAAAAAATGCATATTGTGGTTCAGACGTCAACCATGTGAGACTGTTGTCATTTTAGTAGTACTATGTCTTTCAGTTTGTTTACTTGTCTCATCCACGTGTAATAATGTTTGTGGTTAAAGTAGTGTTTATTGGACTTTCAGGTTAGGCGTTGCTCAACCAGAAATGATGAAATCGATAACTTGAGTGAGGTTACACATAACTAACTAAATTTTGTCAATTTTCAGACCATATTAAAAGTGTACTTCATGTTAGATATTCTGACAGTATAAATTCACTTTTCCGGTTTCATTTTACATCAAATTATTTGCTAACTCAATAGATTAAGAATTAAGAATGCACTATACGTATTGATTATAGAATTTATCTTGAATATCTGCTTGAACTTTCATTGAATAAAATGATAAATTGTTTGCTCTTTCTACCGTTGGGAAGTTCTTGTTTGTGGCTTGTAATGAGAGGATAGTGGTACTATATTTGTTCGTTATTCTTCATTGTTGTATGTTATTTTTGGGTTTTGGTCATCCTTATGCCATAATCATGACTTCTTTTATTAATCAGACTCATGTCTATCTAAAAATTTGATAAAGGAGATTTAATAAAGGTTTTTTTAACAACCTAATCATAATAATTAAATTAATAGATCTAAAGATACTTTAGGTATATTGAAAATATCAATGTCAACCACAACCAAACAACCCAATAAAGAAATAAGATATAAAGGAAGAGGAGCAAACACCAAAATTTTGTTTACTTTGTTCAACTTAAACCGACTTATGTCTGGTGGAGAGAACCGCTCTCCAATCCATTATTGACAATACAAATGATTAGAAATAAATAAATAAACAAACCCTGATTTCTATGCACTAATGCAAGAAGGGATTTTCACATCGGGTAAAATGAGCTTTTACATCCGGTATGTGAAGTTAAGGGATATGGTTGTCCACCCAATTAAAATAAACGCAAGACATAACAAACTAAACTTGAGGAACATGCACGAATGAGGAACAACCGCTCGCCCAAGTCCCTGTAGACACTGACACATAATTTGCTTCTCCTTCTTAAAATTCTTGCAAATCAGGGTCACATATGTTGCCTTTACCTTAGTCATATGAATGCCACATCACTTAAAAAAAAAAAAAAATCAAAATAACTACTCAACACCACTAAAATACACGTGACTGTGCCACAATACTTAAAATGCACACACATCGCTGCCATGTCAACACCATTAGAAAGAACTTAATGACGAAAACTATTTGCACGATGAAAAACTATTATAACTGAAAAGATTAAAATCAAAAGTTGATACGTTTAGGAGGATTAATTAATTATTCAAACGAGAAAAAAGAATGACACTCTTCTCCTCATATATTTTACTTTTCCTCCTCATATAGTAGTGGTCTATACTATACTTCCCCCTCAAATAGTGCCAAACAACATTATTTAAGAAAATAATTTTTGGACACTCGATATCTAATTTAGAGATAAAAAAAATAAAAAGAATAAAATAATAGATGTAATAAACTAGTAATGTGATAGAAGAAAAGATATAAAAAAATTGGTGATGTGATAAAAAATATAGAAAAGAAAAAAAATGAGGTGTTAAATAAATGTGTGAAAAGTAAAAGTGTACAAATACAATTACACTATTTTTTATTGCAATTATTTAACTTTTTCTTTTCTCTCACGCGGTTCCCATAGCCATTAAGGCATTAACTACTAAATACTAAATAATTAAACAAATAAAACACTAACAATATGGATATGTGACATGATCATGAAAGGTATTTCAATTCACATTCCCCCTTATGTGTCTATATATATGAATGCATGAGCTAGCATTCAGATTCCCCCCACCACCAATTTTCTCTCTAATCCCCTACTCCTTCTAATACACCTCTTCCCCTAAAGAGAGTTCCACCTCTACAGTACAAACTAAAATCCTCTGTTCCAATTTTGTACTATCTACTTTAGTTCACAACACACAAAAACTATACTATATATAATTGGTTGGAATATTCAATCATGTCTATGTTCTCATATCACAAACATTCTTCTAACCGTTTCTTCATTTTCCTACTTATCTTAGCTTTCAAAGGTATGTGTACAATACATATATTTATTTGAGAAGAATTTTTATGCATTGTCAATATTTTGTTACACAGTCAACCAATCAAAATTCGTCGTTTATGTTAGAAAATTATTACACCATCAATACATATATGAATTAAATCTTATTTATTTTCAAACACAATTTTTCCCATACATGCAGGGGTAACAATTTCAGCAACAACATTCACGTTTGTGAACAAATGTGACCACACAATATGGCCAGGAATTCTAGGAAAACCAGACCTCGGAACAACCGGTTTTGAACTCAAAAAAGGAAACACACAAACCTTCCAAGCACCAGCCGGTTGGTCAGGTAGATTCTGGGCAAGAACCGGCTGCAAATTCGACGATTCTGGCCACGGAACATGCTCAACCGGAGACTGTGGTTCCGGGGAAATTAACTGCAACGGAAACGGCGCTACACCACCAGCAACTCTAGCAGAATTCACTCTAGGAAATAGTTCGCCAGATTACTACGACGTTAGTCTTGTTGACGGTTACAATCTTCCGTTGATTGTTGAAACTAATGGCGGTTCAGGTTCATGTCAGGCCACTGGCTGTGGAGAGGATCTTAACCGGAGGTGTCCATCAGAGTTAAGAGTGGACGGTGGTGACGCGTGTAATAGCGCGTGTGGCGCCTTTGGGACACCGGAGTATTGTTGTAGTGGCGCGTTTGGTTTGCCTTCGAGTTGTTCGCCTTCGGTTTATTCGGAAATGTTTAAATCTGCTTGTCCTAAATCTTATAGCTATGCGTTTGATGATGCTACAAGCACTTTTACTTGTACCGCTGCGGATGATTATACTATCACATTTTGTCCTTCTTCTTCTCCAAGGTAAATAAAACTTTTCACCCAAGAAAACTAAAAGCAAAACTTTTCACTCCTTTTTTTATGGGAAAAGCAAAACTTTCCACTCTTTAATCAAGGTTTTAACTCAATTTCACCCTTATCAAAGGTTGTTGGTTAAACAAGTTTTTAAGGACATCTTTTGGTATAACAATAAATTTATCACAATCAGGATAAGCTATGTGATTTTACAAAAGTTAGAGTGTATTTTTTACAAAATCACGATGTTAAACTTGCACTAAGTCGATTTTACAACTATCAAAATAATATGACGTGGTTTTTTTTTTTTTTAAGGAAAATAATATGACGTGGTTGTTATTTTTGCTGCGGGATATTTTTTTTCTTCAGAATATTCACTCTTCTTGCACCTTTGACAAAACAAAAAATAAGTTAAAAAAATATTGATGATGAAATTGTTCTAGTGATTGTAACATGAGTGAATGTTGTGATGAAAGATTAGGTAATGAAAATAATAGTGTAGTACAATTTTTTAATAATAAAAAATAAAAGGATTTTGAAATTAATTTTTTTGTTTGCAAAATCAAATATTTAGAAATTGAGTGTAAGTAATTGGAAATTTATTTGCCAAATTCTGAATTTTACAAAAGAAAATTGGTTTTTATTCACTAGTGATTTTTATTTTATTTTTTAAAATTTCATAGTCTTTACTCTTTTCTTTTTCTTATATTTCATTTTAGAACTATTATCTCTCTTTTCATTTATGACACTTTTTCGAAACGTCATCAATCACATATTTTCTATTATCCTCTCTTCTTTCCACCTATTGTAGCTTAATTGATAGTGTGATGTGAAAATCTTTTAATGGACCACGACATATACTTGAAGATGTTGTTGATTTTATTTATTTAATTTTTTTTCAGTTTGAAGTCTTTGATGGAGTCAAAGCCAGGATCATCAGTAGAACAAGCTGCAGTAGCTACTAAATCTTGGATAGCAAATTTGGCTACAGGAGCTTCCACAAGAATAAGCCAACCATTTTCAACTTCCATGTCTATATTTTTTGTTGCTATCACTTTCATCCTTTCATATTTAGTCAATTAGTCTTCATGTGTCCTTTTCTAAGTGACATCTCATTTGCATATTCTCTCATACCCTTTATGGCATAGGACAAGGATCAAACAACATAATATGTAGTTGGTGTAATTAACATAGATTATGATTGTTGAATTCTATGTAAATTATAAGCATTTTTAATTAATCATTTTATTGAAGCTGTTTTTGGCCTTAGTATCATTTGACTATTTTTTTGTCCTATACATGACTTATTTTATATTTCTGAATGTGGTGGAGGAAGGACGGGTATTCCCATCATTGACGTGTAAAGAATAAAAGATAAAGATTGTTTTACACTAAATTAAAGGGGGGGTACACACTACAATGAGGATGCGATAAATGAAAAGAAATGAGAGAAAAGTAAGAGATTTGATATAGAAAGTGTGTGAGAAAGTGTAGCAAAAAAAAAGTATAAGAAAGGTATAAAAGATCTACTTGTTCATTTTAGATTATAAATAAAGAATTAATTACTTTTAACTAATATTTATTTTGTTGAGAGATTTTAACTAATATAGATTTATTAATTTTTTGTTTCTCAACTAATATAATTGAATGAGTATTAAAATGAGAGTTCAGAGTTCAATCAATATTGTTAACAATGTCCTCAACTCCACATCCAACAAATTAACCACTAAATTTATTTTTTATTTATATATAAGAAAGACATAGCTAACTACTCCATTAGCTTCGGAGTTAAAAAGAAAATGTCTTTAACATTCATCTTTTACCAAATGAAATTCATTTTATTATAGAAATTAAAACACATTATAAATTTTGAACTAATATACATAGCGTTAAATAACACTTAATATAAATAGCTTGCATAAAAAACTTAATATAAGTGAGAGATATTTTTTTTAAGTCAATTAAACTAGGCGACCGAAATTTATATTAGTGATAATCGAACATTGAGACTGAGATTTTATTATTCTAAGAATATTATCACTTGACTCAATATAATGCTATTTGAAGCCGATTACTACTTTGCATACTCAGCCTTACTAGCAAATTCTAACTAGACATGATAAAGGGCCAATCTTGTTGGTCTATGCACCCAAGCTTACCTTGAATTTGATAGAAAAAAGTCCACTCTTTAATTGTGTGGGTGAGCTCAAATTTTCTAAGCATTTCAAAGTTAATTAACAATGAGAATGTTAAAACCTGCCTCATTTGTAAAATTTATCTCAATTGAGATACGTTTTGTTGTATATTTTTAAAAAGTTTATCTTTTTTTCATTTTTAGTGTACTTGATTTGAGGAACAAATACTATATTGTATCTACACAGCATTGATACGGTTTGTGCTTCAATACGATTGCTAATTTATGATACATCAAATGAGAGAATACTATAAAGAAAATAGTAAGTAAACACCGAGCATATAACCGAATTTTAGGATAAGGAAAATAATTATGTTAACAATGCACTTTTTAATATATTCTTCTCAATTAAATTTATACATGACTTACGTGACTTGAGAAAACTCATTTGAATCCATTACTCTCTTTTGTGTCATTCATGTTAAACCAATCAATAATTGCTCAATAAAAAATTATGACCAGCTCATAGGATTGTAAAATTCGTGAGTTGAGTAAACTGTTAGAAGATATTATTAATTAGATATTTTGAGTTGAGATGAAATCATATGCTTTTAAAACTTTTTTTGTGATAACATGCTTTTTAAACTTTGTGATATGAATGAATGTTGGGTCGATTATCCATCGTCTATAGAAAAAGATAATCCCTGCTGTCTATGTGATAATCAAAGGCAAATTGCTATAATAAGGCATTTTCAAATCCTTTTATGAAATGTCATAACAAAGTAATCTATATTGTTTTTAGTGTGAGCAAGCAAAAGATAGGTGACGAAAGGAAAAGGTGAGAAATTGAGGTGAAAGCTTAATATGACAAATCACAATGGTGGTTTGGTTGCTTTTGTATTTTTCATTGGTTGAATTGATAAATAATTAATATATAACTACTTTATATATCGTATGGTTTTAACGTTCAATATTTTAGGAAAAATTAATTCTTAACTTTGAATTTTGTATGTAAAAAAAAACTTTGAATTTTGTCTTCAACTTCAAAACAAAAGATGAGAATGGGTGATTGAAAAACACTAGGACTTGGTCATATGAATGGTTGATTACCTTTACGATAAATTTATGTTTAAGGAAACCTTCCACTCATAATGAAGAATTTGGGATTAAACATTACATTACACTAGACATGATGGGAGTGCAACTGGTTCTTTTCACTAACGTGGGAGTTTGAGAAAGAACATGAACAGTGATAATGCATAGTACACACAAAAGAAATCATAATTCAATCAAAAAAAATAAGATCATAATCAACCCACTTTTGGTCCCAAGATAAGATAACAAATTAAAGTCCATTCCTTACTGGTTGTTTATCACTTTCCAGCATCAACTTTTCCTTAATGTTTCTGTACCCCAAAGGCAATGTGAACAAATTCAACTGACCAATATACTGTAACCAACGGTTATTGAGAGAACATGCAAAGGGATATATAACTAGCACTAAAGATTAACGGTTCCAAGCAAATTTGCAACAATAACAAAAGTTGCAGCCCAAAAGTAGACCCAGTATAGCAAAAGAACCAATGATATTGTAAATTGTAATGGAAATTTCCGACTTTAATTGATTATTCCTTTTTTTCTTATAGATTTTCTCCACCAGAGATAATAATACTTGATGTGTGCGAGACACTATGTCTAAATATCTCTTACATTCAGAATTCAAATGTTAGTTTCTCAAGTTGTGAGAGTCTAGTATTTTCTTATATACTCAACCCAATTGATAATAACGTTCTCGCCTGTGAACTTTAGGTCAAACCCAGCATTAGTCCGCCAGTATTTAGGTATTTTGGGGTAGAAAGTGAGTGAATTAAGGTTTAGCCATAAGTCTCTTTTTTATGGAGAATTATTAGGGTTTGTCTCTCATGGTTTGGTCGCCCTTTCCTACAATTGAGAGAAGCTACTTATTCCTCAAGTCTTGCCCAAGGTTGTTGAAGACTTAGCCCACAAGCTATAAAACTTCAATGCCTGGTAAAGGGCTTCCTTGCTTTTTGCTTGGGTATTGAGAGTGATGGGCATTTCGAGCAGAGCGACCCATCCAGTTTAAAGCCTCCCAACCACGAGGCTTGTAAGAGGGAAGTGGTTAAATATGCCTTCCAGATGTGGGTCGAGCAACCCACCCAATTCATAAACATTATTCCTTAGCTTATAAAAAAATATAATTTTTAAGCTCTGAAGCACACAGAGTGTTCTACCAAATACATTTCATACACCGATATTTCTTAGACGTACTTTGGACATGTGTCAAATGACCTCTTAACAATATCTAAATAAAAACATCGAGCATATGTTTTTAACTTTGACACGTGTTAGATACGTCTTACACATGCACCAAATGACTAAGTCGACTTTTGGTCAAACACTTTTTAAACACTCCTACCCATAAATCAAAACTTTTTTACTTTTTAAGACAAATAGAAAATGATTCTCTTATCATTTTTCTTTTGTGAGGCTCATTAATCATTATCATGGGAGTATAAAGTATATAATTCGTCTTATCATAGCATTATTTATGTAAGGATTGCATTGTAAAAAATTTCTCTCATTATTCCTTTTCAAAAGGATCATTATCATAACTTTGCTTTCATAACATTTTTTTTTTGTCGAGTAGTCTAGTAGCTAAAATTCACTTTTTTTAAGATGAATAAGTGGGTGTCCGGATTCGAACGCTGATCGT
>Ga0209282_1001831_pt1 | contig 11948 bp, 10 predicted proteins | sample Mtrugardesep15_FD_187529 | JGI IMG/M metagenome (GOLD analysis project Ga0209282, IMG submission 187529) | Root nodule microbial communities of legume samples collected from California, USA - M. trunc garden sep15 (SPAdes) (version 2) | ecosystem: Host-associated > Plants > Roots > Nodule...
GAACATAGGTTTCTCGGCGGTGGTGGTGGAGGGCCGGGATGTAAACCGGTAATCAACTTAATCTCTATTCAATCACTTATAAAAGGAATTTTTGGTGAAAAACAAATATGATGATAGTGAAAAAAAAAGGTTGATTTTTATTTACTTACTAATTAATTAATTAATTAGACAATTTTTCAATTATCTTGAGTGTTATGTTACCATTAACAAGTTCAATTGTTAGAAATCATTCCTTTTGTAAACTTATTCAAGCATGGAGCTGCACATACACACACTCACCAAAGCTTAATTGCTCTTCCTTTTCTAAAAATTTAATATATTGCATACTATTAGTATACAAGATTAAAGCAATTGTTGAAATTAAGTTAGATCCTAGTAGTTTGCATCAAAAAAGAAACTCATGGAATTGAATGTTGGTTTTGTGTAGGGGTACACGCCTCTTATATCAGTGGACGGGTTACATCAGTTACATATTTTCATTTTCTTCTTGGCTGTCTTCCATGTGATATACAGTGCCATTACAATGACACTTGGTAGAGCAAAGGTTTGTGTTGATTTAGAGGCATAAACATCTTGGTTGTTTATTTCGTCATTTTATAAGTTAAGAGCCTTTTATTTGTTATGTCAGATTAAAGGATGGAAGGAATGGGAGCAAGACCATTTGGCCGATGAAGATGCCTTGAATGGTACGGCAATGACATATAAATAATGTGTTTCTGTCTTCAAGTTAGAATTTTTTTATAACATATTCAATTCTGAAATGGGTGTGTAATAATTTTCAGATCCTAGAAGATTCAGGCTTACTCATGAGACATCCTTTGTGAGGGATCACAACAGTTTCTGGACAAAAACACCCGTTACTTTCTATTTTGTAAGCAATCATCACAACCAACTCAAACTTATGCCTATTTTGAAGACATTTTGAAGCTGTATTAATATCTTTAAATGTATAGTTTATAATAATATATAAGAAACTACTTTTTGGTAAATTGAAAGAAGGTATTGAGAAATGAGACAATGAGATCGATAATATGAACATCACATCTTACTAGTCTTTTCATGTTTTTGCTTCAATCAGTAATATGTTTCTGAACAATTTTCAGGTATGCTTCTTTCGACAGTTCTTAAGATCGGTTCGAAGGGCTGACTACTTAACGATGCGACATGGATTTGTTTCTGTTAGTGGCTTATCAAATGAAATTTCCATTTCATACTTTTAGTATTTGAGTTCTTCATAGATGATAAACTTGTGTCTCCATTCAAATTTGTAGGTCCATTTAGCACCTGGAAGTAAGTTTGATTTTCAAAAATATATCAAGAGGTCATTAGAAGATGACTTTAAGGTAGTTGTAGGAATCAGGTAATCTTGACAAATTTGCCAACACTTGGCTGCAATCATGTCTTTGATTTGAAGAATATTTTACTCCTGAATCTCTTAATCTCTTTGGTTTCTTTTAATGTGTGTTTTTGTGATTTTGGCAGTCCATTACTTTGGGCATCAGTGGTGTTATTTTTGCTTGTAAATGTCCACGGTTTGTATTTTAACCTAACTAACTCTTGATTGGTTTTATTTTGTAGCACTCAAATTCTTATTGATTGTGAATATCTCTATAACTTGTTTTCAGGTTGGCATGCTTCATTTTGGGTGTCTTTTCTTCCACTAGTAGTAAGCATCTATCTAGTTTCAGTGCGCGCATGCGTGTGTATGCACATGTTTTTTTTAAGAGGAAAAAACGACTAATAACTGATTTACTTGAAGGTGATTCTAGCTGTTGGAACAAAGCTTCAAGCAATTATAACTAGAATGGCACTAGACATACAAGAAAGACATGCAGTAGTGCAGGGGATACCTCTTGTACAAGTCTCCGACAAGTATTTTTGGTTTGAATGGCCTCAATTAGTTCTTTATCTCCTCCATTATGTCCTCTTTCAGGTATTTGATTCTTCTTCTATTTATAACAGTCTTTTTCAATGAATATTAGAATGATTTCTTACAATTTGATCATTTGCTTTACATGTCCAGAATGCATTTGAGCTGACCTTTTTCTGGTGGACATGGGTAATATGTTATTCAATTGATATTGTTTTCTTATCATGATTTTGTATTTGCTTCTTGAACCTTAAAAATATTTATTTGATGCAGTATGAATTTGGGTGGGCATCTTGCTTTTATGAAGATGACAGTCTTATGATTGTTAGAGTTGCTCTTGGGTAAGCAGATAGTTCATGTGATTAAATTTAACATGAATTACTAAAGTCTACAATTTATTCTACATCAGTAAAAATATGACGATGGCAAGATCTAGTACTAAAATTGAGAATAGTATTTACTAGCGTTTTAAAAAGCAGACTACAAATTGATCGACAAGACATCTAGGTTATGGTTCAATTGGTTTTAAAAAAGTGAAAAAAAAATGCAAACAATCGAAACTGGTTGAACCAAGCGTGGTTCAGCTGGCTCAACCTTTTTCAACTAGACCACAATGGAATCAGGATCAAACATACCGAAGAACTGGCCGATTCTCGGTTCAATTGCTCCGGTCTGGTTTTTAAAATATTGGTATTTATTGAATATCCTCGTTCATTCGAGAATCAAAAGATAAAAAAGAAGAAAAAGGGTTACATAGGAGATGAGATCTACCTATTAACCAAAATAAAAAACTAAAAACAAGAAACAAATTGAATTAAAGTAATTCAGTTATAACAACTATAATCTAAGTTGAAGTTGAATTATGCAGGGTGGGTGCTCAATTTGTTTGCAGCTATATCACACTTCCTCTCTATGCACTTGTCACACAGGTACATTTCATTTTAAGGTCATAATAACAAGTGCCCTTATAATACTTCTTAAGCAAGTAAAATATAGAAAATTTGCATTGAAAAATGAAATAAATTGACGAAGGAGAATATTAATCTTGTTGTTATGATTTAAAAATATCAGATGGGATCAACGATGAAGCGGTCAATATTTGACGAGCAAACATCAAAGGCATTGAAAAACTGGCGTAATAAAGCAATGCATAAGAAACCATCAAAAGGACGCTCAAAGGAAACTCAAACATTAGGAGGAGGAGAAGCGGGGTCACCGGTGCATTCACCGTTACATGATGATGGCTCCGAAACCGAATTGCAGGAGCATGTCACAGCCACTATAGTGACCAGTGTGGATCGTAATGACCACTATGATAACCATGACCTCCTAAGTGGACCGTAATTCACACAATATAAACAGTACTTGCGTTTGAGTGATTATTTTTCACGGATGTGCCTTTTGTTGCTTGCAAAAACAACTCTCTATTTATCTGAAGCTACTCTAGTGATCGTAGAATGAATCAAACTAGCAGTAATGCAGGCCATGTCAATTGTTTGAATTTCATTAAATTGAAAATTGAATGAATGTATGTAACTGTAAATAATTACCCGTTGATACAGCTTAGGTTCAACGGAGTTTGTCTCCTAGAAATTAGCATACTTGCCTAAGTTAATGCATTCATAATTTTGTAGCACCACATTTCAGATTAGTTATATTTATGCTTGTAATTGATCAAGACAAATATTATTTTTTTGGTACAAAAATAAATATTTATTTATGCTTTGTAATGTTGTAGTTTTGTTAGCTAATTCATGAATTAATGGTTAAATATATAAAATTTCGTATAAATTTCTAGTTATATAGCACCAAAATCATGTTCAGTTCACTTACTTTTTATTTGACAAATGTTCACTTAAATATATAAAGCCACGGCAATCAAGGACTTTGGCTCTTGCAAAGTATTTCTAGTTTTACTGTACTAATCTCAACTCAAGTATTTTTAGGTTATAGTTAAACACTCTTCGCTCCTTCTCAAGTAGGGCCGTTCACGGCTCTGGGTGATCCGTTCAATCCGGTCGGATAACAGAGATTTATGATTTTAAAACCGTGAACCCACAAATCCAACCCGTTAATTTTCTTTTACACTTTTTAGTTTTTATAATATAGTTAAAGAATTTTATATCATCTTGATGTGTTTAAAGTAAATTTTATTTGAAATATACAAAATAAAAGTATGTTTAATTACCCGTTGACCCAACCGAAACAACTTATTTATTATTGAGTTTGTTCAATTCGGGGTTGACATAATAAAAACGGATCTTTTATCCAATCCAAACCAACTAGATTTGAATTGGTCAAATAATGAATTTGACCTAAAAAATAATAACTCGACCTATAAACACCCTTATCTTTAAAAGTGTGTTATTTGAAGATTTTTCCTACAAACCGGTGTTGCTTAATCAACAATTCACAAAGTGGATATTGTTTGAAGAGTTATATGATGAAATAATAGCAGATAATTGTAAAATTTATAAGATTTTATAGAGTTGTTTTACTAATAAAAAAAGGTATGCAAATGATGAAAAATAAAATAAAAGGGCATATGGGTAATCCTACGGATGAGAAATAGAAGAAAGAAATGGATAGAATAGAATATATGGTAAAATAAAGTAGAGGTGTGAGGTCGCGCGTGTATTGGCAATGACTTCTTCCCTTTACACCTGCAGTTGCAATTCCAGTTCGTTAACTTGGTTGTTACATAAACGGAACTTTGATCATTACGGAGGTTTCAGCTTGAGACGACGGGCATTGACGGTGGTGGCACTTTCTCAATCGAGAAGGTCCACGGTAATTCTTATCTCATCCTTGCCTTTCACCTTCGTTTTCCTCTCTCCACCACCACCACCACCAGCGGAGGCCAGAGAAAGACGCAAGAAGAAGAACATTCCCATTGATGATTATATCACTTCCCGTAATAATTTCTTACTCTTCAACGTTCACATTTGCTATGTTCAATGTCAAATTAATTTCTATTTTCACTTTTCTTCTGCCGTAATTTGTGATGTTTGATTCAGCTGATGGATTAAAATACTTTGATTTTCTTGAGGGAAAAGGCCCAATAGCTGAAAAAGGATCAACTGTTCAGGTTTCTTATCTTTTGTAAGGGAAAATATGTTATTCCTTTCTTCTGGATTTCTTATTTACTCTTCATTTCATGTTTTTGCTCACAGGTGCACTTTGATTGTTTATATCGTGGAATTACAGCTGTTTCAAGTCGAGAATCTAAACTCCTAGCTGGAAATCGTGTAATTGCTCAGGTTCCAATAATTTGCCTATTTGGTTTTTATTTGTGTGCGCGCTTGAGGGAGATCAATCGGCTAATAATGTGCCAAATAGTCTCATTTTGAGTTTCTTATGTAGGAAAATGTTTAGTATATTAGTTGTTAGTTAGTATTTTCTCCTTCATTAGGGTTTGAACATCAGTCCTTCAACCGCTTCAACTCTTAGCTCAAACTAGTTGAACTACCCGACCCCAATCTCATTTTAAGTTATATATACTTTAATGACCTCTTGTCTAGAAGAAAGCATATTGGTTGTTTTAAGCTTTACGTGACCGTGTTGAATGCTAATGAATGCCTGCTTTACACTCTTGAAAGCCATATGAATTCAAGGTGGGAGCTCCGCCCGGAAAGGAAAGGAAGCGTGAATTTGTCGACAACCCAAATGGTCTATTCTCTGCACAAGCAGCACCAAAACCTCCACAAGCCATGTACACAATAGTTGAAGGAATGCGAGTGGGTGGAAAGGTGATCGAAACACCCTACTTGATTTTGTTCTAGTGCGTCATCTAATGTTTTTATTAGCTAAAAATGTATTTCATTTATTTTCTTATTCTTATTTTTCTCTTGAATGATGGTTGCAGCGAACTGTGATTGTTCCTCCTGAAAAAGGGTATGGAAAAAAGGGAATGAATGAGATTCCGGTAAAGATCTGTTCTTGTCATCTCAATGTCTTTCAACATAGATGCCAATTTAACTTCCTTAAATTTTGTTGATCCTGATGTCCCCATCTAGCAAATCTATTGAAACATACACTTAGGACAATTGCCTTAAACGTTGTCATGAAAGTTGTTTTGCCATTCTGTTATGCTCACCTCCACTATTTAAATTGTAAATTTCACTTTTTACTCATTCTGTTATGCGCTTGTTAAACTTTGTTTATGTTGTTGCAGCCTGGAGCTACATTTGAACTAAATATTGAACTTTTGCAAGTGGCATCTACATGAAGAGTTGAGCTCGAGTTCATTCTTATGAAGAGCTTGATAATTTAACTTCAGAGTTTGTACCCTATGAGGCTTGGGCTATGGCTATTCTTTTCCCATTGATGTTTTCCTCTTTTTGTAGTCTTTTGACTAGGGAGATTCTTTTTTCTTTCACAAAATGATTGTGTTGTTGTATATTATACATGTCTTCCTTCTTATAACCAAAAAAACACTTATCTTCCTTCTCTCGTGGCTGCAATTTGATAGTGATCTCAGTATATATGTACGTGGGACATTTTTTGTATATTATCGATTATAGAAGCTTTAATTTTAACTTTTTTATTGTATTTACCTAGTGCCCCAAAATCTAATGCTTGAAAAGATCCTTGCATAGACTCTCTTGATGTGTAACTGGTTTCATTATGTTCCCAGTGGAATGAAGAGATTATCCTATATGTTTCTCTTCATTGAATGGGATAGTCTCTTCTATAAGAGGCAATAATCAACATCTTATAGGTCTAGTTGAAGTTCATTACACTGTATGGAGGCTTCATCTTATAGGGATTGTCAGCATAACTCTGCCTGGGTTGGATCCAAACAAATTCTTCTATAAAAGTTTAGTGTCCAAGGTCATTGGTTAGGTCTAGTTGAAGTACTAGTTTTATCTTTGAAAACAAGCTCACTTTCTTGCCAACACGGTGTCCGTTGACACTGTTGATTACGAAATTAATCAATTTAATCGTTGAATCATGTTTTTTTTTTTTTTTTTTTAAGTAGGCTAGTAACATTTTTAAGATAAATAAGTGGGTGTCTGAGGTTCGAACCCTAATCTCTACATATATTATGAATGTCTCTACCAACTGAACTAACTCACATGGACTCAAATCATGTTATATTATTTTGATAACAACGTATTCAAAGTGGAAAAAAAAGAAGTTAGATATTTACAATGATGATATAATATTGTCCCTCAACATAAAGCAAAGTGATAAACGATAGAGTATCCATATATCCAACCATTCTTGAATTGTTTGGCATTAGTAGATTTTATCTGCTGAATGAGAACCTTTTATATTAAAAGTTGTATTTTTTTTCCCATTAAAAAAAGCTATATAAAAATGTAAGAATGTTATATCAAAATTCATCATAGTATTTGACTAAATTGGATCATCTCCTTCACTATTTTCTACGTCTCTCCTAATTCTCTACTTGATAATTTTATTATTTTTAATGAAGAGAAAGAGAGTTAGAAAAGAGATAATGAAGATGTTTCAAATTCAAAGTCTAAATCCTTTTAGTAAAAGGGGAAATTGATAAAAGAAGCTTAAAATTTTAAAGGACATGCCAACAACATTTGAAGGAAAAACTATTTAATTTTGTTTTCCAACAGAGCGTACTAATTAAAAAGAAAAAGTAAAAGTTGAATTTTAATTAATTATTATTAAAAAATGATGAATTTATTGAAAGGGTGCAAAATGGTAAATGAGCATGGTAACATTCGAACAAGAAAGAAAAGAACAGTAACAGTAACTAGACTGCAAATCTGCAATTACCGGGCTCTCTGTTTCAGTGAGAGAGAGCGTTTTGGTTTGGTGTTGAGTGAATGAGTTGAAGCATCTTCATGATGACGATGATGAGGTTGAATCTTCTGCTTTCGTTTGTTTTCACATTTACCATTCTATCCTCCCATGTCCTCTCCGATCTCATCCTTACCAAAGTTGACCGTCGTGTAAGTCTTCATTTCATCTTTTAGGGTTTCGATCTCATTTCATTTTCTCCGATCTACGATTTTTCAATTCTAATCAATTATGTCTATATCATTTTCATACAATCGAAAGCGTGAAAATCAGCATTTATCGATTCTGGTGTATGTAGTATCCTTTTTCTGACCATTGTTTCCCCTATTGTTTGCAGATTGATCTGTCATCACAAATTGTCCGCACCACTACTACTCTTAAGGTGCTCAAAGTTTCATTTCACTTACCATCCAAATTATTTACATAATTGATTTTTTTTTTTTTGTGTGTGGGTGATTTGATGCTAATTGTTTCCAAAACTTTGTAATTTAACTTTACTTATGTCTTGTCCATAAGCCTTAGTTCAAGTGGCAATGTCGATATTGCTAAAAAACTTGGCTGAATGATTTAATAATTTTCAATGCAAGTGTGTTCACATTTGTGCAAATGAGAGGTATTTTATATTTGAAAGTATAACTGTTTATGAAAGCCACTTGCTAAATGTAATTGCTCTTTGTGTGTCTTGTCTTATTTCATTTGATGCTGCGATTTACTTTTATTTCATCTTATTATCTTCCTTGTGTCGCAGGTAGAGAATGCAGGATCTGATATTGTATCGGAAATCTTGTTGACCTTTCCTGATAACCATGTAAAGCACTTGGCATACTTGTCAGCAACACTTAACGAAGGAAAGGGAAAGGCGAAATCATCTTCTGGTGTTGGTTTACCATATGAAGTTGTCCGCCCTAAAGATATTCCCTCTTCCTTGGCAACTTATTCCATAACTTTACCTAAAGGCCTTGGGAAGGGCGAAAGTTTGACGTTGGACATCTTGACAGTTTTTACCCATATATTGCAACCATTTCCAGAGAAAATTACGCAAGCTGACATTCAACTTCTGCTGTTTCAAGAGAGTGCACAATACCTTTCTCCTTATCCCGTGAAGGTCCAATCGCTCAATGTTAAGTTACCTGAGGCAAGAATAGAGTCCTACACAAAGCTGGAAAATACAAAACTTCAGGGATCTGAATTGAAATATGGTCCATATGAGAATCTTCCTCCATTCTCATACTTGCCAATTGTTATCCATTTTGAGAATAATCAGCCCTTTGCCGTTGCGAAAGAGTTGGTGAGGGAGATTGAGATATCCCATTGGGGCAATGTACAGATCACAGAGCATTATAATCTTGTTCATGGCGGTGCTCAGAGCAAAGGGGAATTTTCCAGGTTACCTTGTTTCTGTGATTCTGAATTATCTGTGATGTTAGCTTGACACAAAATATTAATTCATTTTCTGCTGCAGACTTGACTATCAAGCCAGGCCATATGTAAGAGGTGCATCTGCCTTTAGGCGTCTTACTGCCAAGCTGCCACCAAGAGCCCATTCTGTTTACTACAGGGATGAAATCGGCAATATTTCCACTTCTAGTTTGTGGGGTGACTCAAAAAAGGTGGACATTATCACATTTGATGAGTGTATAGTCTTAAATACTATTGCTAGCAATTGTTAACATAATAACTCTTTGAAAATTACAGACAGAACTTGAGATCGAACCTAGGTACCCACTTTTTGGTGGCTGGAAAACTGCTTTTACCATTGGGTATGGGTTGCCACTTCAAGACTTCTTGTTTGGCGTCGATGGAAAGCGCTTCCTTAATATCTCTTTTGGTTCCCCCATTAATGAGTTGGTGGTTGACACTCTTGTTGTGAAGGTGAGTGAGATCATTTTATCTTGTCAATATATAATTTTACTTTCTTTCTTTTCATTTTTTAGTTGTAAACTTGGAATGCGATCTTTGGAGAATTTATCTATTTGAGTTATGAAACATCACATTTTACCTTTATATTTTTCAGAGGATCTAGCAGTATAGCACGGGAAAATGAATTTAGCTATCTAAATATTAACTTTTCAGTTGTCAATGATTTAGTTTTTGCTGTTTTCCCTGCTCTTTGTCTTTGCTTGTTGTTATTGTAGTATATTGTGTAGGTATGACTTACTAATGCATCCGCCTGTACTTGCAACTTTCAGGTTGTTTTGCCAGAGGGTTCAAAAGATATTTCACCATCTGTTCCATTTTCTGTGAAAGAAAGACATGAGGTATTGCTATTTTGATATCTTCTTCCAACCATAGATGATAGATATCTATGTCATTCCATTGTTTGGGTTTTATAGTCCATCCATATAATTGTTGCAGACAAAGTTTTCACACTTGGATATTGCTGGTAGACCTGTTGTTGTGCTAGAGAAGAACAACGCCGTGCCTGAGCATAATGAGCATTTTCAGGTATTACTGTTGCATCTTTTTTGGAGGCTAAAAGTTCTGAATTTGAGCTAGCCAGCCACCAACAATATAAAATGAATTTTTATCTTGATATTATCCACAAACATCTTATTTTTAAGATTGATACTCCCTCCGTCTCATATTAGGTGTCCCTTTTAAGTTTTACACGGGTATTAAGAAAATGATTAGTAGTGTTAATTTTGATGATAAAATGTGTTTCATCTACTAAAACACCCTTATTAATTATAGTTAGTGGAGTAGTTAGATGATTGAAATGCAATAAATAAGAGTATGTTAATGGAAAAGAATAATAAATGTTGTATTGGTATTGTAAAAGGGACAAGTAATTTGAGACAAATAAAAATAGTAAAGACGACACCTATTTTTGAGACGGAGGGAGTATTAGCATCCTGAATTTGTAAGGAGGGAAATCACTTATTATTGAATTTATATCCTGAGTTTCATGTGCTAGTTCTATTATTGAATTGGGTACTCACTGCAGATATATTTGATTTGCAGTTTTCTTTTTTATTGGAAAAAACCTAAGTTTCATAATGAAAAGAGATAAAGCTTGAAAATAGTTTATAATGGCATCCCTCAACATACTAGCTGGATTTTTAAGGATGATAATATAGGTCCGATGTAAAAAATGTAATATGGTATCAATTATCAAAACCTGTCCATTCGAGTCACCCACCAAACGGTCCATGCACCAAACCCAATAGTACTAGCCTAGGCTTATTTTCAGCTTTCAAGTACTGCATTGAGAAAGACGTACTAGGTGTGATTATGGTAGTCAAATCGGGATACATATCGTGTATCGTAAGATACATGAACAAAAAAATATGACTTAAAATATCATATATAAACTCCAAAATACTTCAAATATCATATAGAAATTTCAAGATACTTCATAACTGAAGTCATAAACAAAAGTAAATAACATAATTCAATCAAAATCAAACATAACTCCAAATTCTAAGGGTTCTGCCCCATTAGTGAATGAGCAGAGAGAAACAGAGTAGTGAAGAAACAGAGAGATAAACAGAGCATGGAGAAAGAGAGATAAAGAGCATATATATAGACCGTAGAGAGAAAACGAGATGTGGGAAGTTGTAAAAGTACAAGAATGTGTGCAGCTTTTGGGAATAGTTCCAATTTAATTGGAAGGTTACAAAACAAAACCCTAGAACAGAAAGCGGTTGGCCCTATAATATTTGACGGGTCACACGATCCCGGCCCGTTTCTAGTACCGACCCATGTAAAAGAAAGGGTTTTTTTCCGCCGAGCCGCGCAACCTGACCCAGTTTCTGCAAGTGAAACATGAACGTCACAGTATCGTAAGATGCTAGATTGAATTGGGATACATGGGATACGCCTGCTATACATGGTCATTTGGAATACAGACCCTAATACGTATTGCCCATGGCTGTTTTCATATTGTATCGGGATATGTATCGTGGGATACATGGGGTACTTACTACACTGAACTCAAGTACTACATTGAAAAGCGATAAGACCTGAAAATAGTTTATAAAGAGCATGCACCCCTCACCTTACACGTCGATTTTGTAAGGATGAGTAAGACCTGATATAAAATAACCTAATTGTTTGTACAAAAAAAAAGCCTAGTTGTTCACATTTTAAAATCATATTTTCATTTCAACCCCATCAGCCCATCTAAGTATGAAGGTTAGAATTTGTTAGACAACTAGAGAAAAGGGAAATTGTGATTTGATTACTTTTTGTACAGGGTGGTTTCTTTTTAACTTATGATATACTCCCTCCGTCCCTTAATATAACCCCCCTTTTGTTTTTTTTTTTGTCCCTAAATATAACCCCCTTTTCAAATTAC
>Ga0209282_1001832_pt1 | contig 11944 bp, 8 predicted proteins | sample Mtrugardesep15_FD_187529 | JGI IMG/M metagenome (GOLD analysis project Ga0209282, IMG submission 187529) | Root nodule microbial communities of legume samples collected from California, USA - M. trunc garden sep15 (SPAdes) (version 2) | ecosystem: Host-associated > Plants > Roots > Nodule...
CATTATTGCTCATTTATACGTTTTTCTTAATATTTATGCAAAATGAACAAATGACTCAATTAATTTGGAACATAAAAAGTATTATTAATTTGAAATTGAATGACCAAGATTAATTGATACATCACACATAATGTGTGGAATCCAAATTGTGAGGTCATGCCCACTAACAGAATGTAAAAAACACAAGCTGTGCATGTATAAGTGGAAGATTAGGCACCAAATTAATGCACTATACAATATACTATAGTATGCCCATACCACTATCTCTACTAGAGCTTAGAATAGAACAGATAGTGAACCACTACAAACTCCAAAGGTACATGCTTGATTGATATCTGTCCATGAATGTAAGTGGGTGACTAGGGAAGAGAACCACACATTAAGGAGAGAAAAAAATTGGCTAGAAAATGGAAGGCAAAAGAAGGTGGAACTGAAAAGTGCAAAATGGTCTTGCATAGATACGTTTTAGACTTTGTTCAGTTGATAGCATATTTTCAAACTCCACATGCCAATTCATTAATTTCTTTCTTCATATGAACATTAGACAACTAGCATGCCAACCTCCACAAAATTACCTAATACATGTATTATTTTTTCACATAATGAAATTACTTTAGGGAAGTCAATAATGCAAGCATTTAATTTTTTTAACTTCCTAGTTCTAATTTGTGTCCCACTAGAGAATTTAAGCTATAAAAAAGGACTAGAATCTAATGTAGAAATGCATTTTTGACCTTAAACTAAACCAACTTAACAAATTCCAACTAAAATGTAATTATTCGATTCAGTAAATTCTATCCAATTAAATGCAAAGAAACTTGATGGAACTAAATTTGCAGGCCGCAACTTTGTCACATTCCTGCTAATGTTATCACATGACAGAATAAGAAATATGATTTGTGGTTGGGTGGGTGGAATGAGGAGAGCACAAAAGAAAGCAAAAAATAATGCACAATAGTCACTACCAATATATATATACACAATACACATCTCTAAGTAAACATATCAATAGCTCAATTCTCTCTAAAAGAAACTCAGGCACCAAAACAGCATTGTTTCATTCTCATCTTTCTTTCCTATGGATGTGTTATTGTTACTACTACCTTTGTTGGTTGCTTTGCCAAGCTTGACTATAGTAGAGAGCCGCAAAACACCGGTTGAGGACTACTATTTTCAGTATTGTGCTGTGAGCTGCAGAGCTTACAGTGCCTCGGTGACAGAATTTGGAGCGGTTGGTGATGGAAATACTTTGAACACAAAAGCTTTTCAGTCAGCCATAGATCATTTGAGTCAGTACTCATCAAATGGTGGCTCTCAACTATATGTTCCACCAGGAAGATGGTTGACTGGTAGCTTCAATCTCACCAGTCATTTTACTTTATTCCTACACAAAGATGCTGTCATTCTTGGTTCTCAGGTTTGATAATAGCTTAACTTTTTTCGTGTCAATATGAATACGCAAATGTAATATGTAATTTAAGTATTTCAATACTATGTTTGTGTTATGTTAGGATGAAAGTGAATGGCCGGTGATTGATCCCTTGCCGTCTTATGGTAGAGGGAGGGACACTCAGGGTGGAAGGTATAGCAGTCTAATTTTTGGAACCAACCTCACTGATGTTGTCATAACAGGTAATATTTGGAACCAACTTAATTAGTCTAAATAATTCGTAGGACGTCACTGATCGAAGATCGAACTGTACAATCCTGTTATGCTTTTGGAATTAAAATATAAACCTAGTCCAACTAATATTTGCTTCTATTGATTATTGAATTCAAATAGGGAACAATGGTACACTAGATGGACAAGGTGAACTGTGGTGGCAAAAGTTTCACAAGGGGAAGCTCACTTATACTAGGCCTTACCTGATTGAAATCATGTACTCGGATAATATTCAGATATCTAATCTCACTTTGCTTAATTCTCCATCCTGGAATGTCCATCCTGTTTACAGCAGGTTCATCTTTTTCTCTTTGTAATGTCTGTTATCAATCTACTACTATTGTTCTAAGTATTTTAACGTAAAGAAATTGAATGCAGCAACATTATTGTTCAAGGCATCACAATTCTTGCTCCTGTGAATTCACCGAATACAGATGGGATCAACCCTGGTATGTTAGTAAACATTTCTATATATTTTTTTAAGAGGCTACAATGTGCAGTCTAGTACTGAATACATTTTCATGGTTTTGACGCAGACTCTTGTACGAACACGCGAATTGAGGACTGTTATATAGTGTCCGGGGACGACTGTGTGGCTGTGAAGAGTGGTTGGGATGAGTATGGTATATCTTATGGAATGCCAACTAAGCAGCTGGTAATAAGAAGACTCACTTGTATTTCTCCAACCAGTGCTGTGATTGCTTTAGGGAGCGAAATGTCCGGTGGGATTCAAGATGTAAGGGCTGAGGACATTGTGGCGATCAATTCGGAATCAGGAGTTAGGATCAAAACTGCTGTTGGAAGAGGAGGATATGTCAAGGACATATATGTTAGAAGAATGACTATGAAAACCATGAAATGGGCATTTTGGATGACAGGAGATTATGGTTCTCATGCTGATAACAACTATGATCCTAATGCAATTCCTGTGATTCAGAATATTAATTATCGCGATATGGTTGCTGAAAATGTGACTATGGCAGCAAAGCTGGAGGGTATATCTAATGCACCGTTTACTGGAATCTGCATATCCAATGTAACCATTGGGTTAGCAAAGAAGGCTAAAAAACTTCCGTGGAATTGCACCTATATTGCCGGGGTTTCAAGTGGTGTGACTCCTGCGCCATGTGGCCTGTTGCCAGACCAAGGAGTTGAGAAAATTGGGTCATGCGCCTTTCCAGAAGACAATTTGCCCATTGATGATGTCCAGGTTCAAACGTGTACTTATAGAAGGAATTTGTGATAGTATAGAAGAAATGGCTCTGTTCAAGTGAAGAATCTAAACATTGTAATACTTTTAAAAACTGTTTGTAAACTTTGTACTTTTGTGTTTAAGTCATTAGACTATTGGACAATTATAAAAACTGTTTAACAAAGGGAAACCTCAACAATGAAACAATACTAAGTGTTTGTTTACATGGTGAGAACAATATGCCATGCAGTAGAATAGAAGCTGAACATTGTATCTTATGTATTTTCGTGCCTTGGGATGCGAGATTGTGCAAAGCATACGTGGTTTCAAGCACACTCTAAGTCAATAATAAATACGTGTTTAAGCATCTGCTTATGAAATTCATTGGTTTTGAGCGTTAACCTTGAAACATACATAAATAAGTAAAATTGAGTGCTGCATTCAAAATGCAAGTAGTTTCATCAAGCAGACATGTTACAAATTTACTGTTAACCCTACTCTATAGTTCTAAACATATTTAGCCATGAAGCAAGAAAGGCCACTGATCACCATAGGTGAAGGAAGGCATGTTACACGCGTAACAAATGTTGTCAAATACATAATTGAAACATAAAAACGAAATTTAAAGATAATTATCAGGTATTTATGAAAGAAGCTCCATGTCTATGACAAGCTAACAATTTGCTATCATATTTGTTTTGCTATTGAGTCATGACACCCTAGTCCTCCTAAAGCAAACTTCAGAACAATACAACAGCTTTTTTATTACTTGTATAAATGCGTGTAACATCCGACTTTTACCTATTCTTCAAGAGAATAATTTTCTTTCCATATCGGATTTGGTTTTAAGATTAGATTACAAAGGAAGAGAATATCTGTCCTTAGCGAAGCATCTGAACGATGGACATGCAATAGAGGTTCGTCTTGTTACATTCATACAAAATAAGTAAAGGATTACTGACAAAGTGGATCTGGATTGAACTTCACAGATTCCTTCCAAATGATCTCCTTGATATTGTCTTCAGTGCATGTAGGTTGATCAAAATCAAAAGAGAAAGGCCTAGGACAAACTGGCTCCTCATTGGTGTTGTGAAGTGATGAAAGATATGGGTGACACAGTGCCTCATCAACTGCAAATCAATGAGAATACTACATCAATATGATTATATTGAAGCAAAAGAGAGTGTTGGCTATAAATCTCCTCTACAAAATAATAAGTACCTGTAATGCGTTTGTTTGGATCAAAGATAAGCATCTTTTCTAACAGATCAAGTGCCTCAGGTAACATGTTTGGGAACCTGGACGAGAATTTTTGCTTCCGGTACTGTTGAAACTGTCTAAAATATCTTCTAGCATTGTCACTTCGGAGAAATCCAAGGCTCGCATCATCAGGTGAACCTATTAACTTTTATGCAAAAGGAAAAACAAAATGTCACACAACTTGTGGCCATCAATTTATAACCAATCTATAATAATAACTTATATATGCATTTTTAACAACATTCAAGATGGAACCTGATATCATTTCAAAGGGAGTTATCACTTATCATAGCTTCAAATGCAATAATACATCAGTTAGAAACTTAGCAATGCTACAGATGAACATGAGTTAAAAGGGAAAACACGAAAACCATACCTCTGTGATAAGCCTTAGTTGATGAACATAGTCTTTGCCAGGAAACAAGGGCTCTCTGGTCATAATTTCACCAAATATGCAACCAACAGACCAAACATCGATTGCAGAAGTGTACTCAGAACAATTGAGGAGCAATTCTGGGGCTCGATACCATCTTGTGACCACATACTCAGTCATGAAATCTGTTTCAGATGTTGTCCTTGCCAAACCGAAGTCGCCAATTTTAAGGTCACAGTTTGCGTTAACTAGTAAATTACTTGGCTTAAGATCACGGTGCAAAACATTAGCTGAGTGCACATATTTCAACCCACGCAACAGCTGATATAAGAAGTACTGCAGAAGTTTCATGAAATGTTAATTTCATGCTTAATTGCCAACTCATTTGAAAAGCACAGATCAAAACTCAACATTTCTTGAGGGGAGTTTGTATAAAGCCTGTTTCAATCGACTTATTTGAGTTTATCTACCGGCATAAGCACATGTGAAACTTTGCGGGAGAGCGTATGGAAACAACTTATGACTTGACTTGTGCATAAGTTGTTTTCAGCTTATTTCCGCACAAGCTCTCCTAGATAGCTTATGAAAACAAGTTCTAGTTTATATGAAAATAATTTGACTATATTTTATCTTTTGTCATAGAAATGATTTATACATAAGCACACATATTTGATAAACGCTTATGCTATAAGCGATTAATTAAGTTGTTCAGTCAACAAGCTATAATCAAAACTTTTTCTGAAAAAATCATAGTTGACATGCAATTAAAGTCTAACAACATCACTAGAAGCAAACCTGACAATGTTCTTCACGAAGAGGTTGGTCAGAATGAATTATATGATGGAGATCAGTGTCCATCAATTCATAAACAATGTATACATCATTAAATGCTTCCTTTTTGGGGGGTCGTATGATATCCTTGATGGCAATGATCTGGTGAAAGATAATAGCAAAACCAGAAAGGTAATTTAAAGGGGAGAAAGTTCGAGAAATATCTATGAAGAGAAAATATTTTTCGCTTCCATGATAGTTGTATGGATATGAAAAAAAGTAAAAAAACTTGCCCTTACCTATGGCATATATACATCATAAGATCTTCCTTTTCTGTGACAGTTTTTAACAAAGCAAAAAATTGTATTACATGGAAATTAGCTTCTCACTCAACACCCTAAAATTTAGTTACCTGCTCATTTATTTTGTATTCTGTTTTATGTTTATGTAGTATATAATATAAGAAACTGAATATTTTTTTTGAGGGAAATATAAGAAACTGAAATTGAAATTGAACTATAGAACATTAGAAAGTTTCTGACTCGTCAGTTACCTATTGTTAGATAAAGACTGTAGTCCATAAATACTTAGCTACATATTAGTTAGAATTTTTTTGTATCTTATATGTAGTTAGATAATCCACAACTAATTCATGTCTAATTTCATAATTTAGTGTAAACCATATGAAGTGATGTTCATTGCTAGAATCTGATAAGACTCTTGACACTCATGAATGATTTACCAAAGATATCAAGAGTTTATATACGAACTTGATGTCCATAAGGTGTCAGCTCAGTGGTAAGAGTTTGACCTTATAACCTCAAGGGCGGAGTTCAAATCCGACCATTGTAAAATGGCCACTAGTGCCACTTTAATTAATAATAATTTTCCTCTTCTTCAACTTCAAAAAAAAAAAATGAATTTGATGAGCAAGTAGTAACATATGAAGAAAAAAATAAGAGATGAACACTTACATTTGGGTGATCCATGTGACGAAGGAGCTTGATTTCTCTCAAAGTCCTTTTAGCATCAATTATATTGTCAAATGCATTACCAATCTTCTTGATGGCAACTTGTTCATGTGTATCAGAATTAACAGCAGCACTAAAAAGAAAACCATTGTTCAAATGACCGTAAAAACATTTCCAACAAACAAAACATAAAATTCATGTATTCATCTGGTCCTATGAGTTAGCTGAACCGAAAGCCAAGACCAGAAGTTAAGGAAAGAATGAAACAAAAACACTTACCAAACGATACCATAAGCGCCTCTACCAATAGGGCGAATGGGTGGCACATACTTAGAAGACACCTCAAACAAGTTTCCATACACATTGTAGTGTGCATATTTACCACCATGAGTAAGAACCCTCTTGATTTTAGTGTCCCCTGAAGCCGAAGCAGCAGCAGCAGCAGCAGAAGAGCTCGACTCTTTTGTGGCCATGTTTGGTGTTAAAAATTGAACAAAGGGTCTTCACCTTTCCAATACAAAACAAATGTGAATTGAAAAATCAGAGTTAGATTTTTCACTTCATTCAGTTTATTATTTAACTATATAATATTTTCCCTTTCTAGTAACTATACTATATATTGACTTTGTAGCAAATTTTGAAGTAAAACCGTACAATTAGTACATAAAAATAGGAAGATACCTTTGTTCTTGGAACAATGTATTGTTGGAAGCTAAGGTTGACACATACAGAGAGAGAAACAAGACACAAGAAAGTGAAAGAGAAGCAAATGTATGATAAGTGTGATTTAATAAAAATTTTAATAACAAACCTGAAATGGAGTTTTCCAGATCATGAGCATAATACTTGGCTATTGATAATTCTACCTGTAAAAGCTAAATCTGTAACGTGATTTTTAAAAGTAAAATATCAAATTAATTGCTTTTTTGGGATACATCACGAGATGCTTGCTTTGTATTCCATAATGGTTCAAACACTTGAGATTTCTAGAGACCACTCTTGTTTCTCTTTTTAGGTTGGTGTTTCACCTATAAGTTAACCATGTTCCATTCTGGATTCACGAATTGCATATGAAATGAAACAAGTGGCATGGTTGAAAGTTCAACACGTATTGAACTTTATGACATGCAAAAGAGAAAAGAAACTAATGGATAAAATGAACATGATATGAAAGAGATTAGTTATAAAGTCATCCTCTAAACTCATGATCATGAATTTCGTACAGGTTTTCTGTGACACGTACTGTGTGTGTTACACAGTATATATATAAAGTTCTGAAGAGATTTTCTTTTTCTTCTCTATTTCAAAATCAACTCAACTCTTCTTTTTATGTGAAATGTTTTTATTTTTGCGTGAATGTGCATGGTTTCGTCGACTCATGGTGCAGGATTTGTGTCTCAACAAGTGTTTTGTGATTGAAATGTGGAAATTGAATATGGAAGCGCAAATCCTTGGCTCCTTTTTGCATGAGAATAGTGAATTTCTATAACTTATTGTGGTCTGTGGATCTATGTTCACTGCAGAATGGAAGTCTATGTTTTGAGTTTGTAGTGACATATTTAATGGACAACGATTGCAACATCCTTATCTCTTGACTTGCACGTCGAAAATGGAAATTGTTAGAACTTAAAAGAAAACAAATTATTACATCCTGAGGAGTAAACCTGGTTTTAAATAAAAAACACCAAATTCATCTCACGTGTTACTAATTAGTACGTAAAATACATTCCATCAGTTCCTATAACATCCATTAGGTCTTTACAGTATATTGAAATAGATTGTAAACTTCAGTTATACATCAACAGGAAAATAAATAATGGAGTTTTACCACCTTTTAACAGGTAGTTAATTTACATGTGTTAATTGATGCAATTATGTTAGTTTTTATTTTATACATGAAATGCAATACTCAACCGCCCCATTTCTCTTATAAATGGACATGGAAAAAATTTTGAAACAAAAACATCCACATTAGTCAACTTATAACAAGTGACAGAATCATTTATGACAAATGAAAGCACACTTGATGCCTTAAATGATATTGATAAGATCATTGTAACACTGGACTACTTATCTATGAACAAAAGTTAGAAGGCATTTTCCAGATGGTTTATTTGACCCGACATTGCCATTTCCAGGGGTTTTCATAAGGCTTAAGCATTAATGATTTTATTACCTTACATAATTTGTAAAATAAGTCAAATATTGGTAAAATTGTAGTTAAGTTACAGTCTAAATTTCACATAGGAAGAATGTAAAGCATCTGAGCCACGGCAGCCACCACATCAGAACAAATAAAACATGAATACGAGAAAAATGAGATCAATAGCCAGATGATTAGCCGCAAGTTAACAAAACACTCAAATTCAAAATCTTCATTGAATGATAAACAAGATAAACAAATTTAGAGCAGTGTCACATGTCGATTAAACAACTCCGACTACAAGAAAATTGTGCTCAAAAAAGCTAAACAGAAGACTAAAGTAGAAACCATTATACTTTAAGCATCTGAGCTGGGTGGAGCCCCAAAACCACCAGATCCACGACCGAATCCAGGCCTTCCACCAGGACCCTGCACAACAAGACAGCTCAGACAATTCAGAAAAACTTCAACAAAAAAAGTAGTGGGACTATACCGAAAATAGGAGAGTACAATTATATACAGGAATGGATTTCTAGCAAAATTCTTCTATGCAAATACCTAGTTATGATTAATAATGACAACAACTACTTAGTTATCAAAACAACAAAAGCATTTATCCGCCAGAATAAGTAAACTAAAATACTACACTGGTGAAAGTATGCCATTGTGTTTATTCAGCCATTACGTAATCCAGTACACAATAGTGTTTATCACGTAATCCAGTACACAATGGTGTTTAGTCAGAAATCATACTCCATTTACAGAGATAGGAAAAGGAGCAAAATAATATAATTGCATTAAGAATGAAATTGAATTTATATAGAACCTAGCTTCGAATGAGATCGTAGAACTGATATAGAACAAGCCTAAATTGCAGGGAAACCCAAAACTTGAAGCTGACAAGATGCTACACTAGATACAAAAACAAGTATTGAAACACTCGACTTGGTTCACAACTTTCCACAATGAATACAAGTCGATCATGATTGAAATTTTATAACAAGTAGACAAAACAGAAATCTTTTATTCATCAACAAGGCAGACACCCATACTTGAAAAATTTAAACAATTAGACAAAACAGAAATCTTGTATTTGGCAAAAAGGGCATTATAAGCTAGCTATGAAGCACCGGTACGGACATCGGACAAGACACAGACATTAACACTACACGACACTGGGACAAGTGTAATTCGAGGAGTGTCTGTGTTTCATAGTAACCTAACTATTAACATCATCTTAAAACAAAAATCTTTTATTCATAAACCACACAATTGAGCATCATATAAATAAAGATACGGTAATACTAGTGCTAACTGGAACGGAATGGCCTGCTTCTCAAGAGTCAAGACATTACATTAGAAGATAGCGACAAACCAAAGATACTAAGACCAGCCAGAAACAAATGCAACATTGAGTTAAACAATAAGCTTACCCCAAATGAGGGTCTGTAATCAGCAGGAGCACCTCCCTTGTCTCCACCAAATTCACCACGAGGTCCTCCACGGTACCCATCACGGTCACCACCAAATCTCCTCTCACCTTCAAATCTGGGTGGGCCCCTATACAAAAATAACCAATTAACAATCAATCACAAAATAAAAAACCCTAAAAAAATTACACAACAGAAATGAAGTGATAATACCTAGGACGATCACCCTGTGGACCACCAAAAGGTCTACCAGGTGGCTTAGCTTGTTTCTTCAAAGTAGCAGGAACAATCTCAGAAGGAAGATTCAAGTAAGTTCTGAGAAACTCGATTCCATCATTTGTGAGAAACCAATAATAATTCATCCAAGCAAAGGTTTCTCTAACATATTCTCTTGATTTGAAGCTCTGCATAAGCTTAATCACCTGCAAATTTGGAACATCGATTTCTGGATGCTTTGCCAAATTGAAATCCTTCTTAGCGAAGCAAACACCCTCTACATTCAACAATTCAAAAACAGCGAAAGTAAGATTATAAACTACCACATACACGTATGTATAAACAACGATGAAAGTGTTAAATCTACCTTGAAAGAGGTACTTGCAGATCTCTTTGCGGTTTTTCTCGGATATGATCTGAATAAATTAAAATAACGAAAATGTTAACAGTTGAATACAACATTGAAAACCCTAGGAAGCCTAGAATGAAGAAAAAGATATACATACCATGGTGATGGTGGAGTGGATGCGAGTGAAGGAGGAAAGCTCTGCCGCTTGCTACTCTTGTGTCTCTGTTGAAACCCTAATAAAATGTTGTGTTTTCGGGTTACGCATTTCTCGTTTTATTAGTGGTTAGGATAATGGGCTATAAGTGGAATGGGCTCAGTGTCAATTTTTGGGCTAAAATGATATTTGATTGTCCCATACAAAATTGTTCACTCCCACTTGAATTGATCAAGATACCTCTAACGTGAGTTAACTCGCGTTATAACCTACGTGATTTAACTTCCGTTGAACATCAATTGAATCAAGTTACGAATACGAACAAGATTTAACTCACATTGATAACAAATCATGCAATTTTTTTGTTTGACTACGAATTATACAATGTAAATGGTAACAAACCATGTAAATGTTAATAAGACTGGTAGGGACCAACGAGTGTGAGTTGTACATTATGGAGAAGGTATCACTCGCATGTGTCAAACAATTGAGCCAACTTTATTATCAAGTTATGAATAATAACGTTTCGCATAGAAAAACATCAACAAGTTGAGGAAAACTCCATAGATTGCATGGTTTGTTACCAACGTGATTTTAACTCGCGTAGATTATATCAAGTGTGGGTAAAATCACGTTTGGAATATTTTAGTCAGTTCACGTGAAAGTAAGCAATTTTGTATTTGTATTAAAAATATACAAATTCTGATCAATTATCTTGTGTTATTATCTTGTACTGTGGATTTTGTGAAACATTTTAATTAAGAAAAATAATATTCGTTCAACAGTCTCAAAACCCTTTTAAGACTTTTTCATACTCTTAATTTTTTCATTATTATCTCTTCCACCACTCATTTCTTCGTTGTCTCCTCAACTTCATTTTATTCTTTCTTTTCATGTTCATTTTTTACCTTTTACATTCATTCACGATACATTTGCACATTAAGAAAACAAACTATGAGCTTTTAACTATAATTTTGAACATATTGTTCAAAGCTAAGACCACGAAAAAGGTTTACTGATATAGCTTTAGATATGTTAAAAATGCTCCTTAAATAGACATGAAGCTACTTAAATAAATCGTTTGCTAACATTTTATAGGTCCTTTCAAATCTCATAAATTTATAAAGTATTTGAAATCTTGAAAATACTCGTTCTAAATTCATTATAATTCATTAGCGGATAGATGCCTCCTTTCAAATTTTAATGTCCGCCTATCCATTTTTTCTGTCGTGCTTAATCAAAATACGTAGAATGATATAAATATTGACATATGCTATGATCAAATATGTTCTTGGCAAATAAGTTTAAACGGACTATTTTAATAATGTCAAATTTTGTTCCTGTAGTGTTGTTTCTATTTTAAGGGTTTTAACAAGTTTTTTTGTTTATTTATTAAATACCGTCGTTCAGAAGAGTTGTTTG
>Ga0209282_1001833_pt1 | contig 11941 bp, 3 predicted proteins | sample Mtrugardesep15_FD_187529 | JGI IMG/M metagenome (GOLD analysis project Ga0209282, IMG submission 187529) | Root nodule microbial communities of legume samples collected from California, USA - M. trunc garden sep15 (SPAdes) (version 2) | ecosystem: Host-associated > Plants > Roots > Nodule...
GAGCAAATTCTTTGAACTAGTTGAAAAGAATATACTTCTTTGTTTTAATTAAATAATAAATATTATTACCATTCAATTAATTTAAACAAATCGTTTGCCAATTTGTTACAGGAATCAATAGGTTAGTATATCGAAACCGTACCTGATTTGTGAACTGTACACTTGTTTTGCTTGGATAGGTATAGGTTTATCATACTTTTACGGGATTTGAATTGGAATCAATTATGAACCATGTTTCGATTTCAGAAAATAAAATAACTACTGAATTTTTCAAGAATCAAAATAGAATAAGAACTTTTTTTAAGTTCTCAAGGAACTATGAAACACATTTAATCAATAAAATCAATTCTCTATGCAATCCTTCGGGGATTAACGCTTTTAAATTCTTTAGCAATTCATAATATAACATCGAAGTTCTTCAAGAACTATAACTTTGAATTCTTCAATAATTCATAAAGAATAATATTGAGTTCTTCCAAAACTATATAATAGATCTCTTTATTTGTTCTTTAACTTAATGATACGAGATCAATCTATATGCAATCCTTCAAGAGAGCATATGAGATAAATGAACACTAATTGAGCAATCCTTAAAAGGGAATTCTTGAATTCATTAAAAAATTGACCTTTTTTAAGCAAACAAAAACTATGAATTAAGAAAACAAAAACAAATAATAGATTACGAAAACAAAAACGTATGACTATGGTACATGAATTCATAACAATTAAACAAGCCCATAGATATCAACGTGATTATCACAATCAAATACCAAATCAAAAAGAAAACAAAGAAAAACAATTTTTGAGTATCGTATGCAATCACGCATGTATATACACTAAATTAAATTGCTAAAAAAAACTATGAATTAGTGAAATAGATTATACCGATAACTTTTCAGTTGGTTAGAGCGTGCTGATAATGTGTTATAAAACTCATAGGATGATAATAAGAATAGAGAGAAGGAGAAGAAGAGAGAAGAAGAGGAAGAGATAATAGGGTTTTCTATTATTACCACGTATGATACATGTGAGCTCTATTTATAAAGAAAGGTAATCACTTATGAACAAGCCCAATAGTCTAGCAATATGACCCATTATCATATTTGCTACATGGAAATCCACTTATAATATTCATAACAAAAATTGTTTTTTATTATTCGGCCAAGCCCTTGGGCCTATCTCTTGTGAATAACACTTTAATTGCTTTCGACCAAAAAAATATCTTTAATTGCTCATAGGTACCTTGAAATATCATAAATCTTATCATCAGGAGTTATGAATTGTTTGCTTGTGAACGTAAGTTACAAACCATTTGCTTCTAATCAGTAGTTAAGAACCGATTCGGTGTCAATACACACAGAAACTAAAACCATCATTTTTTTCAAAGCTACACTTTCCCTCCATACTCTAACAAATCAAACTCCATCCAAATTCTTCAAACTCAAGAAACAAGTAAGTGTTCAAAATCTGAAAGCCTACATATTTCTTTGCCTTTTATATTTTAGGGTTTTTGAAATCGATTAATGTGATTGTAAATTTGAAACATCCTTAGTTATTTGGGTAATTGTTGATTAATTAGAAGATTATTTTTAACTGGGAATTTAGTTTAAATTAAATATTAGTGCAATCTGGTTGATTATGAATTGAAACACGACGGAAATTGTATGTTTACTTTGTGTTTAAGGTGTTCAATTAAATGCTTCAAAAAGGTTCAATTAATAAAAGAAAATTGTTGGTTTTTGTGTAGACCAGGGAGAGGATATGTTAATCAGCTGAGACTCAGCATGCCGACCCAACATTGTTGCGCACGCAAAGTGCGTGATTCAGCTAATCCTCCTCCTAAGCGAGGTCGACTTAGGCAAACTCTGAACAATGATCATTTAGGGAATCATATTTGATTATTAGTCATCTTGTAGTAGCATTTTAGAATAAAAGTAGGTAGGTTATGCTTGTTATAGTCGAGTTTTGTAAAGAAATCTTTCAGAGATAAGGTGTTTGCCCATATCTATCTCGCATCGCATGCTATGAGTCATGCATCACATGAATATAACGAGATCAAGGGGATCGATTATGTAGTTCTCATATCACGAGTATGATGCTTGCGTTGCGAGTCAGCTTTCCCTAAAACTGTAATATCCCGCTCGTCATTTTGGAAACATATCAGTCGATCAAACACACGTCTAGTTATCGGTGTCAAGACAAATGCGTTTAAGGAAGAAGGGCATTATGGTACATTCACATTAGGAGTATTTAAGCAAGTTAGAGCCAAGATTTTCATTTGTTTCATGTTACTTCTCTCTCTAACTTACAAGATCAGATTTCCTCATACCTCTCTCTAACTCTCCATCGCCCCTTCCTCTCCACTCTATGGAATCCTTCCTAAACTCTTCTCATTGAAGATTTGGCACAAATTATGGTTCTTACATGATTAAGGGAGAATGTTGCAGCTTGGGTTGAGCTTGATTTCCACACTTTGATTCCTCATGAGATAAGGTCAAGAGTTAGGGTTGAATTGGGAAAAGTTGGAACCTAAGCCATGCATGTTGGAGAGATTAGTAGGTGAGTTCTTTAGATAGTTTTCCACCTTGGGTTTGTGTGTATTTTTGTGAGAAAGCATGATTATGCTAGGTTATGAATGTATGATTTTGTACCCCTTTGTTGTTATTAATTGTTGAAATTGTGAAATTGTTGTCATGCACTTGTTCTATATCGTTTTTCATGACTTCTGGATGTAAAAGGAACACTAGAAACTTGATTTTGGGGTCTTTTGGTCAAGAATTTGAAATTCTGCAGGTCTCCACTGATGAATGTTCGCTTAAGCGAAGTTTAAACAGAACCTACCCAGGGTTGTTCGCTTAAAGCTCACTTAGGGTTCGCTGAAGCGAACTGGGTCAGCACAGCACATGTTGACCCTGTTTTGAAGCCCAGAAGTGGCCGTCTGAGGCCCGTTTCTTGCAGTATTTTTCTAATATTTAAACCCCTCAAAGTCAATAGCCTAATGTACATATTACTTAAAGTTTTATCAAAGGAAATGCATGGGGAACATTAACAAATTCAACGACAAATGGCACACGAGTGAATAATACGATTTATGTCTGGGTAGTAAATTAACGCTAAGAATGGGAAAACAATAGAGCGTCGGCGTACATCGTTGAGAACTAGTATGTTATGCTATGAATGTTAAGATAAGTAAGTGGTGGCTCACCGCTAAACGAGTAGATTACAGACTCGTGGTGGCCGTTCACATAAGTTAAGTTATGATTCCATGTAGGATTCTACGCCTATAAAGCGTATTATAAATGATACGTATATGACCTTATGTATGACTACAATAAGACTTTAAACAAGATGTAGGTGTCGTGTCTCTTGCTATCCAGACCAGGGGGATACAAGAGGTTCACGCCAGGGGGACGGGACACGCTCCGCAAGGTAGGCCCGCACGACACTGAGGGAGTCCGATGTACCCTAGCTAGGTTTCATCGGTCATGTATGGGAATATATTCCGGGGTTACTCCACTCGGGATTATTCCGTAAAATGAACCAAGATAACTATGTTTGTTCAATGCTAACATCTAACCTAATGAATGAATATGACGACGTACGATACGATTTGATTATGATATGATGTTAGTTATGTGCAGCTTAGACAATAGAGCATGTTATGAATGTTATACCGATGACGATCTTAGGTTCCCCTAATCGTCCGGTTTAGGACCGTGTCATCAATATGTTATGTTATGTCTTGATGTGTTTAGTGTATCTTGAGTTAGCGGTCCTAGGATCCCTTGGCCGCCATGACACATATGATGTAAGCAAGACCTGGACCATGTAAGATGAGCTTACGACGGACCTAGCATTTACGACCGTCTAAGAAAGTAAGCCCCACACATGTATAATCAACCGTCAGGTTGTATTGTAGACACGTGGTGACCGTAGGTTTCCCCCGAGGTTACCTATAGCCTAGGATTAGGTAGAACTCACTGAGAAATTATGTCTTATCCCAATCCTTATTTGTTTCAAATAAACAGGATGGTATTGCAAGCTCGTAGCCGGATGGATATTTCAGCAAGTGCTCGTTCGTAACCGCTGCAGGATGTCATGGATTATACGGATGCATTTACTATGTTTAGACGTGTAGTGTTGTATTGATGATGTGCGAACGCATATTGTTGTATAAGATATTCATTCAAAGGTATTCAAGTTGTAAATTTTAATGTATCCAGTACTAAAGATAATGCACATACTAAACTTTCTAGATACGTTTAGTGTGGGCGTTACAAAAACTTAGGGAAACAAGCTCCTATAACTATTGGACCCCTAGGTTAGTGGAAAAAACAACTTTTCACGAGCAGGTGAAGGAGTAAACGCCATTTCGAACGGATTCGAGTGACTGGAACCATTCAGAAACCAATGAATCATCAATCGGTGATCCTTTTATCATGCTTTCTTATTCATATCTAATTGGGTATGTTTAGAAGTTATGAGTAACTAATTCTCTCTAGCTTAGGTCACAAAAGAGGAACTTCCTTGAAATTGTTTGATTATGTAACTTTAAATGATTCTATAAATTTCAATTGATTACTTTGCTATTTTATTTCATTAATATTGTACTTAATTATTACTTACTCTGACGTTCTTAAAACCTTCAAGGGTTATCGATCCATCTAAAACATTAGAGAGCACTAACCATTGACCTAAATATTTTGTTTAACGTTATTAAAATTACATAATAAATAACATTGTACTCAGATTGCAGTTATCCGAAGAGTTCATTGAAGGAAATTTGACATGATGTAGTCATTTCTTTCTATCTATTACGAAATTAGAACGAACCTCTTTGCGAAGAGCAAACCCCCAAGTTTATTACAAATAACATAATCATAATCGCAGTAGTAGAGTTGAAAGTAAACAATCTTTATAAATACAAATTCTTTTATAAATATCGCTACTTGTGGATACACGGATACATTTGTTATTATAAAGGAATGAGTATATAGTCACCATGATCCTTAAAGACTAAGACGTGAGGGAGGGATAAGAAGAAGAAAAAATGAATTATATAGTATTTTGGAAACATTAAAAATGTTTGGTGATATAATTTATATTTTATATAGGTATGAAGTATACCTATCATGGACCCTCTATGAAGGCAACTAAGCTCATGCTCAATATGCGGATAGGGAAGAGCCCAAAAAGAAAAATATTACTCACACGCATGTTCTACCTATGCTGGAAAAAAAAAGAAGGTGTAGGTACATGGTATAGGATAACTATTTTTTTACACACTATAACATTCATAAAACTCAAAGTTATTACATTAAAATAATACTCTCTCAAAAAGCATTGAAAAATATGTAAAATGGTAATTTTTGGGTGGGGTTTAGTATGGGAAAGAATAGTTGTTTCCCACCATGAGAAAGTTTATCTTTTACTATTATATTAAAGAGGAGTACTGATTTTATCATGGACTGCCTATACCATATATTTTTCTTTCTCTTTTACACTGATTTTTGTTGTTAAGATCTGGAATTTTAGACCCAATTATTGAATTGCATCATGATAACAAATTCACTCACGTTACATGTGGACAACATCACGTTCATGAAGATGCTTCAAGCCATTTAAAATTTGTCTTGTGTATGCAAAATTTTCAAGGAATATAAACAGCGTGCTTTCATTCTGAGAAACCCAAAACATAAATATATAAGTAGCTAAGAGAAGGAGATAAAAATGGTATAATAAGAATAACAAATGAAACAAGTAGATTAATGAGTCATGCTTTTTATCCTCTACCATTTCAGATAAAGAACAAAACAACCAGTTAAGTTTTCTCTTTTTCTTCATCTTTTGCTCTTGCCTTTAAAGGCTTTATCATGAACCAAGTTCTAAGAGTTTAGTCACTATGTTGAGTCATACCATTTGGAGCACTACTCATGGAGCTTGAATGAGGGTAAAGCAACAGGAATTCCAGGTTGTGAGATTACTGCAAGTGGTGGGTGAGAGAAAGATAGAAGAAGAGAGTGAAAAAAATCATGTGTTGAGTGTCTATGATAAAAGTATGTTCCTTATTTAATCTAATGGTCCAAAAAAACTTTCTCATGGTGGAAAACAACTATCATTTCCCATGCTAAATGCCACCTAATTTTTAACCTAGGAAAAGGGTCATACAAGATGGTAATCCCAATCCCCAAATATATAGTATAAGGGTGATTTTAGTTTGGACCACCTAAAGTATTGGTCCAAGTTAGACCACTATTTTTTTACCATTAGATTAGACCATCCCACCATATCTTATTATGGTTCATCCACACAAAATACAAGCCATCAACCATTTCTCTCTCATTGTCTCATTGCAAACACTCTTTCTTTCATCTCTTCCTGTTCTCTATGGTGTTCTTCACAATATGTTTTTCTTTGCCATTGTAAAATTAAATGTGTAATGGTATAACTTAGAGAACTCAGTTAAAAGTGTAAAATCTAATTGTGAGGAAGCACTCAAGTAATCTAATTAGATGTAAAATTCCCTTGATTCATTGTTAATTAATAATTTGTTTCTTTTGGTTCATCAACAACAACAAATTTGTTTTTTGTTATGGGTGATGCAGGAAGACATATATAAAAAGAAAAAGAAAATATTGAAGTATAAACATCCATTTTAGACATCCTTGCCATTGTTTGATCTCTAGAAACATAAGCTAGTCAATACATTGATTCTCAAGCTAGCAATGAACTGGAAATTTCTGAAATTTAATCCAATATGTTGAAATCGATGCATTTTTTTACCCATTGTTGAGGAAAGAAAAAAAAACACCATTGTTGAAGAAGCTCAAAGGAGAGAGAAGAATGAAAAAGTGAGGAGTTCTTTTTGGTTCGGGAGAGAGATTTGCAGTGAGAGAGAGATGGAGTTAATGAGTTTGATTTGGTGTGGATGGACCATAGCAAGATTTGGTGGTATAATCTAATCTAACCATGAAAAAAATGTTCTAAGTTAAACCCATCTAATGGGTGGTGCAAACTAAATGCACCCATAGTATAAAACCTTCTGAAGTTTTAACTGCAACTATACAATTTTATCAATGTTTGTGAACATACACACTGAACTATTCACACGACATTACCTTTTTAGACAATGTCAATGGAAAAGTTTAATCCTGCAGGTTGTTGAATGAAACATGTATGTACCTACCTATCATTAAAGGCATTGAAATGAAAGTGAAACATTTTGTCCAATAGGGAACTTATTGGTTAACTTGAGAGACAAGACAAGAAGAAACAACTCAGACAAACCCCTAACATAGTGCATATAGCCACTACTATATTTTGGTCCCCCCCACACACATTGTGTCAATCATACAATCCTTTCATATGATATGAAAAATTAAATAACTTGAGAACCAATCTAGTCTACTATAATTATAGAGTTAGAAAAAACTTAGCCCCTAAAATTAACAAAATTTTGTTATTATTTTCAAAATTAAAAGAGTTCCTATCATATTAGCATGTATTTGGTTGCACGTTTAACATCCCTTTCTCTCGTCCCAATACATGTTCCACTGTGATAATCAGAAGCAACAAAATCTTGTTTGGTCGATTTGAGACAATGTTAGAGACAAATTTGACAGATGGAATGAAGAAATTTTTTAGTTACATATATAGATTAAAAAAAAATCATAAAGCAAGTTGTATGACGCCAAGGATGAAAGGACTAAATCTATGATTCACTTAAAAAAGCCGAAATGAACGATAATAACTTTTTTGCTGCCTTTTTAGTACACATTGATATCAAAAGAACAAATTCAGACTGCTTTTGCTCATTTTTTAAAACCTAAAATATCAAGCTTGATATCTGGACTTTTCGGTTGATCCAGATGTGGCTGACTGCATGCAGTCACGAGGCTGACTGCTTGTGACCGCACACAACCCAGATCTAAAAGGGACCATGCATCAGTTAGTGGCAGATGAGTACCCTATTGTGCTAGCACTCTTCTCCTTTGAGACTATTAATTAAAAGGCTTAAAAACAGGTAAGCATGTAGCAAATAGAGCTGTATAAGGAACCCACATAGAAGCACTACCTGTAACTAGTGACCCCATCAAATATGCAGGTTCTGTATAATCCAACTGCTCAAAGAAAAAAGATACATTTTTTTTGTCATTATTGCACATGAAATGATACAAAAATACACAACAACAAATACCTGTACTTTCCTATTTCTATATACTTAAAAATATGAAATGAAATGCAAGGAGTAATTGTTTCCATAGAATTTTAAATCCATTATATATGTCCCTACCTACAAGCTATGCTCCCCTAAGAGACTATATATTCATATACCATTCAAAATAATGTCTTCAGTTATGCATTATATGCAAAATATTTAAAATGGAAAGAAAAAAAAAAAAATCTTTTGCTTTAAACCATCAGAGGTTAAGTCATGTTGCATGAAACTAAATCCTTAGCTGATATCCGATTGTAACATCGGGAAGAACGCCCAACTGTTCACCGATTTACCTTCCTTTCCATCAACTTTCTTGTTAGTCCACCATGAGGAACCATTCGCAGATGTACCAGAAACGTCGCCTTTTCTGTTGTCGAAATTGAAATCTTTGGAAGAACTAACAGAGTTACGCTTCTGACAGCAATGTTCTCCACCTATTGCTTTCCCTGAACACACATCACAACAACTATTGGTTTCTTTTAGCATCTTTTCTCTGTCAATAGGGTCTTTTGCTAGTATACCCTGTGAAGAACTCGACATGTTTCGAAGTAATGCTCCTGTTTTATTTGCAAGACATCGTGCAACATCTTCACCGGTTAATTCAAACGATACTCTGTGATCAACTAACGTAGCATTAGAGTGAGATCCATGATCTGAATTCGCAACAGATACACCCTCAGAAATCTGGTTTTGCACATCGATGTTGTCTCGAGTGGTTGGGCCAACGCCATCAGGAGTCAAAGAGCCAGAGCCTAACCTCGAGTCCTGCCCCAAACCGTCAGGTGTTGCACACCCAGAACCTAATCGCGATGTATGTGAAACACCATCGGGTGTCAAAGATCCAGAACCAAGTCTCGAACCTTGTCCTGTACCATCTGGTGTCAAGGACCCAGATCCTATCCTTGACATCCATTTTCGAGTAGAGAAGTGTTCGAAACCCAAGATCTTTGGTGCTTCCCCTTTGCGCAATTCAAGTGATGATCGTCTATCGGGGAAAGGAGTAGAGGTGCCAGAAGTTGAAATAACAGATCCAGGTGATACAAGTTGAGCACCAGGGCTTCCGGGATATTGTTGATAAGGCTGATACTCATAATTGTATAATGCAAACTTGTGGTTACTTTTACGAGCTCGGTCCAGCGAAGATGCCAACAATTGAGCAAATGGAACCTCAGGAGATGACGGTGTTGTCATCAGTACAGATTCAGGCGGAGGAGTAAAATTAGCAGTTGATGGTTCGGTTGTGAAGTTGGAAAATACCGGCGGTGAAACCAACTGCGTCTCATAGGCATATGGGCCAATGGTAAACATTGATGCAGGACCACTAGTAGAGTAAGCATTGGCAGAGAGAGAGCTGAGTGAAAGTAATCCAGCCGCCGGTGAGTGAGTAGATGATGGTGGATCCGATTGGAGAAAAGATGCAGGTGAAGACGGCGGAGCGATGAAAGGAATTACAATGGCAGTTGAAGGATTTGGTGTGGCATTAGCGACTGGAACTGTCGGTGCAACAGGTTCAGGAACAAGGACAGCATGACCGATTCGCTTGCTAGTTTTATTATGAGATCCAAAGCAAGATGGCAGGCTAAAGCAGCTTCCCCAGCGTTTTTTCTGCAGTTAGCAAAGAAGCAATTGTAAGAAAAAGATGAAACAGAATCAAAATTCTACAATGTAATTACAGAGAAAGTAAAATGATATGCTTAAGAGTGAAGTTCATGTATTGGTAATAATTAAATGAAAACAGCCAAACATTACAAAATCTCTCTCAATGAAGCATCAAATAATTTGGCATATTACTCCATTATCTATTTGGTAATTTTATCACACATGTTTAAAGTGAGTCGATTATTTCAGGACACAAAATACAGAAAAGGAATACTCATTAAAATTTTATCTTCCAGAATAAGCACACATTGAATTACTCTAAAGCTCCGCATGTACTTGTAACCATCTGAGATTTCCTATAGAATGTAATGAGGAAAGGGTGTTTTAGAAAAAACCTATCCATTTTATAGAAAAGTAGAAGAGGCTTAGTTTGCCATGGCAGAAGCACTATAGCGCAGTGGAATTTTCACAGACCGCTATGATTCTACGATATGGATTTAGTACAAAGTGCTATAAAATAGTGGCTATAACAATGTGGCATAGCATAAATTTGAATAAACCGCTATTTTCTGCAATCCGCGCTTGACAACACTGAAGTTTGCTATGTCTCTCAAATGTTTGATTTGATATTTTAGCTACATACATCAAAGATATCATATTATGCAATGATGAGATGAAAACTAAGCTTCATTGCCAGCTGGAATGGGAAGGGGAAGATTTCCGCATAAATTTCAGACATTAATTATCGTAAACTTACTAAATGATCTGTTTTCACTTTTCAGACCCGACAAAAAGAGATTCGCTAATGCTTACGGAAGCTTTGCGTACGAATTTGCATGAAAACATTGTGACAATGGTTTAATTTTATTTTTTTAAAAATAATCAATTAAAAGAAGAACATAATACTGTCGAAATCAAATTGTCGTTTTTCGCAACATGGTTACATCCTGTTTATCGTTTCCCGGCCAAAAACACACATAACAAACACAGAACATAAATTCTTGAAAGCCTACCAAAGTACCAAAGATCCCCATCATGGATAGACTGCAGTTTATTGGACTAACTCTAAGAGGCATGTGAAGATTCAATCAAAGTGAGTCCAAAGTCATCATAATCACAATTTTTAATCTTCATTAGAACTATATCAATAGATGCTTTAAATTAAATCCAAATTATCATAAAACAATGAAACAAAATTCATAAAATCATTATGCATCAAAATTTCAACTCAAAATCTTCTCTAAAATAAATCCTTTCTCAATTAAACTATGTATTATCATGAAAATAACATGACTTTGAATTGCATCACACCAAAAAACTGCAGATTAAATAAAGAAAATAATGAATTCAACACTAAAATTAGTATTTACTAATAATAGAATTAAACCCATCATACATAAGTGAATCAATCAAACTTCATGAAATGCACAAGACATAAAAAACGTCACTTTTTGAAAAATTAATAATTATAATAATAATTCATGGTTGCTTCTACTTTTTTTCAGTTGCAAATTGCAATCATAGTCTTTCACTAATTATAGAAATAAAGTACACTCAAGATCCAAATTCATAATTTTCCTTCTTTTCACACTTTTTGTAAACCAAATCAAAACAGTTTAAGAAATATTAAAAAATAAATAATAAAAAACATGAAAAGGAAAAAAGTGATTCAATCTTTCAACGCAAGTCAAAAAAGAAACAAACTTCCATCAATATGAACTCGGCTTCGAGTTCGAGATCAACAATTCTTTATCAGACAGTACTTATTTAACCGGACCAGACCGGTTACATAAACTTTCTCTCAGAATAGGAGGGTTAAAAATAAAATAAAATAAAAAATTGAAAAAAAAGAAAAAAGAAAAAAAAAACATAAAACACAGAACACAAGATCCCATGATTTTCTCTTTTTGGCACGTTGTTATCCTCGAAAACCAAAAAGAGTATCGAAAATCGAAACGAAAACGAGGAAACTGTGTAACACGTACGAGGAAATAAAAAAACTGAATATTTTTAGAGAGAGAGAGAGAGACGAACCGGAGAGGAAGTGGGTTGGACACGTGATTCAGCGGAGACGATGGCGGTGGCAGCAGCGTTAACAGTATCGATGCTGTTGTTGTTGTTGAG
>Ga0209282_1001834_pt1 | contig 11940 bp, 13 predicted proteins | sample Mtrugardesep15_FD_187529 | JGI IMG/M metagenome (GOLD analysis project Ga0209282, IMG submission 187529) | Root nodule microbial communities of legume samples collected from California, USA - M. trunc garden sep15 (SPAdes) (version 2) | ecosystem: Host-associated > Plants > Roots > Nodule...
CTACTCCTACTAAATGTATTATAAGTTTAAAAACCCATATATAAAATAAGTGATACTATCAATGAAATAAATAAAAACGATTTGACTTATATACATATATACTACTCTTATCCATGTCTTCGTTACCTTGGGCTGTTATCCCCCGGCAAGCTTTCAGTTTTTAGAAGTCCACTCTTCCCATGGATTGAATGAAGACAACCCTGAGATAACGAAAGCAATAACCCAGTTAGTCAAAGAGAAACCACGATCGAATTGCAAACAAAATTGGATTGCATTTGGAATTGTAAATTAAAAAAAAATCAAAATAGAAGTTGATTTTGTTTTATGTCGATGGGATTCCTGTATGTGCTATTAAGATCTACGGGGACGAGTAATGAGAAAATTCTCCCGGACATAGGAAATGGGGATGGGGGCATTTTGAATAACATGGATGGGGAGCAGTGGAGTACTCCCTTCCATGTGCCATTAACATGTGTTTTTATTCGCTAATAAAGTGATGTTGACCGTGAAACTAAGAAAATAATCATAATAGTACTACGAACAATAGATAATCCGAACTAACACCTTCGACTTGGAGAATCTGGCTATGAGACTCTTGGTCCAGTCACCGATCCCCTTGATGTGAACGCTAAGGTAGTCATCCCCTGGGGCGGAGGTTATAGAAAATGGATGCCTGTGAAACCATAACAACATTTAACATTTTAAGAAGGTATTTAGATGCAACAATTCATATAACATGCAAAGACTAGCTACTAATTATGGTTCTTCAAATTCGTAGTACCATTCGAATGGAGAGACAGCAGCACATTTTACAAACATGTATTGTCCGCTCTTGTATCTAAACCCCTCAGGTTTTGAGACACGAAGACCCAACACGTCTCCAGGAGACTCCAGATCCTTTTGATAAACAACCGCCTTCAAGTAGGACACACAAAATTTGGTCAGAATTTCAGGTGCATGTACAATTATTTATTTGTCTATTGAATGCTGTATATGAATACGAATGAATTTTAATAACAAAATTCTAAATCATTCATATGTTTCTTCATGTAGTGATACTGATAGTGAGTAATTCAATATTCAACATTCACCTTTAATATTTTGACAGATTTGATGCGTGGTCTGAGTATTCTAGTCAGTCTTTCCAATGCATAAATGGTGATGGGAATAGCCAAATACATCCAAGTCTACAAAACACATACAATCCTTAGAATATACAAGAATTAGCTGATAAACTGGATAAAAAGGATAATTGAAGGAAGGCGCTAACCGTTTTCTTGTACCATTCCTTAGTAAAGTAAAGTTTGAATCCATGCACAATCAAAAGTGCATATACAAAGACAAAGAGATGATGAGAGTACCAAAAGGCATTGAAACCAGTTATATTAATGAGGGGTTGGAGGCAATTGGGTGTCTTGGGTTCTTCGACCTTTCCGGGTGTCTTGGGTTCTTCGACCTTTCTGGGTGTTTTGGGTTCTTCGATCGTTCTTTTCCTTAACCAAGGACTAGCCAACGTGAAGGCAACTGTCATTAAAACAACCATTATAATCCCTGTTATTCCTTCCCATGATTTCACAAAATGCCAATAATTTGTTGCTTGCTTTCCGAAAAATGGTTCCATGAGCTTGTACTTTTCACTATTTGCATGAAGAAGGCGAGGAAAGTCGCAAGCAAGATGATAAATAGCATGTATACCAACTCCAATTGCTACTGCCACAGCTATCACCTGCAAATTACATATTAACATATGCACGAAATCACATATTAGCAAGACCCTAATTTATAGCTGAATTTTGAATTTTCTCATTTTATCATTCTCTCATGTACAACCAGTTGTAAAATTTACCTTGTGGAAGTTGAGGTTGTCATCAAAAGGAACAACAATGCCTAACTTGGTCTTGCTCCTGAGCCATGTAACAGTGTTTCGGCAAACAGGTAACAAGATAAGAGCCATGTTCAATTTGAGTGTCTCGGCTGCACCTTTAGCCATGCAAACACAATGGCCCATCACCTCATAAGCAGCTTTTCTTCTATACTGCACAAATTTGTAGGCAAATAGACCTAACATAACTCCAATCCACAATACTAATATCCAATTTCTCTTCCAATTGTCCGGCAGAAAGTTGATGGTATCCATACACCGCTTCCCAACACCGCCTTCATATCTAGGCTTAGGCTTTATGCTACTAAGCATTTTGTTCAGGTCCTTACTATCTAATGTTGTAAAATTCATTGATCCATGCAACAAGAGCATCTTCAATTGCTCTACCTGTCCTCCAAACAATAATCGTCAAGCCAAAGAAATATGGCTAAAATGAGAAGCTATTATCAGAAGTTAAGTTTGGCCTAACTGGTCTTTATAAAATAGGTTGGAAGTTAAGATTGGCCATCATAAATTGATCATATAGCGGTAATTTAATAGCCGTTGATCTAATAGATTTTGAATAGACTTGAATAACCTACGAAAATTAAAGTTGAACATCTTTACAAAATCGACTTGTAAGGTGAACTCTACTTGTAAACTTATGTTCGACAATATATCGGATTCTTAACAATTATATTAGTAATTGGATCCCTAAATCTTATTTAAAATAAATATTTACCGTGATAAATCCTAATCCATCGGGATCTAGTTCTTCCATGATCAAAGCAGCATATTGCTCTGCATGATCGTTTATGCTTGGGAGTCTGTTTGTACCGGCGCTTAGGATAATAATCTGAAAATATAATTGAACACATGATAATGATAAGAATAGTTCAATTTTTATGGGAACAAAAAATGCATATTGGAAAAAGAATTACTCCATTCTTCTACTACTATAAGACTCATTTTCTTATATTTCCTTGTCCATTTCAAAATTTCATATGGATTTATAATTTATCTACAAAGATACTTTACTTAATTTACAATTGAAAAACATAAATTTGTTCTTTTATGACATTAATAATTATATGGATAATTAACACTTGAGATGCTAGCTACCTTAACCTTATATTATAACCGTAAGGTACAAAGTTCAAATTCCTTCAGAGACGTCTGTAAAATAGTAATTACTCATGTTATTTTAATTAATAAAAAATTACCCTTCCTCAATTTTTTTTTAAGAGTTATGCTATTTCCGACAAAGAAAAATATCATGAATTCTTCGCAAATTGTTTTGGATCTTCCACTTGAGTGGTTATGAAAAATTAACACGTTTTTTTTTTTTTACAAATGTATTAATACTATTATTTTCTATACTCGTGAGTTGATGAAACTAAAGTAAAATTTTGGGTAACAAACAGTTTATATTTGAGTTTCGGTTGTGAATTTAAGATTTGATACTACCTCTTTAATTTCTTCCACTGTAATTCTGCCATCAGCATCTTTATCAATCCTGCATTCCAAATTAATACACTTCAGTGCATTCAATGCTCTTTTTATTTTTTGATTATATTTTATACTTATATTCATAAGAAGAAGAAAAGAGCAAATAATCACATGTCAAAGAATGTTTGGAGCCTGGTATCATATCTGTCGTCAGAAATTACTTCCCAGATTTCCTTCAACTCTGCCTTATCAAGTGGATCTGAATCAATATGCCTCCTCTTAGAAATAACTTTTAAAAGCTCATCTGCGAAGGTCTTAGAGTTCTTCATGCCTACATCAAAATCCAAAAACATCCTCACAAAATGCTTACATAGACCTTGTCTAAATAATAGTATAAGCCCTTGTATATAAGTGCTTAGGTATGTGTTAAATAGTTAAGTAATTTTTGCATGAAATAGCAGAAAGGTATGGATATGTATGTAGTCAGGCAAATGAGAGTTGAAATTTAGACACAAGAAATGGCGGAATGAGAATTTTTAGCTTTTTTTGTTTTTATGTACTGAACATAGCAGAAGACATAAAAACCAACAAACTATTATGTCAAGTATTCTATAGCATGTAAAATATATTAAATAAATATTGGAGTTATGTCCGTAGTCCCAATCAATTTTATTTCCAGACTCTATCATTATGTTAATTTAGGGCACAAGATAAGAATCTAAAAGTGGAATTAAAAAATAAAAGTTGTATTGAAAATATAAACTTTAAAGTTTTTAAGATTGTGAATGCACAATTTCTAACGTCAAATTTTTATATTTAGTTTCTTATCTTGTATCCTTAGGGCACAAGTTAACAAGACCGTTTTATATAATAAAAGATAAAATAAAGTTAAAATGTTAATGTTTTCATACATGAGTAGTTTTTATAAACTTTCATGATAAATTTGTGAAAATAAGAAAAAGACAAAATTACATTTTTAATCTTTTAACTTTATTTTAGATAACAATTTAGTCCTTTAACTAAATTTGTGAAAATATAGATTTCCAAGCTTCAAATTCATGTTTTTATTTTCTTATGACTTTTGAATCATCAACTATGGTATTTCATCTATGTTTGCATATAAATTTAATATTTGAAACTTGAAAATTCATATGTAAATAGACCAAAAAGACAAATTAAAATAAAAATAAAAGACCAAATTGTTACTTGAAATTAAGTTTAGGAACTAAAAGTTTAATTTTGCCTAAGATAAACAGCGTATAAGCATGAAAACAAGTTGTTCTAACTTTTCGTTAGGAGTTTTGGGTATAAATCAGGTATCCTTCGCGTACAACTGCGAAGATTAATCTCTCGAACATTGTGAGGTTCAAATGGGCCGCAAACTCTCCTAAGAATTTTGTATCAATCTCGCAAATAATTAGATAAGATGAAATAAATCAATTAAAATATAGTTTCGATACCGGTGCAACAAACATTAGAGAATGAATTTGAATTGAGCAATACCTATGCATTCGGCAAACTTAGAACGAGGAAGTAACCTATTTGTTTCTTTAGTAAGCCTATAAAACTCCCCCCCAACCTTGTCCCATCCATCATCACGAGCAGCTTTGGTGATAAAGTTGAGTCCATTGAGAGCATTAGAAGCTGCAGACGTAGTCCTATCATACTTCTTTTTTTCAACTCCTACTTTACGCTTCAGCTCCTTAGACACTTGCTTCAAATGAGACCTTTGCTTCTCTATTCTTTTGCCAAGCGAATCCAGTTTTCTGTCTTCTCCACGATCATTATTTCTAGTAAGAGTGTGTGCAATAGAGCCACCTTGAACATGCAAAGTGGTCTCAACACGTTCATTTTCTTCTTCTTCTTCTTCTTCTTCGTCTTTCTCCTCAGAGCTTATCTTAACTTTTCTTCTGCTTACCATTTTGTTGAAACGTCCACTCAATGAACCATTGTGAGGTACCGTTTCAGTTACACCACCACCAATGAGTTCTATATTGTCAGAAACTTCTTCAATCTCGTCAGCTCCCATTATCTACCTCTGTTACACACAATGTTTCTTTTTATGTACAAAGCAATTACATTGTGGTCCCTTTTATAGTGCATTTTGGTCAACATGTTGCTATGTTTTTTTTTAAGGAAGATGAGATAATGGTAAGAAACAGGGGATATAAAAATTCCAGAAAATCAATTAAACGCGTTGGGGTGACACTTTGCAACATTTTATATATCATCATGCCATTCATGAGCTAGCTAACGTGACACTTAATGCTGATGTCATTTGCAATATTCAAATTACTCCTACATTCCCATTCACATTTGCAACAAATTTAAAAAATCACTCCTCTTTTAGGTGTCTTGTTAATGAATGTCTCCCAACATCTTTTAAGTATTCTAAGATAAAGCTTGTTCAAAAGAAAAAGTATTCTAAGATAAATAATTATTCTTTATAAAAATTAAATATTTCAATTTTCGACAATTGAATACACACATTTTTACAAATACTTACTGCTTATGGTTCTTAGCGAACGCCCTAGAAGCATTAATTAGAATTTCCATTTTATATTTGTCATACGTGTTTTGAGCCATTTTTTTTATATGAAATAACGTATCCCCATATATTCTCTTCTTTCCCTTATTATATAAACAAATGGTTTTCACATTGATTTGATTTTTCTTTTAAGTTATTGTCTGATTTCGGCGTTTAAACGCGGTGTTGTTTTTCTCGTTGTTACGGTGTTTGTTTGATTCAAATTGATAGATAAGTTTCAACCTATTTAAGATTTAATAGATGACTTATCAATCAACATTATAAATTTTAAAACATGGATGGTTTAGTCACTTTAATTTTGTCGTATTTGTTGGAACTTTATTTGTTTATAATAATAACCTAAATGTTGTAACTTAGTCATCGATGTAATTGATCCAACCATATAATTTTTTCAGGGAATGCTACATCAAGCGAAAGAATTTTCCCGAATCCTTCACAATGCTTAATGAGCGGTGTATCGTTGGTCAATCAATACACACAGATGTTTTTCTCCAATTCCGAACTTAAATTAAGAAAGCAGTTTTGTTTATACCTTTTTATTAAATGATTAAGATATTATAAGAAGAGATCCACGTTCTAAAAAAAAAGGGTCCATCATTTTTTTATTGAGTTTGTTTGCAATCTCATTCTTTTTAGTTCTAAAGACTTAATTACCAATTTGAATGAATATTTTTCTTAATCGCAAAATTTAATTAATATTTTGTGTATTTTTTTATAAAACTCAAATATTTTGTGTATTAGTTTCAAATTATGTTCTTGGGTTAAAAAAATTTCAAATAATTTTCGGTGATTTTAGGTTGGTGAAGTTTACTAAATTAATTTGTATATGGTGGGGAAGTTAAAAATGACTCCCTCCTTATTTGACTGTATGGAGAAAAATGAACACACGCAGTGAGAAGGACCTTTTGGCATTGCATTGCTTGATTATTGATGAAGAAGAAGAACTTGGCAAATGTTCCAAGCAATAACTAACAAGTTAGACATTTTGGTCTTTCCTTCAGTGACGTGTATGCCATTCTCACTCTATTCCTTCCTTCCTTTTTCTTCTTTCTTCCTTCTCTTCAACACTTTCAAAATCTAAAAGCTCATTTTCTCAACAACAACTTAACCATAATCACTTACCATAGTTAATTTCTACTCTCAAACCATGCAAGTTTCTTCTTCATCACTTAACCCATGGTTCCCAACTCTCACTTCCAACCGCTTCCGTCGTATTCACCCACCGGAAACCGCTTACTCACCACCTTCTCTCTCGTTTCTTTCATCTCAAACAAACCGTTCTTTTTCTAATTCTTCTTTCACCTCACTCACATCAACAAAACCAAAAAGAAGAAGAAGAAGAACGTCCACGTTCACGTTCACCGTAACTGCTATATTCGAACGATTCACAGAAAGATCAATAAAATCAATAGTCTATGCCGAAAAAGAAGCTAAATTCTTCAAGAGTGATTTTCTTTACGCACAGCATATCATGCTTGGTCTCATAGCTGAGGCTGAAGAGACAAATCGTTCTCAAAACGGTTTTCTTGATTCTGGTGTAGTCACTCTTGAGAAAGCTCGTGATGCTGTTCCTCAACTCAATGATTCAACTAACTTCGTTGATGATAATGGTGTGTATGTGTATCAAGATCGACCCGTTCCGTTTTCTTTTGGTACTAAACGTGTTTTTGAAGCTGCGGTTGAGTATTCAAGATCTTTGAACCATAATTTTGTTGATCCTGAACATATTTTCGTTGCTTTGATTAAAGTTGATGATGGAAGTTCTGCTAGAATTCTTTATAGGTATCAAATCTCTTTCGTATAATATTATATTCCCATTTGGTATTTAGAGTATTGTTGTTTTTGGCTTATTTCTATAGTTATATGCATATGCATTTTAGTTTATACTTTATTGTTTTGAATTATTTCCTAATAAAGAAACTTATTTGAACCAAATGGCGCGTTAGCATCACATGTCAATACTGGTCACGTGAGAAGTATCGGTCGTTCATTGTTGCAGGTTCGATACTTACATCCAATCGATGATAACCAAGAAGCAAATGATGGCTATTTTTAGAAAATTAGTTTATTTGGTAATGAACTTTTAAAGAATAATGCTGGATGTCAAGAAACCTGCTTCGCAAATCTGTCACAATGTCAGTTATATAAAGTGTTACACACTGCAGCCTCCGTGTTTTCCGGCAAAAGACCCTAGTTTAATTGGTTGTCAAACTATTTGTGAAGCTTTAATGACTAAATCAGTCGTGCTAAATTGCATCACTGTTACGACAATTTAAATTCAACTTTAAAGGTGTGTTTGTTTCCGCGTTGGTTTCACTTTGATCGCATAGTGACAGAAGTTACACTTTGGAGAGGCCATTGGCTGTGTTTCCAAATATGTACTTTGATAAGTTTTGGCTGAGATTGGTAATTGGGATTTGGACTCTGGATTATAGCCAGACAATATGACATAGTCCATGGCACATAAATGATCTTCAGCTGTTGCTCTAGACTTAATACATCAACTGTTTTGTGCTTAAAAACTAAATTGAAGATTAACGAGTTATCCAAAATACCATTTGTTTTACGATTTGAGCTGATCGATTTTGACTGAAGTTCAAACTCCCCCTTGCATACTCTGGTCAAAATCAATATAAATTTGTCGGCGAAACAATTTTTTGGGCTACTCGAAAAGGCTGCTGTCATATCCTGGTTTATAAGTCCTCTTTGAGTTGCATAACTAGTTTGAAAAATATTCTTTGGGGTAAAATTTTAAGGAAATTCAATTTTATCAAGTTTTTGTAGATGCATTAGCTATTTAAAGAGCAAAAATTTTCTTAATAGCAAATGCCAATATTTGTTTTTCTTTTGTTTTGTGGCAATAATGATCTGGAGCTATATCATTGTGGCTTGTGATTGGACAATTGACTGTGTGCAAGATCTATCATTAAATTATGTGTGTAGCTATAATTTTCCATTAATGTTGCTAGTATCAAATGATTTCAGACTCGGGTCAAACCCAGATCAGTTGGCAGCTGTGGCATATTCCAGACTACAAAAAGAGCTGGCCAGAGATGGTAGAGAGCCAGGTTATGTGTCCAATGGAGGGCACAACAAATCTATATCACAAAGGCGTTCTGGTGCAGGACCTGCTGCTAAAACAAAAGGCAAGAAAATATAAAATTTGTTGTTTTATGATTTGATTCTGATGGTTGAAGGCAGGGATAAGTTTTTCTCATATTCATTCTCTGGTTGTCAGATAAGAAAGATAAGAAGAGTGCTCTATCACAATTCTGCGTGGATCTCACTGCCCGCGCAAGTGTTGGACTGATTGATCCAGTTATTGGCCGAGAAGTTGAAGTTCAAAGAATTATTCAAATACTATGCCGAAAGACAAAAAGCAATCCAATTCTTCTGGGCGAAGCTGGAGTTGGGAAAACAGCCATTGCGGAGGGACTGGCAATTCTTATTTCTCGGGCAGAAGTTGCTCCTTTTCTATTGGTGTGTCTATCAACAAATGATTAATGTTTCTAAAGTTTTTCTTTTCTTGTGTACCCTTCTGTAATTGCACATGCCTTAATTAATATGTTTCTATCTACTTGGAATGCATTGTAATTTCACTTTCTAACTTGTGTCTGCACAGACAAAACGTGTCATGTCCTTGGATGTAGGACTATTAATGGCTGGGGCAAAAGAGAGAGGAGAGCTAGAGGACCGCGTTACAAAATTAATAAAAGATATAATAGAATCAGGTGAATACATTTTAGCAAAAATATTATGATAAGTGATGTGTTAATATATGTGTCGCACACTACAAATGGATTGTTTTAGCTCATCGGTTTACACTACTTGCAGGTGATGTCATTCTTTTCATTGACGAAGTTCACACACTTGTTCAATCAGGGACAGCCGGGAGGGGAAATAAGGGCTCTGGCTTTGACATTGCTAATTTGCTTAAACCTTCACTTGGAAGGGGTCAGTTTCAGGTGATTGGTTGCCCTGTAGTCTCATCTGCTAGTTTCCTTTGTTCCAAGTGATACTTGAATATTTATGCATTTCAATTTGAAGCCAACAAATAAACAATTGCTAGTAACGTATAAGATTAAGGTTAGAGGTCAAATATATATGATAACCAGTTACAGTTACTACACTTCTGTAACCAACATTTTTCAAAGTAACTGTACTAAACAAGATTAGTAATTAACATCTGGAAAGTAGGAAGGTTGAGATTATTCTAGAAGTTGTCTTTATGAAATACTGGGAGGCAATAGTTCTTGTTAAAGTAGGAAGGTTGAGATTATTCTAGAAGTTGTCTTTATGAAATACTGGGAGGCAATAGTTCTTGTTAATGCGTCTCTGCTGTTGGAATTTTATTTTATTTTTTTGTGATTTTAATTGGGAGGGATTTGTGGTTTGGAGAGAGTAGTTTTGGACTTTGAATTCTCTGGCTGACACAACTGTGTAAGTCATAATTATTCTTTCCTCTAATGAATTTTTCTTGAATAGTTGGTTCAATTATATTATGCAGTCAGAATATTCTTACAGTGATCATTTTTTTATAAGATGGGATCATCATTTTTACTTCAGCATTGCAATAAAATATGCACACACCATAACTTGTCACTATGAATAACATTTCCGTCTGTGCAGTGTATTGCATCTACCACTATTGATGAATACAGGCTTCATTTTGAAAAGGATAAGGCTTTGGCACGGCGGTTTCAACCTGTTTGGATTGATGAGCCGAGTGAGGTTGCACTTTATACTCATGTCTATACTTTTCCAAGTGACTCCCTCTTCTCCTTTGTAACTGTTGCTTTTGTAGAAAAAAATTATTTCTATTTATTTGTACGTTTTTAAAGTTCAATGAGACATTAACTATTGTTTCGCAATAACACCCTTAATTATTTATTGCAGAGAGAGAAATAGATGGAATGAGATGTAATAAATAGTTAAGGTTGTTATAGAAAAAAGGCATAATTTTATCAAATGTAACCAAGTTTATTGGTTTTTTTGGTATGTGTAAATAACCTTATAACGACAGCTAAAACGGAAAAAAGGGAGTACCATTTTAATCATAATTTGATCTCTTAATGAACTGTGTGTTGTTGTGTATAGGATGATGCAATTAAGATACTTATGGGTGTACGTGAGAAATATGAAGCACACCACAAGTGCAGATATACAGAAGATGCCATAAAGGCTGCAGTTCATTTGTCAGCAAGATACATAGTTGATAGGTATCTACCTGATAAAGCTATTGACCTCATTGATGAAGCAGGAAGTAAAGCTTCTATTGAAGCCTTTAAGATGAAAAAAGAACACGATTATTGCATACTCTCTAAAAGCCCGGATGATTATTGGAGAGAAATTAGAACTGTTCAGTCCACACTTAAAATGGTAATGGCATGGCTTGCTGTATTCCGATGTTCTTTGCATGAGCTGCTTACAGTTTAAGTTGACATTTCTTACTCTCAGGTTCAGGAGAGCATGCTTAAATATTATGGTGCATCTGGCATTGAGGATACCAGTGAACTCATACTTGACTCATATTTAACTTCTGCAGCATTTGATAATGAGTATGTTAGTGATACCCAAAGCAGAGTTCTTTCTTTTGTGCATATCTATCTAGATTTGGTTTTTGAGTGGTTGACATGTTATTGTGTTTTAGGTGTATAGAAGTTAGGCCTGATCATATAGCAACAGTTGCTTCCCTCTGGTCAGGAATTCCAGTTCAGCAGCTCACTGCTGATGAAAGAAGTCTTCTGTTAGATCTGGATAATAAACTAAGGGAACGTGTGATTGGACAAGAGGAGGCTGTTTCTGCCATTTCTAAATCTGTGAAGAGATCCCGAGTCGGCCTTCAGGATCCCGGTAGACCCATAGCAACTTTACTATTCTGTGGCCCAACTGGCGTTGGGAAAACAGAACTAGCAAAGTCTTTGGCTGCATGCTATTTTGGATCGGTAAGTATTCACACAAGGTGTGTCTTTTTGGCATTAATGATGAGGACATTTTCTATTTTTGTTTTTCCTCTTTTCGATGTTCTGAAATGATAAATTTGCAATCTCTACATGTCACATCGATTGGTTCGTCTGTTTAT
>Ga0209282_1001839_pt1 | contig 11925 bp, 4 predicted proteins | sample Mtrugardesep15_FD_187529 | JGI IMG/M metagenome (GOLD analysis project Ga0209282, IMG submission 187529) | Root nodule microbial communities of legume samples collected from California, USA - M. trunc garden sep15 (SPAdes) (version 2) | ecosystem: Host-associated > Plants > Roots > Nodule...
TCACCTCTCTAACATTAAACTTCATCTTTAATTGTTCCCAAAAGGTTTAAAGAGATTACTTCATTTCATGTCGGTTCTACAGAAGCATCTTTGAGGGCTTTGCATTGCATCTATAGACATATATTAGACATATGCATGTGTTTAAGTTCATGAATTGTCTATCTGTTATAATTTGTCCTATAATGCCCGAAACATCTAGTTAAACTGATTATGTTGATATTGTTAGGCTGAATATTTTTGTCAAATATGAATCCAAGACTTAACGGTTATGTGTGAGTTTCATGTCGTGTTTGGTTGAATTTGTCTAGAAAAAGTTGTTGCAACATATACAGTTACATATTTAAAGTATTTGGTTATTTGTATGGGGTTGGAGGTGGCTATGGCCAGCTATATAGTGGTGGATCCCTCTCTCCCCACCACAATTAAACGGTTCATTTGAACTATCCACTTCACTTTCTTATTATCCAATCCAAAGCAAATGGGGTGGTACCTAAAAAAAAACCTAATTGCTGGCTAGCTTATACTCTTGTTCACTCAAATGGAACCAAATCACACACACGCAGACAGTTGACACAAATATTGTTTACAATTTCACCTAAGTTTGGTTGATGTATACATCCATACTATTTTCTTTCGTTCCACGATAATTGTTCTATTTACAAACAAAATGTCTTAAAATAACACTCACTTTCAATTTTCAACTCGTATATTTTTATGTTTTTTCAATTATACCTTAAGTGACATTGTAGACACCATAATTCAAACTTTATATTTATGATACTGATAAATGTTGTGGAATGGACCAACACTCAATCTTATCACTAATTACACCCAACAAAAAGACATTCGTGTAAGAGATCACTCAAGCCTACACCACCAAGAGAAGTAGTGGAAAACACCTCCATGGCTAAATCAAGACCATTTGTCCTAATCACACGATGATTCCGGATATGCGTCACAATTATAACACTCATCTAACTGTTTTGGGGCCTATGTTCTATCCATAACGCTTGTATAACAAATGAGTCATTAGGTAAAGAAACATGATTTCTTTTAGTTGAGTCTCTTAACTGTCATAAACTTTTATTGACTTGAACATTGAAATTCTTTCAAACAACCACCTCTTTCGATCAATCGACACACACAGACAATTCCAGACGTTGTCTATAAATTCTTTCAAGAACAATGATACACTAATTATTGATTCAAGTAATGTAGTAGTTTTTTTTTTAATTTTTTATTTACTATGCATTTTTTAGGGTTCCGCCATATCTATCTACTACAACATTAATAGTTAGAAGTGAGATCACGTGACAGGGTGACTTGGATTCATAACATTGGTCCATACATGCTGTCAATTTCAACAAATTAGATTGAATCCACATATGAAAAATTTATTATATGGTCCAAAGGGTATGTGGAACCCACTAAGATTTAATACGAGATTGGATAAAGAAAGAAGCATTGGCCCACAATTTTCTTGATAGAATTCAGGAATTATAAAAGCATGATAAAAGGTTGAAATTTGGAAGAAGAGCAAATTGGTTGGAAACGCAATTAGCCACGTTTTAGGGAGGTAGGTCCTACACGTAGAAGGGGTTGAAGATATTAAAAAGAACACGTTTTGCTTTGTTGCTGTGATTGGGAGGATTGAAGAACTAGGAACGAGTCTTTTTCTTGCAACCACTTTTCATGTTTTGGTGTTCATAATCTCTATCCTTATCCTTGTTGGTTTTAATTAAACAATGCCTCTTTCCTAGGATGCTACTTCTTTTGTTGACCCACGCTTTTAACCACCAACTTTGTAATTTTCTTTTATTGTAATGAATCTATCAACCTAGAGAAACTCTTTTATTAATTTATTTCTATTATACAAAAATTAAATCTAAACTCTATTTTTTTGTAGAGTTAGATATCTCTAGTAAAAGGTCAATTTTATAAAGATGGATTAGATTGGGTGTTTTTTTTAAAAATAGATTGTGTGTGTTTGATTTTATGGTAAGAAAAGTCAAAAGTGATTGCGCATACATACAATTGATTTTGATATGTTCTAATAACATTATTAAAATCGATTTTGCTTCTATAGTTCGTAACTAGTCATTGTCTTTTTTTAATTTTAAGATCGATTTTATCTTTAAATGTACCGTTCAAATCACTCTAAACAAAAATCATTTCTACATAATCAATTTATTTAAAATTAATTTTTATCACCGCAAAACTAAACTTGCACAAACAAGTATAGAGTTTCATGCTATCTCATTCATGTCTTGTTAGTTGTTACAATAACTATCTTTTTTATTTTTTTATAGGCAAAACGTTAGCATGCCAATGGTTATATTTTACAGGATTTAAACTTTGGACCATTTTGTCTATAACTATTTGGACGTTCCTTAACTCACCAACTAAATTACCAATATTTCTAATTTAGTAACTACCTACTTTGAATAAGCTCAATCAAAGCCAAAATAAATTTGCTCAGTTTGGGCTGAATCCACTATGGATAAGTTTGGTTCTCACTTACCATTTTAGACTACTAATAGAAGGCATTGTTGATTGATAAATTAATAGAACCTCAAATATCGTTGTTTTTGGTGAAACTTTCTAGAGCAACAACTTTCCATGGCCTTGGGGGCACTTTTCCTCGTCATTTTCAAGAAGTTTAATAATCCTAGAACTTATAGTTCATGGCTTAGATTATTATTTGGATAATGTTACATCCTAATCCAATACGCATATTTTTAATTTTAATTTTTGACGGAAGACACATAATTATTTTTTGGTTACACACATAATTTTATTTGAAAGAGACCAAACTTTGTTTGTTTAAAATAAGAAGTGGATCTTACTGAAGGAAATCTTATTACAAGGATTGGGATATATACGAAGGAATAAACTCTTGAATACGCCGCGCTTTCTTCTTCTTTACCAGCAATATATTATTGTACAGTTTTTGACAATTTCATTGACTAAAAACATAGTTTATATTTATTGTTTTTTTAGTGCTTTAAGAGGATAATCTTCTAATATTCCACCAAAAAAAGAAGCAGATAATCTTCTAGTTCTAGTAAAAAAAGAAGATAATCTTAAATCCAGTAATAGCTAAATATTGTCGGTCATGTATAATGAATGTGAATATGATATGCGGTGGTTCGGATTTAGAATTTAGAAATGACAATTTCTTTTTTCACCCTCTACACTTGGTTTAGATTATGAAATCCAAAAAAGTGTTGGATGTTGAAGGGTGTTTTTAACGTATTTTTACACTTCACATAATCTGAAAGTTGTAGGGTGCACAAGAAGCTAATATGGTGGGATAAGAAGTTGTCTTTTGAAATACGTCTATATTGAGTACCGAAAAAAAAGCCCATCTAGGTCCAATGTTAAAGATTTGGGCCAAATGCCCAAGATAATTGCTCTTTTCCCATATATTTTTGCTCATTCCCGTCCGACGTGAGTTAATTCACGCTGAAAAATATGTCTATGTGGGTTAACTCACGTTGAAAATGCACCTGCGTAAGTTAACTCACGCTCGGCTATTTTGAAGATCGAAGATTTCAGTAAATCCAATCCAATAATCACTTTTGTAAATGAAAACTCTTTTTTTGTGTTATCCAAAGGTACACTTCCAAACAAATTATGTTGTTCTACTTCTAAAGTCATGTGCAATTTTTTAGAAATGTAGATGTAAAGAAAGTTGCTCCCTAAAATAATGCTAGTACGTAGAAAATGTTGTCCTACTAATTGTGGCATGCAGTTATTAAGTTCTATTACTGGCTTGGATTATATCGTGACACTCGAACCCGTGGAAAGATGAGTCCAGCAACTGCGGCATTTTCAAGCTTGCGTTCATGTTTTCAGAACACTACAACAAAGTTTATGACATTGCTTGGTTTTCACCATGTTAACTCGTTTTTGGGTCCTTGAAGGAGAATCTAATTTTCTTTCAACTATTATGGAATCAACAAAGGTGCTTTATGCAGGAACAACAATCTTAGAAATTGATTTGCAGACATTCCTTGAACTCATTTGATATCTTAAAGACCTGGGTGTTGGTGTACTTGAGTATAACTTGTTTGAAGAGACTCGTAACTCTTTTTATGCAACATGTTTTTCATATGAAGATCTTAACAACAAAGGATGTGGCAAATGGTTTTGTCATGTTTCTAGGAATTGAGGAAGGAACAAGACACAATAAATTTGAGTCTTCAAACAAGCTCTCTCTTTTTTTAGCTCGGGTTGTGTTTGCTGAAGCAATATCTTCTCTAAATTTGGATGAATTTAACAGCAAGCAGCCACCCAAATATAGTGGGATGGAGACCCTGATGGTTGTTCAATCATTTGCAGCTGGCTCGACAAGCTTCTATCAATGAATGAACGTGTTGAGCATCTGTGATTCTGTTAGGGAATATAAGCATAAAGGGGGAGTAGTGGTGAGTGTGTGGGGCATTCACGTGTGTTCTGGTTTGTTGGTTATAAGAGTTTCTCTCTAGTAGGAGCCATAGGCTCTAGTATCTGGTTTATTTTATTTTATTTTGCTGTAAGAGCACATCTTGCTTGATTTCTATTCAATAGACATTGTTTCTTTGATGTAGAATTTGTGGGTTCTATCAAGGTGTATGTGTCATTTAGACATATCAGACATGAAGTGAATGCAATTTTCCCGAATAAAATCTCTATTCAATGGGCTTCTGTGCAATAAGAAGGGAGATCTTAATATCTCGGTTACAGCCACAGTTTCTTGTGTAAGCCGAAAAGCTCGTTCTGGTAACAATCAAGCTCCCAATCGATATAATCAAAACTGGAAAAATCTGAGTTTTGTTTTATTTTAATTAGTTGAGACCAGAGAGTTTAACCATGGTATCCCTAAGACTAGCTGGCAACCATCTAATCAACTCAGTCTTCACGGTAAGGGGAAAACACTTGTTAAGAATTCAACAATAAATGGCAGCACCAGGGAAAAACAATGAGTGGTTAAACACCCATACCAAGTAACAATAATAGGCTAGCAACAAAGTTCTTTTGTTAAATCATGTACCATATGTAGCATTAACATTTAACAAGGAAAATTGAGTAGTGAGAATTGTATGGTTTGGTTTGTGAAGAAATTACATTATAGGTAAACCTTTAACAGATATATTCACAAAGAATGTAAGAAAGAATCTGCGTTTCTTAGTATGTATCCATGAACCTTTTGGGCTGTCTACTTCACAAAAAGTGAACAATTGCTCCAAAGTGGTCTTGCAGCTGAGAGAATGAAGTAGACGTTTGCATATCAAAACATTAAACAAGCATTGTTCAACCAAATGAAAGTAATCAATGCATCAGATATTTCTCGCTAAATATGTTCAGAGTTTGGTGTAATGTGTCTGTATGAGTTTACCTGAGTACATGTAATGTATATGACCCAAAGATATGTAAGTGTTAAAAATAGGTATTTTCAAAGCTCACCTGAGTCACAATACTTTTTCCAGTTTGACCTTCTATAATTAGGCCCACCGTGAGGCCAATCATTGCCCAAGCACCATTAATTGCCTCAGTTTAGCGTCTTTTCTACAGTCACAACATAAAGTTGGTAACATTGGAATGAGCTTTGAAGTGTCTGATTTATGCATACATTGGAATTAGCTAGGACTCGAAATGCTTGACTCCGGGTTCAATTGGAAGCCATGCTTTCATCTTGCTCTCTTCTCCATCCCCAACTAAAACCAGAAGGTAATCTCATTAATTAGCAATAACAAAACAACGCCCTTACCCTGCAGGTTTACCATCTGAAAATCCAACAATTATCTGTTAGGTTCCTCTTAAGGACAATTTTTTCTTCCTATGTATGTTTTGGTATCTATATCTAGTCAAAGCAATATTGTTTGGATAAACAGTTTAATTAAGCGCATATAGCATAGACATTTATCATATAAATGGTTGTATATAAGTTTTGTTTTAATGGAAAATAGTATATTAGAACCAAAGAGCAAAAGTACAAAGAGTATAAGAAATACTCACAACAAGAATACAAAAAAATAAAACATGAGAAAAAAAACAAAAGCAAGGAACTTCCTAGCCCACAAAACAAGGCTATATCCTACAGCACCACCTGTAGCCAGATAGAGTCCAAGACCAACCAAAACCTAAGGAACCGGCAACTCAAACCTGCAAGAGGGAGGTACACAGAAAAACAAACAACCACCCAGCACCCACCACAAGAAAGAACTCTGTCCTTACTAACCACACAGGCCTTTACCGGCCCCAGTAGAGAGGACGGGATCCACTAGCCACTTGTAATGGGAACAGAGATTATCAGAGTGCTTACCTAGGAATCACTTCCAAGAGGAGAGGGTGACCCTATCAACCAGATGCTAAATCTCCGTTGTCTTACTGGAAAAGATCATGTCATTACAAGATTTCCAAATAGACAACACAACCAATTGCCAAACTGAGATCAGACCTAGCCTGACCCTAGCTGTATCCCCTAGAGCCCCAAAAACGTTTAAGAGACTAATCAGGTTCAGGGGTAGAACAAGCTCCCAACCTAACCACCTACAAACACTATACCACGCCCTGGAAGCAAAGACACAAGTTACAAACAGATGGCTACCAGTCTCGACCGGATCCCCACGGAACACACAGGACAACCAAGTAGGATCCACAATGACTCTACGTCGCAAGAGATTCTGATGAGTGGGAACCCTATTCTAGAGTAACTTTAGAGAGTGGCCAACTATTTCAATTCTTAGCCAGACATTGAACTTTCAACTCAGGGGGAACCTGTCAAGTCAGAGACAGCCGAAATGGCCCTATACACCAAACTAATTGAGAAATCCCCCTTGAAGTTAAACTTCGAAGACCAAAAATCTCTCCTTCAGAGCGGTTAGAGCCTCCCAGAACTAACCTCAATCTTGCCAACAAATCCTTCTCCCAAACAAACAACTCTCTCCTCCACTATCACAGTGAGCTTATGGAAATAAGCTGAAAACCCTAATGGAAGTGTCATAAATTGTTTCCATAAACTCTCCCAGAACAATCCCACAAGTGCTTATGCTGGTAGCTAAACTCAAATAAGCGAATCCAGACATGTTTATGATATCAAAAAGAAATTGACATTGTAATTCCTAAAGCTAAAGCAAGTCACAATTTTAAGCTGCTAAAATTTTCCAAATACTTCACAAAAAAAGTTTGTATGAAAACAAAGATAAAGGAATTAGCTTATACCCGGATTATTGTTATGAAACCTGTGTAAATCAATTTATGTTACATTCCAAAATAGGTAAATCCTAATTCCAAAAACATAAAATTCTTTTCATTTTCTGATCGCCTTCAAAATTAGATAAACAAAGACAATGGTCCTAATTTGCAAAATAATCATAATTTTCTACTTCCAAGAAGCTTCTATTCCCCAATATCAAGTTCCAAAGCTTCAATATCAATATCAATTTCAGGAGAAAGAAGTGAAAAGGAAGGGTGAACTTACTTGGCAATGAAAGGAAGAGAATTGAGCATTGGTTTAGGGGAAGAATGGTTGAAGAAGCCATTGCTCGCTCACACCCTGAGATCTTTGCTTTATCCTTTCTCAATTTCTTTACCATGTTTTTTACTCATTTTCCAACTAAATTATCATTACTGGTTTTAAACCTGTGTCACTTTAATCCATAAATTATATAAATAATTCTTAAATCATATGAAATTTGTAAAATTTTTTAAATATATAAAATCTGTTAATTTAGTATCTACCAAGCTAGTATCATTTTAATAAGAGACATTAAATTAACGAATTTCATATGCTTTGGGACAACCAATGTTTTTTACATAACCTAAAACAGAAGCAATTTCTTATTCCCCTTTAAAAAAACAATTTCTTCGAGATTAGGCCCTCTTTTATACCAAAAAAAAAATCTTATTCATAAAGATAGAAAAACTATTTAACACTTTCTTTTTTTTGAAGGAAAAAATATTCAAACACTAAAATTCCTTAAAAAAAATACACTTTGGTTAAAAGAGGGAAACATAAACACCACGCTAGGGTAATTTCACTCCAACACAATCACTTTTTCTTATTGAATTTTAGATTTCTGCTAGCGCTTGCTGTATCCATGGCAACAGCTCTTTCTGCAATTCGTATTGTTGTCGCCGGCGACCAAGGAACGGGCAAGTCTAGTCTAATCACTACTTTTGCCACTGGAAACCCTGTCAAGGATGTGCCGTCGGTACTCTTATCCACCAGACTGCCTAAACATCTGTCTCCGGATGGCATATGAATCACAATCATCGACACCTCTTCCCGGTATCAAAACATCTGTGTTTTATGTTTACATTTTTTATCAAAATAGGAGTAACTTGAGAATCAAGAAACCTTTTATGATCTATTTGTATTGATATTTCACTTTATTTTGTTGCTGTTGCTGTAGTCCTGAGGACAGTTTTAAAGTTGGTGAACAACTAAGACAAGCTGACGCAATTGTTCTCATGTATGCATGTGATCGGCGAGAGACACTTGAAAGACTGAGTTCATTTTGGCTCCCGCGTCTTCGCAATTTAGGGGTTCTGTTCTCTCCTCTTTTTTCCATCTACACTGCATTTGTATTGAGAAAATGTTTGCATGACATAGTTATCTGAACTTAATGAACAGGTAAACGTTCCAGTTATAGTTGCTGCTTGCAAGCATGACTTACAACATGATAATCAAGAGGAGAGCTTAGAAGACGTTGAAATCACTATCCGTTGTTCAGCATATACAACTATAGGGGTATATATCCTTCATATTATTACAATCAACAACTTCATTGTTTTCAAATATTATTATTTAAAAAGTGTTTCACTTTACTTTTCTTATTGAAGGTCGCTGATGTTTTCACCTTTGCACAATATTCTGTTATTTATCCTTTGGGTCCGTTATATTGTCGAAATTCCAAGACTCTCAAACCTCGATTTGTCCGGGCTTTAAAGTGGATTTTTATCCACTGCGACCATGACAGAGATGGCACACTTAGTGATACTGAACTTAATGATTTTCAGGTTTTACTTTTTCCTTCTCATTTAAACATCAAAATCGTGGCTCATTTATCATCTGAATATTATAGTCTGGCACCTTGTAGGTTAGCTTGTAAATGATTTTGAAACATCTAACAAAACTATTTACAGGTTAAATATGTCAAAGGTCCAGTGCCACAAACTGGAATTGCAAAGCTAATGAGATTTTTGCGAAACAGATACCCGGAAGGTGTGAATGAACGTGGACTTACTTTTACAGGATTTCAATCTCTCCACGTTGATTTCATGAACATTTTGTTTCGTGAGATACCATGGACTATGCTTAGAAGGTTCGGATATAATGATGATATCAAACTTGTTGATCATCTAATTCCGGATTTGAAACATGCTCCTGATCAGGTGTGTCTTTTGATATGAAATGTGGGCTTGTGTATATTCTGTTCTTTATTTCTATATTAGACCAGTATGAGATCAATTTTTTGACAACACGAAACTTTTAATTTATTCTAATCAAGATTTGATTTAACGTCTACAGAGCGTCGAGTTGACAAATGAAGCTCTTGACTTCTTGAAGAAAATATTTGTTGCGTTTGATATTAATTGTGTATGTCAGCCGCTTACACGTTCTTTAATATTTTCTCTTTTTAATGCTTCTCATTAGTGATTTTCAGACATTATCTCAACCGGCTTTATTGTGATATACAAATTGAAATTTAATCGCATTTTTTCACTCCTTCAGGATGGGTATTTGCAACCTGAAGAACTTAAAGAATTGTTTTCTACTGCCCCGGAAAGGTAGATTGCTTTCTCACATTTTTTGCTATACTTATTTTTACTTTATTATCCACCATTTCATGGTTGAATAATTTGCATTGGTTTCTTCTTAAATTGATAATGGGGCAGTTTGATCTGGAATGGTTCCTATGTCCTTTGTTGTGTACTTTTTCAAACGTGCACATTCTATAAGGATCTGGTTTATACTTTGAACTATGAATTTTTTTTATATGTATGCCTTTCCCAAGTAGGGATGTCAATGTTGACTTGCCGATGTTATTTAATATTTTATGACTGTTAATTTCAGTCCTTGGATCGGAGCTCCCTACGAGGATGCTGCAGATGAGAGCGCATTTAGAGGACTATCACTTGATGCATTTTTGTCTAAGGTGCTCGAGTTTTTTTCCTTAGTCTCTATTCCCTCTTCCTCGCATTTTGTTGAACAATGTGTGTACGGTTGCTAGACTTCTCTTCAGAGTTTTATCAATCAATTAATTTGTTAAGTGATTTAAATTTACCTCAGTTTTATATCATGTATTGCCATATGTCTGGTTTGTGTATCTTTTAAGTGCACTTAACATTTTATATGCAATATTGCCATGAACTATCATTGATATTTTGACACATACTATACGTTTTCTGTACAGCGGGCCCTGATGACACTTCTAGAGCCAACTTTTAGTGTAAAGAATCTGATTTATATTGGTTTCGCTGGTGATCCATCAACTGCTACCTGTGTGACTAGGAGCCGAAGTTTAGATCGCAAAATGCAACACTCGGAACGAAATGTATACCAGTGCTTTGTTTTTGGGCCTAGGGAAGCTGGAAAATCTGCACTGTTGAAATCTTTTATTCGATGGTATTTTCATTATGTTACCTCAAAGCTTTCTGCTTCATCAAGTACTATACTTTAATTATTGAGTATCATAATGCAGGCCATATCTTGAAATTTACAATCCAACTAACGAGGATCGTTATGTTGTAAATGTTGTTGATAATTCTATGGTAAATGATACATGATGGACATATGACCTGTGTCTTCATTTGATATATTCATTTTTCATATCTTGCATTTCTTTCTTCATGCTCGTGTTTTATCATTTTGTTTGCAGGGAAACAAGAAATATCTTGTGCTGAGAGAAATTTCTGAAGATGGAGTTAGAGAGCTGCTGGCGAATAATAAGTCTTTGGCCTCTTGTGACATTGCAGTTTTCGTTCATGACAGGTGAAAAATGATATTTAAGTGTTCATTATGCCAATATACCATAGAAATTATGGATTACCTTTGTTACATAGGTATTTTGTAGAGTACTTAGGTCTTATATTTGGTCATGTTATAAATGGTTTACTGTTCTCCCAAATGACCCAAAATGAGATAAGAAGCATAAACCAAACTATTTTCTTCAAGAGAACACCCAACATCCATATTTCTTTTTGTTACTATTCTAATATTTTCACCATTAAATTACTTGATGGTGTTTATAGGACTTGGAGAAATTACAACTCTATCATTGAATCCAAGTATTGATTAGTTGTGTTCTGTTTGGCTATTTTAGCTGACAGGCAATATTTTAAATTTTTAATCTTCATTCTAAAGCACTTAAAAAAATCTGTTGTGCATGTAATAATATATACAAGTCACTATGAGTTTGTGTGGTATTCATTAAAAAACACTTCAAATTTACAACGCTTCCGACGCATCTATGAATTTCCAAGTTATACGAAATTTCATGTTCTTTTGGTGTCTATTGTGGACAACTCATATTAAGTGCATAAGATAATGTCGGTTGTATATATCTAACTAAATATTCATTGTAGTTCCGATGAGTCCTCATGGAGGTCATCATCTGAACTCCTTGTAGAAATTGCTCGCCACGGAGAAGATAATGGCTTTGAGGTGCCTTGCCTTATAGTTGCAGCTAAAAATGAACAGGATGCATTTCCAATGGCTACACAAGAGTTAACTAGGGTATTTTTCATGAACTTATTCATTTGAATAATAATATATACACAATTGAGCTTGCATATTGCTGTAGATACTAGATAATGGTTCGATGGTTAAACAAATAGCTATTTAATGTGGTGAATGACTCGTCTCTTGTTATTATGATTTCATACTAAAACTTTATGAATACCAATATTTAGCATATAGTAGTTTGTATACATGTT
>Ga0209282_1001840_pt1 | contig 11924 bp, 4 predicted proteins | sample Mtrugardesep15_FD_187529 | JGI IMG/M metagenome (GOLD analysis project Ga0209282, IMG submission 187529) | Root nodule microbial communities of legume samples collected from California, USA - M. trunc garden sep15 (SPAdes) (version 2) | ecosystem: Host-associated > Plants > Roots > Nodule...
TTGTGAGACTGTGTGAGAGAGTTTATGAAAACAGATTTCTTAAGCACTTGTAAGACTCTACGGGAGAGCTTATAAAAACAGCTTATGATATGTCCATAAGTTGTTTTCAGCGTTTTTTCAAAAGCTTTCCAGGATAGCTTATGAAAGCAGCTTATATTATAACTTACATATGAAAACAATTTAACTTTACTTTATCTTTTATTATAGAAATAGCTTATACATAAGCATTTCTACGATATGAAAGGGCCTAAGTTACATAGAATAGGGCATGAATGATGTAAACTATGAAGAAAAACTTACAAAGATGTTAATGCTGAACATTTTGCAATTTGGACTGGAATTCTTCCACCTAAGAAATTCCTTTGCAGCCTCAATTCACTAAGTGAAATTGCTCCTTGTATTTCATAAGGAATGCTTCCATTAAGCTTGTTATCACTTAGATCAAGAATATACAAAGATTTAAGCTCTCTTATACTCACTGGAATAGAACCAGAAATATTGTTTGTAGATAAATTCAAAACTTGCAAACTTCTAAGACCACCAATGCCGAATGGAATTTGACCAGAAAATCTATTAGAAGAAAGTTTCAATATCTCTAAATTGTTCAATTCACCAATCCAATGTGGAATGCTCCCATTGAAATAATTCCCTTGCAAACTTAGTAATGTGCATGAGGCGAGTCTTTGTATCGACTCTGGAATTAAACCAGTAAGAAGATTATCACTGAAATCGATCGACTTCAAAAGCAAACAGTTTCCTATACTTTCCGGAATCTTACCGATGAAAAAATTCCTCCCTAGCCTTAACTCTCTCAAATCATATAGATTTTGAATTCCTTCTGGAATCTCTCCTTCAAGAAAGTTATTCGAGAGATCAAGCGATTGAAGTTCCTTCAAAAACCACATTCCATAATGTAATTCACCTTTCAGTTGATTAGACGAAAAGTTCAAACTTGCTAACGAGTAGCATGAACTCAAAGAGTCAGGAATCGTACCCGTGAGATTGTTTTTCGCAAATGATAAAACTCTAAGAGACCAACATTGTTTAAAAAGTTCATCCGGAATTGTTCCAAAGAGATTGTTTTCACTCAAATCAACAACTTTTAGATTCCAAAGTGTGATAAGAAGATCATGGTTTATTCTCCCGGTGAAGTTGTTCCGAGAAAGTGAAAGAATTTGAAGGAACTGCAATCTCATAAGGCTTTTACCAATATGTCCTGAAAGAGAGAATCCATCAAGAACAAGAGAAGATACCCTATTTGTTGAAGGGTCACATTTGACACCTTCCCAATTGCAAGGACTATAATCATCTTCGTTCCAAGAAGAAAGTTTGTTTTTCGGATCTTCTAGACCCGCTTTGAACACAATCAACCCTAGCATATCTTCATTGAAAGGTTGGTTTTGTGAGATCACTTGGAGTGGACCAAAAAGAACAAGAAACAATGATAGGATGATGAATTGATCTTGCATTGTTAGACTGATGTGTAGAATGTAGGAAAGTGTTTAGAAGAGGTTTTCATGAACATTGCTATTTCCATTTTCTTGGACTTGATAGAAAATGGTTGGTGGGTCCAATAAACCAAACTACAAACATCAATAACAAACTTTTGTTAGATACAAATATGAGAAAGTTTAATGTGCAAGAAAAAATAATGAGAGAGGTGGGGGAGGAGACAAAAAGGTGGTACAACCATGTTTTAAATCATGCTTGCAGTTGCGCCACAGTTGCATTGTGATCTTTAATATTGTGGAGGATTAGTCCAAATGTGGTTAACGTAGTCTTAACTACGATGACATTGCGTAGAAAAACACACATTTATATGCGATAAACAATATTGACTGTTAATTTTGAGATCGAAGATTACCAAATAACAAAATCAGTTTCAAACGATCTTTATCGACAGTTGAGATTGAAAACTGCGTGATGTAGTACTAGTTTAGGAACAGTGGGTGCAGAAAGGACACAAAATGGGATTAGAATTAACAAATTAATCTTAATGGATAATATATGACCAAAAAAGAGTAGTAAAAAACAAACAAAGGAATAGACAAGACAGGCAACAACCATGTGAGGATAAAAAAAGTAAACAAAGTGAAACAACTTGATTAAACTCACTTTTAACTTTATAAAGTTCAGAATTTCAAAGCAAGAATGAAATTCATTGCACTCACAAAGAGAATCTCAAGTTTTGCAATTTTAAGTTGAGATGAGACAATGTATTAGAAGTAAATTGAAAAGATAAGTTTGTGAATGTGATTTATGATGGAATGTGAATAAAATTATATAAGAAAATTAAAGCTTACATCATATGAATCAAAATAGTAGTATTGTTGGTGGTTTGAGGTTTTTAGGCTAGTGATATGGTTCCATAAGTCTTGTACTTTTGGTTCTTCTACCCATTTGTTTTCATCTTCTTCTTCTGGTTGTGACAAAGAGAGTAAAGTGAGGAATTTAAAGGTGGAGAGAATGAGAGAGTGTGTGTGGGTGATGATAGAAGCTTTTCCAATTTATGCTTTTGTTATGGCCTACAAAGGGAAATGCTATGATGTGCATGAGGTGGCATATGGTGTAGTGTTGAACCCATCTTTTTCTTTTGGACAGTTTTTCAGTGTGATGATGATATTCAAACTCTTTCTTCTATGTATATTATTATTAAACAAAGAATATATCATTGTTTATTTTTTTTCTCCTCAAAATTGTAACAATCTAGAAATTTGGCCTTTCAAATTTATACAGTTATAATTTAAGATTGTCAATCAATTCTGATGAATCTGAAATGCCAAATAAAAAATCAATAGAACCATAATCAAAATTGGAAAATATTATGGTACCATAAAAAAAGGTGATACTAGTACCCATATGTCTTACTTACCATTTGTCTTTTAGTTGTTTATCATCATCATCTTCTATCTTTTTATCTCATCTTTCTTTCTCTAAAGGTATAAGAGTACTGTGATGCTTATTTTGGGCTTAGCAATAGGAACTCTATACTGTTGGACGCTTGATTTTCTAACTTCCAAAAGTTCCTGATAACACATGGAAATGACCAAAAAACCCAGCGGTAGTTAACTACCGCCGGTTTTCTAATTATAAGCCAGCGGTACCGCTGGAGGTATTTTAGATATTTCCATGTGTTATTAGGAACTTCTGCAAGTCAGAAAAGCAATTTTCATACTGTTGAAAGTGGTATACAGGGAACCAAACTTTCGTCAAGCATTAGAATGAAATCCTAAACTGTTATGTATTGCCCAAGAATTCAACTATGTGACTCAATCCCAATATTAGGGATCAGTTTTCACATCCTTCAACATCACCTTGATTTTAAACATCTAAATAAACACAAATTTTGTACCGTCTGAAAACTACATTTCTAAACAAAATATGTTGTCCTAGAGTACACTTTTGAAATTAAGTATAGTTTTTAAGAATTGTGGGGAGGGGAAAGTTATGTCCCCAGGTTACCATTTCGGCAGAGTAGTCTATTAAGAAAGCTACACAAATAGAATCTGATTGATTCATATTTCGTTGCACCGATGCGCTTTTTAGAGTACATCTGGTAGCTAGCCAAGCCGAGGATTGAAAAACAGAGGGAGCTTACCAGTGATATTGCTTTCGAGTTTGGCTTTACTGCCTCATGGACTCATGGTCGTACTCGTGCTACATGTAATAAGCACATATTGTTGCAAAAATAACACTTGTATTGTTAATAAGTTTGAAACTTACAGTGAAGTATCAGACAATGAGAGCTATATCTGCCTGCTATAGTCGTATAGTTTTGTCTTGGTATGCTAGTGTTTTTGTTTATGTTTAACCTATGTTCTGGTGTTGCAGTGAGTTAAAGTGTACTTCAAATTTGGTTTAAGAATTTGTACTACGCCCCAAGCAACGGATTGTTTTGTTGCATCTGATGTTATTCTGTGACCTGGCATTTATGAATGAAATGCGAAGTCGATGACAGAAAAAGGCAGCAAAGACACCCAGTGAAGCTCCATAGTAAAAAATGAAGGTTGCTTCTTGGTGCTTTTCATATGGAAACACGGGCTAGGGCAATGATAACAAGAACATTGCAGAGTTGATCCAAACCTTGTTGGGGCAATGCAGTGAGACACTTCAAACAGTTAGTGAGCAACAATTGTGTATAGTGTGACTATTGAAACTGGTGCAACTGCTGTATTGGTTGCTACTGAAAAAATCATTCAAGACAGCAGAGGGCTAAAGTGTCATTTGGGAAATGCCACTGACTCACAGTAGGAGGAACCAGAGTAGTGATGCTCATGATCTGGTGGGGCGTAGCTAGGAGAGTAAGCCTTAAGAGTTTGACTGGGAAATGGATCCTTGTGTGGGTAATGACTGGCATTGTTCAATGCATTCTGGTACTTTTCATTTTTTTTATTGTTAAACTATAGCTTTATAAATAAAAACAAAAACCTATTGCTGTATTACTGAACAGCTTAAAAACTCAGAGCTTCACCAACTTTAAATTAATGTGAAAATTTTATGGACTTATTTGTTTGAACTTGAATGGAATTTCCATGCCTATCTTTTGAAGGCTACTCTCCCCACCTCATCATCAGTTCGAAAGTAAGCATCCAAAACAAGCATCAAGTTTTGCACGGTTAGATGCATACTGCCGAACAACTTGTCCGGTCTAGAAGTGCCCTTCATAAAATATGGAGGGGTTTTAAGTAGCGAGAGCAAGGTGAAAAGCCGCACCCCTCTTCTTTAAAAGCTACGTTAAGATAAGTGTTACTAAACACATTTTATTCGCATTAGCAATAAAATTTATCACATGATTTCCTTGTAGTGTGCATGAATCTCCTGTGTATAAAGTATAACAGCATATCAGGTTGTCGTACATGGCTAGCAACGGCGAAGATTTCAGTTTTTCACTTTCAACCTATTACTAAGTACTGACAAAGAAACTAACAGAAATGTTTCAACAAGAGCAGAAACATAGGTGTAAGTAACAGAAATGTTTCATCTTATACCACTTTTACTGCTACGAACAATCGATAAACAAAGCTAATATAAATCCCTTGTTAAACTTAAAAGTAATAACAGATTGTGCCAAAAGAAGAAAAACAAATACAATATCAAAGGGACTGGTGGATCTAGCAACAGAAATCTAAGTTCATTAAAAGAGTCAATGTATACTAAAAGTCCAAAAAATGAACCCAACTTCTTGCCTTGCATCCCTTAAGCCTCCCTCAAGTACAGCTTTCCCACGACATGAAGGACGGCAACAAAAGCTATAAAGCCAATGCTCATTACAAGAACAACATTAGGTGAGATTTTGAGTCCAGGGGCATCATCGGTGTAAAATTGAAGCATAGTTCCGGCTGCTCCTCCAGAGGCTCCACCACCAGGTGTTTTCCTTCTCCTCATGCTCGCAGTAGCTGCAGCACTTCCTCTTTGGGGAGCTCCTCCACCTAAAGCCATTTTCTGAAATGAAAATTCATACACTTCAATACCACAACCCAGTTCAAATTAACTTCCAATCTATAAAAGTTTCTCAATAAAAATAAGTTTATATACTTACATACATTTATACACAACTGATTCGAGAATATATTGCTTAAAGGAAACAACAACGACAATAACCAAGTCTTATCCCACTAAGTAAGGTCAGCCACATAGAACAAACGACGCCATATTGTTCTATCATATACCATATTCGACCATGATTCTAAACAATATCAAGAATTGCGAGCACAATTTAAGGAATTCAATAAGATTCTTATAATATTTCTTATCCACAAGCATTTCTAGTATTCCTGAGAATTGCATTCAAAATCCTACTCATTTAATAGAAAAAAACAATTTCAGCTTCTCATAACAATTTGAAAACAGGAAAATACAATGTAATTCAAATGAAAAAAGTTGACACAATCATATGAAACAATTCATATTAAGTGTTTTGGCACAGACTCAGACACCGGACATGTCAACACCGATAATAAAAAAATAATAATCATATGTGTCTGTGTCGTGTTGGTGATACAGCAACAAGGCTAATCCGGACAGAAGTATAAATATCATAAACTTCGATCTGATTAAAAATTAGATAATTACAAGCAAAATTGAAGATCTAAAAACCTTAATTGCATGGAATTCGAAATACACAAACAAATAAAAATTCAGAAAATTGAAAAATGTACCTGAATGAGAAATTCTTGTTACTGAGATTTGTAGGAGTTGGTGAATGATGAAGTTTTAAAACGAATGTGTTTAATCGTTTACTTCGTTCTATCATTTTTATACAAGAATTTAAATAAGAAATTAGATTTGACTTGTATTTGTGATGTTAGTACACGTAAAAACAACGAATACGAGTTTGCCACGTGTATATGGTAAGCAGTTATTGATCAACGGAACCTGTGAGGAAAGTTTTATTTTTGTAAATGGGCTTAAAATTATTTGGGCTTTCTAAAAAATATATGAATATTACTTTTTACACCCCTATGGCCTTCTCCTGCGCCGTTTAAAATTTCCAAAAATGCTCTTGTGCATTACAGATTTTAAAATCCGGATTCATGTTTACTATTTCGGATTTTATAATCTAGACAATTCTTATGTATAATCAGCCATTAGACTCTCACACATTTCAGCAGTTTTGAGTTTTACTTTTAAAAACAACAAAAGAACTAAGTAAAAAATGTTAAAAACCGGTCAAATAAAATCATAAAAATATAAAAGATACCATCAAAAAATTCTAAAAATCAAATAAAACTAATGCAAATTTTTTCGGATTTTTCTGAGAATATGAAAAATTAAAAAAATGAAAAATGGGTCTAAACGATGGAATTTTGGAATTTGAGGGCCGGAGACACGATCCTTGAATTTTTTCTGATTTTCTGGGGAAGTTTCGGAGCAATCCGATCAAGTAGCCCGAAAACCCGATTTTTGACTAAAAACAGGTAACAATAACCCAAAAACAGAAGGATGAGAGTTATGAAGATTAATATTGTCCATAAAATGACTATCCATGATTAGAATTTGTACTCATACAGTTCGAATTATATAATCCGAACTGTTTTACCTTGAAAAAGGGTGTTTAGGGGGTTTCCGGATTATATAATCCGGAAACATCATGTAACGCGCCCTATTTTTTGAAGTTTCCGGATTACAAACTCCGGAAAAATCTGTAACCCATTTTTTCACCATTTAACAAAGGAAAACACCATTCCAGATTATATAATCCGGAATGTACCGAGAATAATTTTGGAAAAAACTAGGGCGCGTGAGGAAATGTATAGGGTGGGAAAAGTAAAACTCAAAATATATTATGGCACATCATCACTCTCAAGAGACAATTATTTTTTGAGATTTACTTTTCTCACCCTATGACTTTCCTCGCACGCCCTATTTTTTCCAAAAAAGCACTTGTGCAGTCTAGATTTTAAAATCCGGATTCATGTTTACTATTTCGGATTTTATAACCCGGACAATTCTTATGTGTAATCAGCCATCAGACTCTCTCATTTCAACAGTTTTGAGTTTTGCTTTTAAAAACAACAAAAAAACTAAGTAAAAAATGTTAAAAACTTGTCAAATAAAATCATAAAAATATAAAGATACCACCAAAAAATTCTAAAAATCAAATAAAACTAATGCAATTTTTTTTGGATTTTTATGAGAATATGAAAAATAAAAATAAAAATAAAAATGGGTCTAAACGATGGAATTTTGGATTTTGAGGGGCGGAGTCCTGTAAGAAGTCCCTTCTAGGAGAGTCACAATCCTTGAATTTTTTCTGATTTTCTGTGGAAATTTCGGAGCAATCCGATCAAATAGCCCGAAAACCCGATTTTTGACTAAGAACAGGTAACAATGACCCAAAACAGAAGGATGAGAGTTAGGAAGATTAATATTGTTCCCTAAAATGACTATCTATGTTACAAACATGTTTAAAAGTTGTGTTGGTACAGTTCAAATTAGATAATCCGAACTGTTTTTCCCTTGAAAAAGGGTGTTTAGCAGGTGTTCGGATTATGTAATCCGGAAAAATCATGTAGCGCGCCCTATTTTTCGAAGTTTCCAGATTACAAAATCCGAAAAAATCCGAATTTGTGAAAAACTCAATTTTTCACCCTATAACAAAGGAAAACATGAATTCGGATTTTAAAATTCGGATTGCACAAGGCCATTTTTAGAAAATTTACAGGGCGCGCTAGTCATGCATAGGGTGGAAAAAGTAATACTCTTATTTTTTTTCCACCCTATATGTTTCTCACGCGCCCTATCCCCGTGAGCTTAGCTTAGCTCACTAGGGTAATGCATAATATATGTGAGGTATGGGGTTCGAATCTCGGACACCACAAAAAAAATGTTTCTCACGTGCCTTATTTTTTTTCTTGCAAAAATACCCTTTGGTTCGTATTATATAATCCGAACTAGATTGCCACGAATTTTCGGATTATACAATGTCAAATTTGTTTTGCCCAGAATTTTAAATAAACTTTGTTTTATTTATGTTATTTTGATGCCAAAACATAAATAAATACAAATACAAACGCAATTAAAGGGATAAAATGATACAAAAAATCTCATTTTAAACTTAAGCTTAAACTTTATTTTATGGTACATTTTTCAATACATTTCTAATAAAATAAAGTTTAAGCTTAAATTTTTTTAAGCTTATAATATATAGGGTGCAAGTCAGTTTTGGATTATATAATTTGAACCAGTTGAACACAGATTTTTTGAGTGGTCCACTTTGCACCGACATTTTATATGGTCCACGACGCACACAAACTTCTACAAATAAGTGTGCTTGGTTTAGTTGCTGTAAAACACAATGAAGCGGCCTAAAAATTTGAGGGTTGCTAGAAAAACAATGAAGTCGCCACCAAATTTTATTAAAATAGGGAAAATGTCGGAAAAACCCTTTAGAACAATAAAATGGTCTTTAAAACCAAATTATAGGTTCGGGAGTCGATTATGCGTCAGGAAGGTATTGCCTAATGTGAGTTAACTCACGTTCATCCTTCATCTCAGACTGACGAACATGACCCAAAAACCTGCAAAATCAAATGAGTTAAGATGATACATTACTTGATTTTTTATGCTTGATGAGCGTAGAAAGTTGCTTCCTAACGATTTGCAATGATTTGAAATGAAAATTTTGACCTAAAATATCGCACTTTTTGGGTTTTTGGAGGTGAAGAGGGAAGAAAAATGGCTATTGGAATGTGGGACTGATGTGTTTTGTACCAAAATAGTACATTCATCCCACGTAAGATAAGTCACATTAGGTTTACTACCTGCGTGAGTTAACTCAAGCTGAAGTCCCGCAACGTGACTTAAGTCATGCATGGGTACTTTCGTCCATTCAGTTGGGAGTGAGTGTTTTTTGATGAGAAAAGAGTAATTGCCCTTCTTCTAAGAGATCTTTGAATGTACTCTTCTATTTTAGAGGCCTTCATATGTTTGAATGGCTTAGACTTTTCATATTGGCTGCTGCAGTTTAGGTTACTCGTGTTTCTTTGAAGCCTCCTCAGATTTAATGGAAGATATTTTTTATGATGGATATTACAGTTTAAGTCACTCGTGTTTCTTTGAGGTCTCCTCAAATTTATCAGAGGATATCTTCAAAAGATATAATGTACCTGTCTTTATCAGCACGGGGTCCTTCGATCCTACATTGAAGTATCTCTTGATTCAAAGGTTTTTATATATCCACAATCAACCCTTCAGCCAACACAATTTTTTAAAAATACTCAATTTTTATATCTCCAAAGTTTTTATAATTTAGAATATTTAAGTTTAGTTTTTCGGAATACATGAGTTTTCATAAAATAAAATAAAAAGTGTTTACAAAACTTGAAAGTTGAGTTTTCTGAAAAAGAAAACAAAACATTTCAAAAATTCAAATCAAGCTTTCAATCAAGGTTCTGTTTTCTGTGATTTTTCTTCAACTTTTAGAAAATTGAATTAGGTTTCTTGTAAGTATTGAAAAATTAAAATTTCAGATTCTCGAAATGATTTTTTGTTTTTTTTTTTATATTTTGTATAGCTTATGCTAAAAAACTTGTATCAAGTCTTCGTGAGCGTAGCTAAATTGGCAGAGATGTTGCAGTATATCAAGGTTGGAAGTTTCAACCACAGATTCCAACCTTATTCACCTTGAGAGATGAATTTTTAACAATTGAACAATTTGACAAAAAAATAAATAAACTTGTATTGAAAAATTACTTATACTAAAAAATCGAAATTAACCGTTTCTGTCTTTGAATTTGGCATATGGATTTTGGTGGGCTGAGTTTTTGGATAGGTTAAGGTGTCTGCTCTGGTGGTTCGTGAGTTGAGGGGTGCCTTTATGTTTTGTGTCGGGAGTCAGGTGGGCCGATCACTTTGATTCGAGATCGGGAGCTAGTTTTTTGACTCATATACTTTTAGGCTTTGTTGGTGGCTCCTCCAACTTACCGGAAGTTGAGTGGTGGTCACATCTGATCGTTTGAAGCAACAAATCATTGTCGGCTGCTTTATTGATCTTTGTTGATGGTGTCAATTTTTGTTGTGCTGTTGTTTTTTTGCTGGATGTTTTTGGGGGCTTTTATTTTCTTTTTGGTGTAATACTTGAGATTTAATCTCCTATATATATAATATATTTTGGCATTAAAAAAAAAATTTGTTAATAAAAAGAAAACTGAAATTTGTTTTTTTCTAAAACGTACTTTTTGGTTAGGATAACTTGTTAGTTCTAGAAAATTCAAATTTTGAAGTTTCTAATGCTTTGTTTAACTTTTAGTAACACTTTTTACTTCTGAAAAACTGAAGAAGTAAAATGAAAAATAAATTTAAAAGATGGAAAAGTAAAATTATTTATAAGTGGTAAAGTTTAAAGGAGGTCATTTTTTGGTTGGTTTGTGATAGCATGAGTACTAGACCACATATTTGATGTTCAGAAAATTTGTCCTTTTCTTGAAGAAAAAAGCAATATAAATTAAAAGGAACGATATATGAACATCACTTTTGTACGACCAACAACTTATTTACTATTTTTTAAATATTTTTGTACTGTTTTAGATTTGCGTGCTCTTCACAATATTATAGGTTGTTGTATTAGTTGTCCAATTTTGATTGTACATATAACACAACTAATAATTAATAGTAGTAATTTTCTTATAAATCTTGTGCATTCCTACAATAATAGTCAATTTTGTTGTGACATGGTTGCCTTACAAACCTGCTTCCTAGCTAGTGGTAGTTGCCTTCGAATTCGAAAATCTAATATGGTACGTCCAAGCCTGAAAGATTTATTTGCTATTGTTGCCAGATTATGTCCCCTTAGCCCTAACTTATTGACATGCAAGCACGTCTATTTTGTTTTAATGGTTGATCTTATAACCACAAACAAATATCCTTAAAATACATGAACGGTAATTATACATGCCTCTCCATTTTGTTTTCTTATAGATTCCCTTTATCGAAGGTAATTATATTTTATGCGTGTTGGGTATTATACATAATATTTTTTCGGTCAAAGCTTGAATCTTGATTTGCTTTGTTGTAGGTTTTGAAGCTTTGATCGACAATTCATTGTTCTAATTGAATACTTTATTAGAAGCAATAACTCACTTATAAAGAACCAAAAAAATTCACCCACACCTTTGAATGGAGATGTAGAGAAGAGGTTTCAAGGGAAAAAAGAAAGAGCTATTATTGATCATGTGATAAAAATGTTAAAAAAGAAAGATAGAAAATTATTAAAAGAATTATTAATACAGATACGAGAGATAGAAGATTATTTCATCAATGGTGTATGTCGGTAGCAAATTATGTACTTTATATATACGTACATAGATATTGCAGGAGACAATGAAATCAAGCACCCATCAATTATTCTGATTATATACCTGTAATATTTTATTCTCGGTACAAAATTATGTACTTAGATATTATTTTCTCTGAGAAAAAAATAT
>Ga0209282_1001841_pt1 | contig 11922 bp, 3 predicted proteins | sample Mtrugardesep15_FD_187529 | JGI IMG/M metagenome (GOLD analysis project Ga0209282, IMG submission 187529) | Root nodule microbial communities of legume samples collected from California, USA - M. trunc garden sep15 (SPAdes) (version 2) | ecosystem: Host-associated > Plants > Roots > Nodule...
ACCCTGAAGTAGACTATATGTTATCCATTTACGTATAACTATTGCACTTTGAGGTTTGAGCTACAGCTAAAATGACGTGTAATTGATAACGCAACTATAAGAATTTAACAAGAAACATCTCCTGCAGTGTGTAAATGTTGTAAAATGACGTGATTTAGAAGGGCTTTTAGCTTGCATGAAGCATCATTACTGATACAACTATTGCCTTTGTTCACTAACATTTTCAAATGCTTTATCAACAATAACAAATTCGTTTGATGCTATATCTTTTCATAATCCTTCAAGCTTCGATCCCACTTAGTGAATTAGGTTTAACAGAGGCAGGACGTTGAACATTGTTACAGTTTGAATAGGCACAACAATTGCGTTCAGTTCCAACATGTTTTAAACAAGTATTATTTGCTTAAACAATATTTCAATGCTTGTTTCGGTTTCGGTTCCGGTTCCAATTTGTTAACTTTTTTTCCCTTGGTTTATCTTTATCTTATACACTAGTGTTCAAATCACTTTTATATTAACACATAGAAATCACTTTTATAAGTATATATGATCGATACTCAAATGTCAATTATAGCAAACATAATATAAGTTCATTTTTTTCGATGACACCGACAATAATATATCACAGCTGCTGCTCACAGTCAGGAACAATAATATATCACTTTTATAGGCAAATTCCCAGTTCGTTTCTTGGTTCATCGTGGAGCAACAACTACAAAATAGGGGGTAAAGGAGGGAGAGAACTAGTCGCTGCTTTATTCTTTCTACTTCTATTTTTCTGGTAAACTGTGATTCTTCTCATAAAATTTCTGTTGAAAATTAAACAAAATACAGGGTAGAGATTTTTCAAAGAATATTTAATAAAAAAAAAAAAAGGGCAGTCTTGAGGGAGCCCTTAGGACATGAGATGTTTTGGGGGTTATGTAGTCAAAATTGTTTCTCAAGAGCCTTAACAAAGGAAAAAAACCTCCTCTAATCAAGGAGCCATGAGTCCATCAATTGTGTAAGAAAGGTCCTTTGCCCAATCGGCTCTGAGCAGCAAAGTCTGCAGCGTCTGCATCACATCGTACCCAGGATCAAGCTTTCGCTGCCAACCCTACAAATTATAAAATAACAAATATCAGGAGAGTTAATCATTAAGTTCCAATTTTTCTAACTTTATTGGTACAAATCATTATTGTAGCAAAGTTTAAATTTTTCTATTTCTAATATGATCTCATCGATCAAGTTGATAGTGTTTCTCTAGTGGTCAGTCAGTCAATATATTCTTGTAACTCTGCTATGGTCACATAATATTACGGAGCATGGCAAAAAGAAGTAAAATAATTACCTCAAGAACCAAGGTCGTCACCATGACAGTACAAACATTACCATCGATATTAACTCTATGACGCCTGACTTTCTCAAGTAATTGCTCCATGCACTCTGCAGGATGAACTATGTCACCTTCTGGGGTGCCCCAAAAAGTAAATGCCTCTTCCACTTCCTGATAGAAAACAAAGAGGAAATAATGAATGAAAACGTGCAAGATCATAGTCAAGGAGTTCATCAAGCACATGCAAATTTGTCGTAAAATAAAATGATATTTCACATTCAGTTACAATAAGCTATGCCAATTAGTACATATATGATTTATTCATCATGTACATATACTGCTTTGACTAAAGATATCACAATAAAACCATAATAAGTTTGCTGAAGGGAGTCCAACATTACTTGATTGAATAACAAATAATTTTTTCAAGTAAAATGATATGACTATAAAAACCAAAGCCATGCACAATAAATCATTTAAATCTAAAATTAAGAAGATCAGCCCTATTACACTAAAATTAAGAAAGATCAGCCCTATTACACTAAAAATTTTTACATATAAATATAGGAATCAGTCCCACCAAACAAAGTTGAGACAGGTTTATCTGCACAATTGTAGCCTTCACCAAAAATATGAGAATAAACAAAAGTCATTCTACTAATGAGAGCAAAACAGCTTCTACACCTACTCCAAAGCCTCCAAGGCACCAAACTAACAGATTTAAACGCAGCAATCACGATCAATGTTCTAAAATCGAGAGTTGATGCAATATATATAAATCATATATATATATAAAGAGATTGTGGTACAGGTCAAAAAACTAAAGTTTAACTGCAGGTTGCACCAGTAAATCCCCTTCACAAAAAGGAAAAAAAAAAAGGAGAGGAATTGGGCCTGTTGGCCCAGTTAGAAAACCCTAATTATGCTAGTTGTTGACTTGAGAGGAACACACAAAAAGGTTCAGCGAGGAAACAAGGTGAAGATGTAACACGTGAACAGAGGAACCACGTCAAACAGAGGAACAAAGGGAAGATGGAGCCTGAGGACAAACGGGATGGTGGCGGCGGAGGACGAACGGTGCGCGTCACCCTAGCTGGCATAGGAGGTGGAAAGCACGCGAAGAGAAATCGAGAAGAATAAAACTAACTTTTTATTAAACCCGGGGGGTTCAAAAAACGAACCTGACCCGGATCCAATCTCATTTAAAATTAGGATTCCCCCCTAAAAAGCCCGGCCGAATTCATCAAATCCAGACCGACTCAGCCCAACGAGTAGCTATGATCCCACTCAGTACGATCGTATTGGTATCCTAGCACGGAAGAAGGGTATCAAAACGTAGCATCCACAATCACTGAATTACATTCTGTAATGAATGTGAGCAGTGAGCCAACAGGAAAAAAAATTGATAATCTAAGTTGGAAAAACAAAATTACCTCAATGAAAGCCTTTGGATTAGGACAATTCTGTTTCTTCGATAAACTGAGTGCGCATTCTGCAGCAGTGCGGCCATCCCGGCGGGCAACAGATTTGAAAAATTCCAGTAAATTTACCCTATCACTACCAGAGAGTTCGGCAGTCATGCCTACGTCTAAGAAAATTACATGAGGCTTTGATCTGAAAAGTCGTTTGCTAGACTTGCCCCGAACAAGGATATTCCCAGGATGCATATCTGCATGAATGAAATTGTCCACCTGAAAGAAAACATTGCATGCTTAAGCTAGAACTTTATGATGCTCCAAATTTAAAACTACTGCTTACAAAGGGTTGATAACCCGTAGAAAAAAAAAGAAAGTTTCAGATTTAGAGGAAAAATATAAGCACTGTAACAAATAACAGATATCTGGGAGAATCCGCTTCAATAATTTTTTTTCCCATTAGCAGTTGCAACTTAAATTTCACTCTCTAAAATCAAGCCGGATCCATACCCTTAAAAAGGAAAACTAAATATTACTTACATGTTTATAAAACCAATTTTTCAGTAAAACTACTCATACTAAGGTCTGTGTTAATGATCACACGCAATGTTTTTAGAACTTCCTATACCCTATAGTTTCAGTTGCACACACAGACCTTTCTAATCCCAATAAAGAGTAACAGCCAGAGTCTGTTTTGAAAAGGATTTCTGTTGCACTATTTCTTGACAAAGAAAAGGGAAATTAGAAAACTCAAAGTAAAAGACTTTGTTTTGTCAAACTTCCGATTCACACTTGCTTATTAGATAAACAAGTTATCTTATTATATCTAACATTTATCCCGATCCTGAATATCTACGCGTCGTATCTTTATTTCCAAAAATTTGATTCATCAATCCATGCTAATTAAACAATCTCAGATCGCACTTGTCATTTTTCCAAATGGGTTAACAATTTCTCCAATATTCTGTCTAATTACTTGAGATCAATACTCTGACTGTATAATGATAATGCGAGCTTTTGTAAAAAAATATTACATTGTGAGGCCGTCGTTTATAACACTTCGTCTTTTATATATCATAATAAATCAACAATGTCCAAAAGGACTCCATCCAAAACCATACGATAGCAATGTTATCAAAATTTGCAAACGAAAGATATTTTACCAGAAGCATCTTCAAAAGTGCATGAGTCCCGATATGAGCAAGAGCAGATTTAAAATGTTCCTGTCCTTGAAAACCATCAACATAACGTGAGACACTTTCTCCCTTTTCATATGTTTCTACCAATACAGCAGGGTGCACAAGTGGATAGACAGGCTTAGGGAAAGAAACATCCTTCCAGCTGCGGAAATTATAAATGAAGCGGTTCAAATGGGCAGCTTCCCTAGCAAGGTCAACTTGGGACATCATGAAAACTGCAAACTGTTGTACACTCTCATCTAATCTTAACCACTTAAGAGCGGGAATGAACATGGAAATTTTTGCTGCCGTATTGATAATAGCAAAATCTCTTCTGATTGATTCTCCCACACCAGGATGTCTAACCTTCACGGCAACCACCAGCGGTTTTGCTTGTTTACCAGGATAATGATATTTTAATGTAGCACGGTGCACTTGGGCAATGCTTCCAGATGCAACAGGAATCTCTTCAAAATTGTCAAAAATTTCAGGAAGTTTTCGGTTAAATGCTTTTTCAATGGTTTTCTTTGTGTAGCTGAAACTATGCTCAGGAGCTTTACTATGAAGTTCAGAAAGCTGAGTGCATAGATCTCGAGGAAAAAGATCAGGCCGCGTAGCTGCCCACTGACCCCATTTTATGAAAGCAGGACCTGCTTTTTCTAGTGTTCGATGAACAACGCGGAGCCATAGTTTCCTAAAATTTGGTCCAAAATAATCTGCAAACGGTCCCATCACAATGGTTGGAGTGAATAATATTGCTAGATATAGAGCCCTCGCTAATAAGACAAAACCTTCAACTATCATGAACGTAAATGTAAACATGTAATTATACCCATCTTGTGCACGCATATACAATCCTTCCTGTGGTTGGAAACGTTCCGCATCTCCCCAACTTCGCTGGGACAATGCAAGCTCTCCACATGTAAATGCAAAAATACCAGGTACCAGCAAATAAGAGCGAGTCAAAGCCAAGCTCACTGCCTGAGCAATCATATTTATGGTGGCTGAAAATCTATTATCACCACTGGAACAGTACTTTCTGTACAGCCTTTTCCAAGCAATCTGAGAATGGTGTGTGAATTCATTACGTGCTGAGCTTACAGAAAAGTTTCTAAGAGAACCGCATTTGTTAAAGCTTTCCCTTGTTGCAAGGCCCAAAAATGAATTACGTGCTTCACTATGAAACTTATACGGCATGTAGAACCGGCAGTGGTGGGTATTTGGTCCAACTGGGACAATTGGCCCATTTCTACTCACTTCCACGTATCTGCCTCTATTTATTTTATGAACGGACTGGGCAGCTCTCTTTATCGCTCTAAGCATCAAAAATCTGCAAACGAATAATCATGTCAACAACAAGAATGTTTTAATAACATAATTCGGCTATATTTCCAATCACTTAAACCAGAACCACAAAAAGCATAAAATTAGATTTGCATCAAGGGTGTGTATGGGATATCGTATTTAAAGTTTATGAAAATAGCTTATAACACCTACATATGTTTTTCCAGCTTATCTCAATAAGCTCTCCAAGACAACATAAAAACAACTGACAACTTACACATAAACAATTTAACCATATTTCCTATTTGATTGTAAAAATAACTTTTATTCAGTAAGCACTGATAAGTCCTTAATTTTATCTAATTGCCCAAACACGGCCTAAATAGTAGATGAGTATACTAAATAAATGCCCAATCCTCCAAAAGGCGACAAGAGGTAGAAAACTAAGTTCGGGGTTGAAAAATAAGTTGATACAGTATAAATTCCCTAATTCTTCTGGCAATGCTCGAACCCTTGAGGTGTTCTCTGACCCTCATAAATCCCCGGACCCAACTCACCTAAACTTTAATTCACCAAAAAAATCAATAAATGCACCAACTATTTATTCCTAATTTCTTGGAGTCTTCATCCCCATTCATGGAAACTAATGAGGTTAAATATTTCAGCTACAAACTAAGAAACATTGTTTCTATAGCACTTTTTTTGTAGAATATGTCAGATCTCTACCTCTCCAATGTAGAAAAGATAACCAATTCAAACATCACACACAAAAAAGTAGGTCAGAGTAAAAAAAAAAAATCATTTTTATTACTCTGAACAAATGTACATGACATGAATCATTGATGATCACCAATTAAACCTCTTTCTTTGTACCATAGAATTAAAAAAGCATATAAATTTAACGATTCAAAGTATTTATTTAACTCATGATGCATTTTTCTACAGACCCATGAAACCAAAACTCAACCCCAGAAAGAAAAGACTAAATTTTTATCTTCCTATGATCAAATAAACGAATATATTCAATAGCCATAATAAAGCAAAAAAATCATAATTACCCCCAAAAAGCAAATGAAAATAGAAAAGAAAGAGAAGAAAAGGGAGAGAGATTTCACCTTGGGGAGAAGAGAACATGCTAGTTTGGTGAAGAATTTGGAAGAAGCGATTAAGAAGCTGAGCCTCAGTTTTGTGCGATTGGTGAATATGAATGTATGAATGAATGTGATTGTTGTGTTCTTCTAGAGGCGGTCATAAATCATATAAGAAACCCTAACGCCCAAGAAATTCACTTATCACACTATATTAAACAAAACAAAAACTATGGTCAAATAAATACAAAAATATATATTGTAAAGTAATATTAATCTGTCACACAAAAAAGTCATCTCTTTGTATCAATAAATTATAATACTTTTAATTTAATTTGTATACATCGTTAACGTATTCTTTAAATATACATTTAATCTATTTGTATAAATATATGTGGTGTGATTTGATTAGATATATGTATAGAAAATTTTTACCGGTACATAGAAATTAATCACATTTATTAAAATAAAAAGTTACATTAAAGGAGGTAGACTTTTTTTTTGGAAAGATTAGAATAAAATGACAATAAATTTTAACAAAAAATTATGAAGAAATTTACTTTTATTATGAAGAAATCTTGGATTTAAAATTAAATTCTTTGGAGTGAAAGTCTTAATCATCTATGTCAACTAAAACATTTTCTTAGACGTAAAATGTCAACAACAACTTGTTTTTCCTCAAAAAAAAAAAAAACTACAACTTGTTTAATTTTTTTCTCTTTCAAAAAAACGTGTATAATTTTTCAATTCTATAAATCAAAATTGCATACTATATTTTGAAACGAGTTTTTCAAAGAAATAATTAAAAAGAATGTAATAATTCTTTTAGACTTTTTTATTTATGTTGAATTTGTTTTTCTACTTTATGAGATCTCAAATTTGAATCGGGTGAAGGTGTTCGATTTACAAATATCAAAATTGTCAGGTAAATTACTTATGAATTGATTTATGCTTTCATAAATGTAGTTTATTGCCTTTAACCAGAAAAATAAATAAGGAATAATCTTTAACCTAAACAAACTTTTGGTACAAGTTAATCGATGCAATTTATACCTAAAATCAGACGTTATAACTTAAATTCAAACAAAATTGATTAAATTTTCAAATATACATAGCTTAAAATTAGAGATTAATTTTAAATTTTAATACACCAACGGGGTAAAAAAATCACTGTGTGTGTTAATTTTAAAAGCATTGTTATAAAATCAACCAATTTTTATACAATTTTTAATTTCTAAAACAAGTGAGCCAAACTGTAAACAAACTTAAAAAATATTGGCTCAAATACAATTTTACTCCTCTATTTTAGTAAAACTCCAATTTTTTTCACAGTATTTTTAATTGTGCAATTTTAGTCCCCATTTTAAGCTTTTTGTTTTGAATTGTATTTGTTGTATTTTATTTAGAGAAATGATATTTGAACAATTATTTTGTGATAATTTTTGAACAACTTTCTCTCTCATATTTAAATTATATTCTTTTCTTTTCTCTTCACTTTTCTCTCTCCATTCAATAAAAAAAAAAACAAAATTGGCATCAAAATTATCTTCAAATAAATATACATATATCACTAATCTTTTATTTAACCAATTTACTAGCTCGAAAGGTAGAAAAGAAATATACAAACGTGAATCACTGCATAGCTTCCCTTTTAATGACAGAAAGCTTTCATATTTATATGAATCATTCAATTAATGAGTGCAAAATAAGAACAATTCATAGCCACACTTTGGCACCGTTTCATGAAAGCTACCTATGGTTGTGTATCAGACAACGTGTCTCTTTTATAATTGCATAAATAAATTGGTTGAAGCAATGTGTGTTGCTGTTTAGCCAAAAAAGAATATTTGAATAAAAAAAAATGCTAAAATACATTTCTAACACTCTTTTTCCAAAGGCTCCCCTGCTTGGCCTAGGGGACTAAATATGAAGGTCCAAGACAAAAAATAAATAAATCGAAAGAAACATAGACAAAGAAATACGTGCACCCAAGTTTAATCAAGAAGAACCAACCTCTAAACAGATTAAAATCTTCGAAGTTATTGAAGAGTACATTGTGGGTATAAACTTTAATTTTTATCATTTTATTTGCTTAAGACTTCATATTAATATTTAGTTGGTTCAATTTTGTAATAAGAGTCAATATACTTGGCTAGTATATTCAAATAACATCTCGGGGGTGCAGTGCAGCAAGTATATTTGGTGCTACAAACTGGATGGAATGTCACTTTTGCTCCTTGATGGCTAGGGTTGACCGCCCATGCCACATTGAAAAACTAGTGTGATTATTCGTTACACATTCAAGAATTAAAATGATTATTACATTTATTTATAATTAAAAAAATAGAGAAGTTGGATGTGTGGTTTTAGCCACATGGCCTTTGAATAGATTTGCCTTTGCTTGTGGAGATAGGGTTGGCCTCCAGCCTATCCCACATTAAAAGAGAAGTGAGAATCAACGGTTATTATGCCTATAAATAATCTTGCTTTATTTCAGACTTTTAATTAATTTAATTTTTAATATATTTTTTGTGAGTTTGAGACATTAAAACATAAAATGGGTTCCGAACATTTCATTTGTAAAATGTTCAAAATACCAAGGATTTTTAAAATAAATGTTCGAAACTTGTTTTGTGTTCAGATCATTTTGCCATACAAATGTCTTGAATTAATATGAGAGAAGCAAAACACATTTTTATTAGACATTTAACATAAATAATGAAAGTAAGTTGAGACTTTTTTTTTTATGGTGGCCGAAGTTCGAATCTCAAACCTTTTATATATTATATATTGTCCTTACCAACTGAGTTAAACTCATGAGGACAGTGAGTTGGAACTTTAGTTTAATAGAGAGAACCAATGTTTGGTTTTATTAAGTTTGGGGTATACGCTGTAGTTGGGGATACCAAATAGAATTCTCTAGATACATATTCATTCAAAAAGAAGTCACCAACCCAAAGTAGTGTGCACACACAGCCCATAGTACATACACAGTCCATCTATGAGATGTAATCATTCTTTAAAATCTATTACTTTCTCCACCCTATTGATTTTTGGCGCATCCTATTTTTTTTTTTATAAATGTCTTTAAAATTATTGGATTTCATAATCCGAATTCAGTTTTTCTTTTGTTATAGGGTGAAAAAATGAGTTACGAATTTTTTTGGATTATATAATCCGAAAATTTCAAAAAAATGGGCGCGCCACTTGATTTTTTTGGATTACATAATCCAATTCGGATTACATAAGCCTAATTGTATCAGCATAAATTTTAAATATGTTTGTAACATGGATAGTCATTTTATGAACAATATTAATCTCCCCAACTTTCATCCTTCTGTTTTGGGTCATTGTTATCTGTTCTTAGTAAAAAAATCAGGGTTTCGGGCTACTTGATTGGATTGCTTCGAAACTTCCCTAGAAAATCAGAAGAAAAAAAAAAATCAAGGATCAAGGCTCCACTGAAAGGGGACTTCTTATAGGACTCCGCCCCTCAAAATCCAAAATTCCATCGTTTAGACCTATTTTTAATGATTTTAAATTTTTCATATTCTCAAAAAAAATCGAAAAAATTTGCATTAGTTTATTTTTTTGTGGTATTTTTATATTTTATGATTTTATTTGACTGGTTTTTAGCATTTTTTTTTACTTAGTTTTTTGTTGTTTTTAAAAGCAAAACTCAAAACTGCTGAAATGTGAAAGAGTCTGATGGCTGATTATACATAAACATTGTTCGGATTTTAGAATCCGAATTAGTGAAACATGAATTCAGATTATGAAATCCGAATTGCACAAGGACATTTTTGAAAAATTTACAGGGGGCGTGAGACTGCAATAGGAGGGAAAAAGTAATAGTCTTCTTTAAATATATACCCGTTCAAAAAAAAAAAATTTCTTTTTCTTATCTCATGTAACAAAAACAAAATTTATATACTTTTTTTTAAGCTTTTTTTACAAAAATTAAGAAATGGATTCAAATGATATGCATTGTAAGTGTAGGTCAATTTTACACCATCGTCTAATAAAATTTTCTTCATCCGTCTCAAATTATAAATCGTTTTAACTGTTTTACACAAATTAAGAAATGTAATCAATGATGTATGATAAATTAAAATTAAAAGTAACTTTACAAAATTATCCTTTATTAATGGTTTAGAGAAGAGAAATTTAACAAATTAAAAGAAGAAAGAGTATTAAATAATCAAGTGTATTAATATGTAAAAAATCATTAATGCTTCATTGATATTAGAAAACAACTTATAATTTAAGACAAAAAATTTTCAACGACTTATAATTTGGGACAGAGGAGATATTTTTTGTAAAAATAGTTTAAATTAGTGGATATGACAGGAGAGATCGAAGATCTCTAACTCACTGATGTAAAATTCACCTATTTCACCAAAGTTTGTCAACTCTTAATTAAGTGGTATTTAAGTTATGGACTACTCTTCATACATAATTGAAGTTATATCCTCTCATATGTCAAACTATTATTCATACATAATTTAAGTTATGAACTATTCTTCATGCATAATTTAAGTTGTGAACTATCCTTTAAGTGCTCTTACTAAGAGGTAACTCTTAGGACATACACATCACTTATTTACTTCATCGGGAATGCTATATGTAGCGAATTATTTGTCGGGAAATTTCGCCAGCGTTTGTTTGAGTTATAAAGGATACTGCATATCACAAGTTGTTGACTAAATCCTTGAATTGGTGGAAATCACCCTAGTAGTGGTGACAAGTAACCAATCATGTCATATGTATTCACGAGTCCTTCGCTATAATTCTTTTAGCTACACATACTATTTCCCTTACTTCATTCTCAATGTTTAATAAGTATTCATTCACCTCAACCCAACAACTCTTAAAAAATCATTAAATGGTTCTACCAATAACTTTACACAATTAATTTGTTTGCACAACATTTTATTTCAAATTTCTTAATAAAGTATGTAAAAGAGAGATAATGTTTATAGAAACACTATATCCTAATAGCAATCCCTTTTATTTCTTCTCAAATAGAACTAACTACTAAACTCTACCTGATGTTAGAAAATACATCTTTTATTGAAGATGCTTTTAGAAGATTATATTAATAATAATCTCACCATTAAAGTAAACTTTTGTCTATTTTTAACATGTAGGATCCGATTAAATTTTGGCATATATTTTTTAGACATTAAAATTTGACACCCTGCACCGTACATTACTCCTTCCGTCCCAAATTGCACGACGTTTTGGGCATTTCACATATATGAAGAAATGCAATTAATATTGTGTGAAAAAGAGATATTATGAGTTGTTTTACAAAATTGTCCTTAATAAATAATATGAGAAAAATAAATGAAAGAATTAAAAGAATAGAGATTAATAAATAATTAAAGTTATAAGAGGAAAAGTAACATTAATGTTACATTGGTATTGTAAAGCGACATACAATTTGGGACAAATTTTTTACCCTAAAACGACATACAATTTGAGATGAAGGGAGTATAACGTTTCCTTTTTCCTTTTTTTTTTATTTTTTTATTTTTTTTATCTCGTCTTAAAATCGACCTACACATAATCTTGATATATTTTATATGATGTCGGATTTATGTATCTAAATATCATAGCTCTAAACTAAGAGTGAAAGC
>Ga0209282_1001843_pt1 | contig 11921 bp, 14 predicted proteins | sample Mtrugardesep15_FD_187529 | JGI IMG/M metagenome (GOLD analysis project Ga0209282, IMG submission 187529) | Root nodule microbial communities of legume samples collected from California, USA - M. trunc garden sep15 (SPAdes) (version 2) | ecosystem: Host-associated > Plants > Roots > Nodule...
AGTCCCGGCCCAAATCAGGTTCCTGTTCCTTTTTTGAAAAGTAATAATGGATTAAAAGCTCACAAGCCAGGGAATGAGCGCAACAGAGGATTGCATGATGATGAAACTTTATCTGAATGGATAAATGGTTCCAATGCTCAGAAATCAGGGAACTTCCTTGATACAGATTTCATACCGCAACATCGCACTAATAGGTTTGTCTTTTCTTCACTGTTCATTTTAGAGTGTTTGAGTTTTCTGAATAATAGTCTCTTTGTTTAGGTTACAATAGACCTTACCTTTTCTAAATTCTTTTCAGGGTTAGGTATGAACCTGCATATGTGGATGTTGGGAATGGCATAGCTTATAAGATTCCTCCAATTTATGATAAGTTGGCACCAATTGTGCACCTTCCAAGCCTTTCAGATATCCACGTTGAGGACTTTTTCCTAAAGGGGACATTGGATTTGGGCTCCTTGGCTGAAATGATGGCATCCGATAAGAAGTTTGGAAATAGAAACCGAGCAGGCATGGGGGAAACTTTATCCCAATATGAATCACTTCAAGCACGTCTAAAGGACACGTCAGCTTCTAATTCAACCCACAAGTTCAGTCTGAAATTATCTGAGGCTGATTTGAATTCCTCCATTCCAGAGGGGGCAGCTGGAAGGATAAAGCGGTCTATTTTATCTGAGGGTGGTATATTGCAGGTTTACTATGTGAAGGTTTTGGAGAAAGGCGACACTTATGAGGTGCCTATGATATAAAATGTGAAGAGTTTTATCGTTTTATCTTTACCACACTTTTTTTGTTTGTTTACATGTTGCTTTGTCTTTCAACTGCTTCAGATCATTGAAAGAAGCTTACCCAAGAAACAAAAGGTAACGAAAGACGCTGCTTTAATAGAGAAAGAGGAAATGGAAAAATTGGGAAAGATTTGGGTAAACATTGTAAGAAGAGATCTACCAAGACATCATCGGAATTTTACTACTTTTCATCGAAAGCAGGTCGTTGATGCCAAGAGGGCCGCAGATATTTGTCAAAGAGAGGCATGCCCTGTTTCCCCCTTTAATAGATTGTTCCTCTATATTTCAAATTGGTTTGTAGTATTTTTAATTTAATACTAATATAGCTGTCTAGTTTAAAGCTTTTAATGGCTTGTTTTGCATTTGCACTTTAATAAGTTGTATAATCTATTTTTTTTTTTTCAGGTTAAAATGAAAGTTAGTAGATCGCTTAAATGGACGAGAACTGCTAGCATGCGCACCCGAAAACTAGCTAGAGACATGCTACTATTCTGGAAACGAATAGATAAGGAGATGGTATTTTTTAATTCGTTGCTCAAGTTTATTTATTTTATATTGCAAGTTAGTGGAACCTGACGGTTGCAAACTCTTCCTTAAGCCCTATCTTTACTTTTGAAAACATCTTTAATACATGAGAGTTGATAATAGGTTTTATCAACTTGACTACATGCCTTGGCCATATGATTATCTAATGGATGATAGTCTTGTGTTCTTCGTGTTAATGAGATTATTGAGATGGTGTCTAAGTACTAGGTGATATATGCACTTTTCAAACCAAGATATTAAATTATGGGGTCTGAGCTATTCAATTTAAATGTTTTTGAGATTCAGATAAGTAGATTATGGGGTCTGAGCTATTTGGTAGACTGTATTTGAAATTACCTTTTGAAACCTGAACATTTCGTGCTGATGTAATAGTCACTCATAGTATATATTAGACTTGAATATGCTGTAATTATTCAATTTCATCCCTTGCAGTTAGAAATTAGGAAAAGGGAGGAAAAAGAAGCTGCTGAAGCTTTGAGGCGTGAGCAAGAGCTTCGAGAAGCAAAAAGGCAGCAGCAAAGACTAAATTTTCTTATACAGCAGACTGAGCTGTACAGCCACTTTATGCAAAACAAGTCAATAGCTTCAGAAGCTCTACCCATGGCAGACGAAAATACAAATGATGAAAATGCGCTGATCAACTCTTCAGCTGCTGGTCTTAACGAGGAGGAAGATCCTGAAGAAGCTGAATTAAAGAAGGAAGCTTTGAAGGCTGCTCAAGAAGCAGTTTCTAAGCAGAAAATGTTGACAAGTGCTTTTGACACTGAATGCTTGAAGCTGCGCCAGGCTGGTGAATCTGATTCACTTCAACCAGAAGTTTCTGGAGCAAGCAATATTGACTTGAAGACCCCGTGAGCTCCCTCTCTTTATTTCTTTTTGTGTGAATTCATATCCGCATATTCTACACTTCGTAGACATGTAAAAACATACACATACAAATTTATATTGACGGTCAATTAGATAGTATTGAGGAATGTGAAAGAAGCAATAGCGTTCATTCTAGTTAATTTTTGCATTGTTGTATTGCAGCTCCACCATGCCTGTGGCATCCACAGTTCGGACACCTGAATTATTCAACGGCTGTCTCAAAGATTATCAACTAAAAGGTCTTCAGTGGCTAGTTAATTGCTATGAGCAGGTTGTTGAGCACTCCTAAATAAGGTCTCAATGATTTATTTATTTTGGTTGCTAATTAGAAGGCTTTTGGTCTTTTTCAGGGTTTAAATGGTATTCTTGCTGATGAGATGGGACTTGGAAAGACCATTCAGGCTATGGTTTTTTTAGCCCATTTAGCTGAGGTAGGTATTCATTCAGCCTTCTTTGTTCATTTCAATGACTTAATATTGAGTTTATTTTAACATGTTTCTCCCATGCAGGAGAAAAACATATGGGGACCATTTTTGATTGTTGCACCCGCTTCTGTATTAAATAATTGGAACGAGGAGCTCGAGCGCTTCTGCCCTGAACTTAAAGTACTTCCTTATTGGGGTGGGATTTCAGAGCGGACAGTGCTTAGGAAAAGTATGAACCCAAAGGATCTTTATCGCAGGTAATGTTATTTTCTTATGCATTTTCATTCCCCTAGAACACAGATGGCAGTAACAGCCTTATGCTTAGCGTAGATGTTTGAGAAAGATGAGTTTTTCTTGTAATAAATAAAACGTTGCTAACGCTAGAAAGATTTTCACTAAACATATCTAATGAACTAATCAGTAAATATGGTAGATTTTGTAAGGTAAACTTGAGAAAAATTGGTTTTGTGCAGCTACTGTTTTTTTCGATTTCAGAAAGACAATGAGATATTAAGAGACTGTTGTTGGTGTCAAATCCCTGGCTGTGGTGTGCGACAGACAAAGAGAGAAGGGGAGGGGTGGGAGGGGCGTTGAATAGAGAGAGAAGAGACAGGCTACAAGGTTTGGGAGAGTTTGTAATTCAAATAAATTAAAAGGACTAAAAAAAAACATTTTAGTTGCGAAAATGGCTTGGTCTGTGGTGGACTTCATGATGTGGATTTCCACTCTAGAATCCCCAGTTATGACCCAACCCTAACACCATCAGAAATGCTAATAAAATTTGTCTACATGGCTGCATTATACCGGTAGTTTTTGATAAAACGCTATGGCGTTGGTTTGGTTCATGTAGCTGACCCCACTTAGTAGGACAAGGCTTGGTTGTTGTTGTTATTGGCTGCAGTGTACCAGTAATAATATAAGTACACAATTAGTAGTGTACTTTCTCCAACTAGGATTTTCTTGAGATTGGTAATGACGATGGATTTGGTAACTTCGAAAAAGATTTAACAATGTAAGCAAATATCTTGATCTGTTTGTTGGGAATTTGGCTTCTTTGGTTTTTATCTGGCAGCGTAGAAAACTGAGTTAAATATGTGGTTGGTCCATACAAAATTATGATTATTCAACTTTAGTCAATATAAAAGTTCATTAGTTCTTTGTCTTGATAAAAACACAATTTTATATTTTAGAGGGATTGAAATTGAATACATTTTTATATGGAGTAAAGTTTAGGGACTAAAAACATATTTTCCCTTAAAGCATCTATCTAATACCACAGTACACTTGTATTCACATAAGCTGCAGATACCAATAGTACATTTACAGTTACATAAGCTGCCATGTAATCAAACTTTGCAGGCATTTTAGGGTATTAATATTTAGGATGAATTTAGTCAAACAAACTTTGGAACATTTTTAACTAAAATGAAACAGAATTTTAGTTTGGGTTGATATTGAAACCCGAAGTATGGGGTTGAGAAGTGTATTAATGCATTGTTGTTTGTATAGAATCATCTTTGACGCGAACCTTTTGAATTTTGAGGCTAATACATTATTTTGTCCTTTACTCACCATTAATAAATTGAATTTATTAAATTCCAATTGTAAATCTTTTTTATCTTTAATTTTGAACACTCTAATTTCTATTTTACCTTACTTATTTATCAGGGAAGCTAAATTTCACATTCTCATCACAAGCTACCAGCTGTTAGTCTCTGATGAGAAGTATTTCCGGCGCGTGAAATGGCAGTATATGGTTTTAGACGAAGCTCAGGCAATTAAAAGTTCCAACAGGTATGCATTGATATCTGTTTCTGGGGGGCATACGTGAATGTCGTTAATTATTAGTTGCTCATTGCTCCTGCCGTTTATTTAAACAAAAATGTTATTAGTTATTTTGTATGGTGCATATTTTTAGTATTTAGTTTGTATAGTTTTGTATATATTATGTTAGTTGTGTGGTTGATTAATTATTTGAAGTTACGTTAACATCTATCTTTTATTTTTATCACCGTCACCCTTTTAAAAATCACAATTTATCCAACAGTATAAGATGGAAGACACTCCTCAGCTTTAACTGTCGGAATCGCCTACTGCTGACTGGTACACCCGTTCAGAATAATATGGCTGAGTTATGGGCTCTTCTTCACTTCATTATGCCAACTTTATTTGACAGCCATGAGCAGTTTAATGAGTGGTTTTCAAAAGGGTATATATTCCTAATTATTGTCCTTGGATAATTTTGCTAATTTAACCACAGTCTGACCAACTTTTATTATTTATGACATTATAGAATTGAGAACCATGCAGAACATGGGGGTACTTTGAATGAGCACCAACTTAATCGATTGGTAAGTGTATTTCCTGTTTGATGATAATAATATAAGATATGGTAAGGATGTTTTATTGCATTATATTGATTTTTTTTTAATCAGAAATTGTATGGGAATATAAAACCTTCATTGTGGATTGCGAGGTGATATAAACTGGTATCTTATTACAAGAAAATAGGGAAATGAAGGAGAACTTTAAGGGTCTGCAACCTCCAAATGACCAAAGGCCCTAATTATCTCAATTGACAAGATTCCCCTCCTTCTCAATCCCCTTTCTTATTTATAGGAAACATGCGTTATTTCTCCTAGTCCCTGATTGATCCAAATTCACGAACTAACGAAGGTTTACCTATCAGGGGCACTTCTATGATAGGGACTTGAGTATTATGGGGCACCCAAGTTCCACATCGACTAGTATGGGAAACTCGGTGGGGTTTTAGGGGACTTGGTTCTTTCTCCTTGATACTTTTCAGAATGCTTGGGATCAGGAGAGAGATCTCCATTGGTTGCAAAAGATTTTTCACACAGATTATTGAATTCACATAATGATTCCCTTTATCCCGATTTCCCCTTTTTATAACCCCTTCCAACTAACCAAATTTTTTTAACTCTATTATCCTAACATATCCACAATGTATAAATAAATATGCTTATTGGTTTATGTTATTAAACAAATATACGACAATTGAAATTACGATAGGATGTCTTATATGGTGTCTTTTATTTTTATTATTCCTAATTGTTTTTAACTTCTTAGAATTTTATTATTTCAAATTTTTGCTATATACTCAGTTGCTCTTCTCTTAACAGCATTCAATTATAAAGCCTTTCATGTTGCGTCGTGTTAAAAAAGATGTAGTTTCTGAGCTGACTAGCAAAACTGAAATTACCGTGCACTGCAAGTTAAGTTCTCGGCAGCAGGCTTTCTATCAAGCAATTAAGAACAAGATATCTCTTGCTGAGTTGTTTGATAGTAATCGGGGACAGCTCAATGAGAAGAAAATCCTGAATTTAATGAACATTGTTATTCAACTAAGGAAGGTAGGCAATTCATATTATTCAGTATTTTCTCTGTTTTTAGTTTTAGTAGTGTAAATTTTGTATTAATTCCAGTTGAAATAAGGATTGTTGTGTTCAAACTTTTTTAATTGTGCAATGTTTTTTTCCTTTTTCCAACCATGATTACTCATAGTAAATGTTGCTCTTTGGATATGTTAGGTTTGCAACCATCCAGAGTTGTTTGAAAGGAGTGAGGGAAGCACGTACCTTTACTTTGGAGAGATTCCAAATTCCCTTCCTCCTCCTCCATTTGGGGATTTAGAGAATGTATACTATTCTGGTGGGCACAACCCCATCTCATATGAGGTACTTCCGGATTTTTTACTTGTTGTATCAAAAACTTATCGTACCGCTAGTTTTGGGATTGATAACACAAATAGTAATAACCTGAATTCAATAAGGAAACTCAATAAAATTAAATTAGGAAATAGTGTCTAATATTGCTTCTATAATTAGATAATTCAGTGATTCTACAATATACTGTAAAGATCTTTTTTGGATATTTTGAGATACACCATGGATATCTGGAGGATGATAGAAGCTATGCCAGTGCTTTCACGTTAAACTTTTCTGTTTTGGCCAATGTATGTCACAATTTTATATCATGCCTGATTCATAATGGCTTATCTTCTATTCGCATCTGATCATAGTCTTAAATGGATTGATTTTCACCTTATAATTCTTTATGTTGACACAGTGCCTTCTTTCTTGTTGTTTTTGTTCCATTTTTTCAGATACCGAAACTTGTCTATCAAGAAATTATGCGGAGTTCTGAAACTCTCAGTTCAGCTGTTGGTCATGGTTTCTGCAGAGGATCTTTTCTGAAGTATTTTAATATTTTTAGACCAGATAATGTTTATCAATCCGTCTTTTCAGAAGATATGCATGTTAAAAGTGGAACCTTTGGGTTTACCCATTTGATGGATTTATCTCCACAAGAGGCGACATTTCTGGTTAATGGTTCTTTTATGGAGCGACTATTATTTTCTATGATGAGATGGGACCAGAAATTCATTGATGAAGTTGTAGACTTTCTTACGGAGACCATAGATGATGATCTGGAATGTAGTTCCTTTGAAAAAGGAAAAGTGAGAACGGTCACACGAATGTTATTGGTGCCATCAAAATCTGAGACTAAGTTTCTTCAGAACAGATTACCAACTGGACCCAGCCATGCTCCTTTTGAGGCCTTGGTTGTGCCACATCAGGAGAGGCTTTTATCAAATGCAAGGCTTCTTCACTCAGCTTACTCATATATCCCACCAAGCAGAGCACCCCCGGTATGTTATGTTTCTTTATTATCTCGTCTTCTGTTAGTTTTTTCAAAATAAGTTGCCTTCTATTAACAATATGATAACTAACTATCAACCATGTTTCTTTTTTCCTTCCTAGATCGGTGCTCACTGTTCTGATAGGAACTTTTACTATAAAATGATTGAGGAACTACATGATCCATGGGTTAAGAGGTTGTTTGTGGGATTCGCACGTACGTCTGATTTTAATGGTCCTAGCAAGCCAGCTGGTTCTCATCATTTAATTCAAGAGATCGACTCTGAACAACCTGTTTGTAAGCCTGCTCTTCAGTTAACACACAGTATTTTTGGGTCTTCTCCACCTATGCGAAATTTTGACCCTGCAAAATTGCTCACTGTAAGTATTCTTTTACCCCCTTTATTGTTTCTCGAGGGGCACCCCTCATCTCGACTTGTGTCAAATTGATCTTGTAATTTAAATAATTTTGTTTGATATAGGACTCTGGGAAGCTTCAAACACTTGATATATTATTGAAACGCTTACGAGCCGGAAATCACCGTGTTCTGTTGTTTGCTCAGATGACCAAGATGCTGAATATTTTGGAGGTAATTTAAACTTTTCACTGTCAAATCTTTTGATATTGCTACCTATTCATTCCTACCATGTTGTGGGTATTGGCTTTCAACTTTCTTTTTAGTTATGCTGACTGGTGATTTAATTCTTTTTACAGGACTATATGAACTATAGAAAATATAAGTATTGTAGACTTGATGGATCAACATCTATTCAGGATCGCAGAGATATGGTCAGAGACTTTCAGCATAGGTAATGTATACTTTGTAATTTTTCCATACTGTACTCTCTACGGAACATTACTTATTTCATTATTTAGCTGTATATAACTTTTTTCTTAATTTGTTGTAGGTCTGATATTTTCGTGTTCTTACTGAGTACAAGAGCCGGTGGATTGGGTATTAACTTGACAGCTGCTGACACAGTCATATTTTATGAGAGTGATTGGAATCCAACATTGGATCTACAGGCGATGGACAGAGCTCATCGTTTGGGTCAGACAAAAGATGTTAGTTCCATCCCCCTCTCCCTTCATCCTCATGGGCATACCTGTTGTTGCTTATTTTTTGGGATCTCAGCAATTGATCCCTGAATATTTCCTTTCTTCACATTCAGAAATGTTGCTTCCCTTCCTTTACAGAAGCTATTCCTTTTGAGTTTGTAAGCTCTGAATTTGTTATTTTAAAACTAATACTGTATGTTTTTTCAAATTTGTAGGTTACCGTTTACCGACTTATCTGTAAAGAGACAGTCGAAGAGAAGATTCTTCTAAGAGCTAGTCAGAAAAGTACAGTACAGAACCTTGTCATGACTGGTGGTTCTGTTGGTGGTGATCTTTTAGCTCCTGAGGATGTCGTATCTTTGCTTCTGGATGATGTTCAGTTGCAGCAGAAATTTAAAGATATAGCTCAGGTTGGTTATGAAATCTGGTCACTAGAATTCATTATTTTACAATATGTAGTTGAACATCCCTCTCATCAACAGAATAAACAAGGATTAAAGTGAGTTCCAGAAAGCCTAAATCTTGAGTATTTTTTTTCTGATTATGTTTCACCTCGCTTATCCTTCCAGGTAAGGGATAAGCAAAAGAAAAAACAACCTATGAAGGGTATATTGGTGAATGAAGATGGTGATGCATCTCTGGAAGATGTATCAAACCCTGTAGCCCCGGGTACAACAGATTCTGATCTTGCAGTCGACCCAGAGGGATCAAAGTCCAGTAATAAAAAGGTATCTTTGTACTTGCAAACTTATTGATTCTGAAAATGCTTTGAATCTTATTTCACTCGTTTTTTTTCACTGACTCATTTCAATCGGTTGCTTTCTAAAAATCTGTTCCAAGTTTATCTTGGAATTTTTTTCCCCATCATTTCTGTTGCTCTAGTTGTTGAGTGATTATACTTTATTTCAAGCTGTTATAAATTGAGTATGGGTAGTTTAGAAAAAATAAAACTCATAATTAAGGCCTGGCTTACGGTTCTTTATCTTTATTCCTTTCACCAAAACACTGTGTATCTTGAAATGGAGGGAGTAAATTGATAGGACTTCTTCCAAAAGATTTTAAATGTCCGAGTATTCTTTCTTGATAATCTGTACTGTAGGGCTAATAAAAATATTTTGATACTTATTGTGTGGATACTGGATAAACTGTATCGTTTCAAGAAAGTATACTCAAGTTTTGAAAATATTTTTGCTTAAAATTGGGGAAAGGAGACACGCGTGCATTAAATGGATGCATATTTTATCTGTTTTACTGGATCAATTGTATATCTTGCCGTCCGAGATGTGCATCTCTGTTTGAGAGGAAAATTGCAGGGCATGGAGCATTTGGGTATCTCTTCTGCTGTTTAAATAACAGAAGAGGGCCCTGTTAGAGAAGACACAGTTAACTTTCAATATGACCCTTAAACCATCAGGAATGAAACTTGTGTCTGTGTCATTTATAACCAGATCATCGTGTAACAGTTGAGAATCAAAATGTGTAGTATTTTATTGGTTTTATTGTTTAGGTGATAGTATTCGAATGTTTTGACTTTTTAGATGTACTTATTTTGTGAATTTGTTATTTTCAACTTGGTAACATGGTGTTTAATTGCAGAGAAAATCTGCCTCCGATAGAAAAACTTTGAGGCCAAAAAATTCTCAAAAGACTAGTGAATTTGATGCCATGCCTATGGACAACGAGTTGGATGATACTGATCCAGTGGTTCAGAAACCCAAGAGACCAAAGAGAATAAAGAAGAATGTGAATGAAATGTTTGAAGAGGCTCGTACTGGGACAGCTACCAATGTCCCAGGGCAGACACAATATCAACCTCCACATGATGGAGGTTCCAAAATAGAATCAGGCCAAGGCACCTAATATTTTACAAAAAACTGTGGAGTCACTGTTATATCAGCTCTGTGGATCAACAGTTTTGTGGAGACCGCTAAATTCATTCTCAACATGATCAATAGTTTCTAGTTCCCTGTTTCTTGGTTCTTGTCTGACTGTAAATAACGGCAGCAAAGTTGAGTCAAGACAAGCAATCGAATGCTGTATATACTAGGTTGTATAATGTAGTACTAAATTTATGCTGGTTGTAGATCTCCACCTCTTCCAGCGAAGTTGTACAGATTGGACTATCATCAATCACTATAGTTGGTTTTTTTGATGCCACGAGCAATATTTAAAACTTAAATGATAATTAATATACATATGGTAGCTCACTGAGTCCATTCCTTGACAATTTAGCAGCACCGCACGATCAAAATATGATGGTGTGCGTTTGTGACATGTTAACACGTTGTTTAATTTATATTATGCATGGATTAATATTGGGTATTTGAGATGTTGATTGTTTGTTTTTCGAGTGCTTTGGTAAAAGATGCATATTTGCTATGTTTTTCTAGTAGTATGGACTAGTGAACTACCAGATTGGCTGCTCACCTGTGCGTCCATTTGGCATTTGGTGTAGGGGCTTAGACTTAGGGTGCTACTTTTAACCCTATTTTCTTTTAAAATTCACATGTTTCACAAGTGTACTCTCGGATGACAGTTTATTTAGAAGGACACTTTCAAATAGTAATTTTTTTTTTAATGCATATATTCGAGGTCATGTTGGGAGTATAAAAGTTTCTCTCATAAACTTGTTTAATGTGTAAATCACAATCTTGCTACTCTCAAGTTTAATGAATGAGTCCTACACCTTTCGGTCACTATTATAAGCAAAAATCAACATTTTGAATTCATTCATTTAATGATGTATGTGGTCTATAATAAAGACTATATACATCATTAAATGAATGAATCTAAAATGTTATTTTTTGTTTATAATAGTGACCGGATGGTGTATAGTTTAAAAATGGGTTTCATAAAACGTTACGAGACACATGGATTTCATCCAACAAATTAATCAGTGCTAGAGTTGAAAAGAGAGTTTTTTTCTAATAAGTAGATAAGTAAAATAAGGCACTAAAATAACCCAAATCAATATATGATGTTGGAAGACTTGTAACATGACTCTTGTGGGATTTTTTAATTTGCTCTTTCACCATCCTCCACTTACGTGGCATTTAGCATGGGAAAGGGTAGTTTTTTTCCACTATGGGAAAGTAAACTTTAACCATTAGATCAAATGAATAACACATTCTTATCATACTCCCTCAACACAACTCTCTCTCTCTCTCCAACCACACAATACCAGATTTCTCACTTTCTCTCTCTATCTCCTCTCCTCTCTTTTTGAACAGAACCATCAAACCCACCAATGATTAACGAGTTATGAATTTGAATGCCTAGATCTTATTGTTGATGGCAGGAATTGAATGTCTAGGAAGGGAAGAGCTTAACGAGTTTCTCGGCCAATGATTGAATGTTGTTAAATGAGTTAAGTCAGGTTGTTGCAAGTGGTGAGAGAGACATGGAGGAGAGTGAAAAAATCTTGTGGTGAATGTCTATGATAACATCATGATCTATATTTGATCTAATGGTAAAAAAAGAGACTTTCCCATGATAGGAAACAACTCCCCTTTCCCATATTAAACTCCACCATCAATTTAATATAGTCTCATAACATGTCAAAATGACTTAATTTGTG
>Ga0209282_1001845_pt1 | contig 11920 bp, 2 predicted proteins | sample Mtrugardesep15_FD_187529 | JGI IMG/M metagenome (GOLD analysis project Ga0209282, IMG submission 187529) | Root nodule microbial communities of legume samples collected from California, USA - M. trunc garden sep15 (SPAdes) (version 2) | ecosystem: Host-associated > Plants > Roots > Nodule...
GATTACCAAGTTTATGTTTAAGACACAACAAAATAAGGTGATCTTTTATGGGATATAACAAATAGGGATGACAATGGGTATCCAATGGGTATGATACTATATTGCCATTTTGCATATCCGCGTTTGTAAAAAATACTCGTACCCGTGTCCGTACCCTCGTGGACAACAACTTTAGTCCCTTTCCCTATACTCTATGGATACCTAAGTGTTCATACCTGTACCCATTACCCGCACTTTAACTATGAAAAAACAATAAAAACATCACAATTGAAATAAAACTACAGTTCAAATTTTTTTGAAATTAACTAATAAAATAGTACGAATCGTAGCATTTGGTCAAATAAAAAACATTCAAAATATCCCTAAAAAATTACACACCGGCATGATGGAGTTGTTATTTTATTAAGCATTTTCTTGGTTTAAGTTTAGGTTTAGGTTTAAATAGCTAAATAAATTAATTAATTATACACCAAAATAAATAAATTATTTATGATATTATATAAATATGTATATGCGGGGTTGCGGGTTTGGGCAGTACAGTACCCTTACCCGTGCCTATACCTATTTAAATTTGTGGGTATTATTCAGACCCGTGCTCAAACCCATAAAAGCGGAATTTTACTCTACCCATTATAGATATTTTTTGCGGCTGCCCATTAAATATGGGTCTAATTGTCATCCCTAATAACAAATATTTCTTTTGCTTTAAATAATGAAAATGATGTATAATGAGTATACAAAGTTAAACTATCAGTCATTCTAAAAGTTTAGTCGTGAATTTTTAATTAACCTGTATACTTTTCTAGTGGCAAAATAGCTATGGTTTTGTTTGTGCCAAAAAAAAGAGTTATGGTATTGATTCTTTCCAATAAAAAAATTATAAGAGCCAAACAATTGGGTTCAAGTGTTTAATAAACTATATCAATGTTGAATCGTTTAAGGCAGCCTTGATTCAATTCTTGTGTTGAACAATTCTTGTCCAAACTTTACTTATCTTTGACCGAACTCGGGATTAACAGGTTTTATATGAAACTCCAGTATCTTTGGACATTGGAATATGTAAAAAAGGGCATAAACAATGTGAATGCATAAAAAATTGAAGATTCATAACAAGATAGTGAAGATTCAATGGATATCCAAATATGCAATTGTATCGTTTTCCATGTTTGTGTTTCACTGAGCATGAGCAGCTAAACTTCTTAAACTAGGATTAGATTAACCTACTTGAATCTTTTATGTAATTTGAATTCTCATTTGATTATGCAATAGATGTTTATTTTGATTTAGCTAATTGTTACTTCCTCTGATCCAAAACACATGCTGCATCAATCACTACACACATGTCAATACACAATTTTGACCGTTAATATTTTTAATTATATATAATACAAAATTATAAAAATTTGATATTTTGAAAATGTGCATCGAGACAAATCAAACAACATCTTATATGTTAACATTTGTATTTATATATTAGTTAAAAAATATGTTCAAAGTAAGCTATGTGAATGGTGCACATTGTAAAATTACGACATGTATTTTGAAACGGATGGAATAATGTTCTTTATGCTCTTTATTAATTTAATCGTTATTGAATTAATAGGCGAATAATCAAGAATAACTTTTTTATTTAGTTTCTCTCTTTGATGATTGCTTTCCTATCCCAAATATTCTTTTGTTACATGTCATTCCTATACAACCTCTCTTCATTTGTATAAGTGATGTGTTTGATTTGCTAAAAATATAAGAGACTCGACATCACAATTTTAATTGTATTTTGTTTGATTGTAAAACTGTTTCCAAACTAGTTAAATTGAGGGACAAGACACTAGACAAAAACTAAAAAATTTGTCCCCCATTAAACGAAAACACAATTTTTTATCTCAAATACAATTTGTTTAAAATACCAAAATTACATTTTGTCTATCAAATATTGTACAAGACAAACCAATTGTTTGAAAGAAATGGAAAAAAAAGATGCAGATCCGGAAGCATGGGTATTCTGGTGATTTAGATTTGATCATATTATTTGTAGGCATTTTGCCGTTGTATGCTATTAACTTGGATGTTGTGAGTATGTTCGTAGTTTCATCCTTTACGTTTTTAACGATATCGATGATGTTATTATATCTGATGTATTCTATCGATTTGAATCAATGAATATCGTTTTGCATTTGTAAAAAAAAAGACAAACCAATTGTTCAATACTTTTAAAAATTGGTCGTATGTTGTTTTTATCTTATGATGTGATGTTGTATTTTGTGTTTTTCTATTCAACATATCCACACACTCATAATGAACTAAAATGTGTGGATCTTTCTCGAGAGCAAGACCAATATCAAAGAAATAGTTGGTCGATAAATAGTTGGTCGACTAATGTATGATAATGATTTCATATACTAGTCCCGATTTGGGCATATATAAGAAGAACATGACCTCAGTTAAAAAATTAATGAAAATTTGGTTCAAATAACTAAAGTATTTTTAGAGAAAAATCGGATGGAATGTACAACTTACTTTATTTGTCTAAAAGATTTCTGGGATCGGTCTTTACTAAAATGGCGGTGGATATTTCGTGTCTATAATATGGTTATTAAAAAAAATTGCTAACAGATGTTCTTAACTGCAGTCTGCAGAATTAAGAAAACCATATAATAATATTCTCTTGAAAAAAAGTGTATTTAACTTTTTTTAATATATTAAAAATTGTTATTTTCTTTTACAAAAAATAATTGTTATTTTTAATACAAAGTTTCTAATTTTAGCATGACAAAAATTAAACAACCAACCGTTAATTTTGAGTGCTGAACTTTTGGCCTGTTGGACATGGCCTACAGATTTAAATTCGTACTTAGCTTATCATGCAATGACAACAAGCTGTCTTTAATTTTATATAGAGCATTAAAAACCTGTTCAAATAAAAAGAGAGCAAGGCTGGACAATATTTGCATCAGTTTCGTGTGTTGAGTTCAAAGAAAAGTATTGGAATAAACCGTTGGAAACAGGGCGGGTTGATAAATAACGTGCCCCCTTCAAAACAATTCAGCATGGTCCAAAATTAATTGAACTAAAGATACATCAAAATTAGCTATAAAAAAAAAACATAAAAATGAACTCATTTTTTAAAAGTTTATAAGATTTTAATTTTGATGTACCTCATTTATATATCAAATGATTTTCAATTAATATCAAATTGTATAAAGATGAACTATATTATAGTATTTTTCAATCCAACAATCAATTTTGTAATACAAATATCCGGCAAAGAAATATCGAAGGTCTCGTATATTAAGTTTGATATTATGGTGTTAATTGATCCTGACCCATTATAAATATGGTCATTTAAAAACTAACAACAGTAGTCCACAAATCCTAGCTCAATTAAGAAAAATGTCGAAATTATTAAATCGAATGTCATGATCAGGGTTCAAACACCGCAAGATCTTTATTTTTGTGTGTGAGTTTATAATGACTTTATCATTTCATTTATCTACATAAAAACTAACAACAACAATATTATAGACGTTTTTTTTGTTACAATATTATAGACGTTTTAAGTCTAACTACTCTCTCCATCCCTTTTTATATGAATTTCTAACAAAAGCATTAAAAAGATGGTTCAATAATAAATTTTTCTTTCAAATGCGTGTGACTATTGATTATTTTTTTGAAGGCATGTGTGACTATTACTAAGTTATTCTTTGGTGTGTATATTCAGTGTTAACCTTTTATATTTTTAGACAAATTGATAGTATTAATAAGAAATATGCTTGAAAAAATAATAATAAATCCATTTAGAATTTTACAGAGGATTTATATTTAGGGACAATTTTTTTGTTGCTGTAAATGGTCGAGTAGTTTTTGAATATTAAGGGAATGAGCGAGTAGTTTTTAAATATTAAACAACACAAAATAGAGTTTAATTACTAGTACACCAAAAAATATAAAGTTATTTTTCATATTATTTATGTGTTGCAACGTCAATTAATGAATATGACAATTTATGTGTTTTCATATTCATTAATTGATATAATAACTCATCATGGGATAAATTTGAATACCATCGACATTGTATAATAATTAAATTCTAGAATTTTTACTATGGGACATAAATACTAATTAATATTAAAATAAGGGTCATGTTAACCAGTGTCCCGCGGCACTAGTTAAATAGCTAAAAATGGAAAGAAAAAATAAAGTCAGCATTAAAAGCAACACTTTTTCAAGTTTCAAAAAGTAAAATACACAATTTTCGAAAAAACATTTCCTCTTATCATTCCTTAATCAGTGTCCCGGGAGCACCGGTTAACATGTAAAAAAAAAAATCAGAAATCAATCCCTGCAAAAAATTCTATCTTTTAATAATATCCCTGGGCCCATTTAAGCCAAGCCATGTCACCAAGATGTCTACATGGCGCACGCTAACGGTGCAGTTGTGCCCATGTGGCATTTAAATTAATTTAAAAATGTGAAAACAATTTAAAATATTTGGAAATTAATTTTTGAAATAAAAAAATTAGAAAAAAATCAAAATTAATAAAAAATTCAGTTTATTTTTTTTAAATAAAAAAATATGGATTTTAATTTTCCAAATTAAAAAGAAAATATTTTCCGAAAATTATAAAAACAAATTCGAAATTAAAATAAAAGTTTTTTTTCGGAAATTAATTTTCGTAAATTAAAAAAAAAAGTTACATAACATTTTTTTAAATCTTTAAAAAATTTATCTTCAGATTTTTCTTTAAAAATTAAAAAGAATTCATTAATTTTTTAACAAAATTAAAAATACATTTTCAAAAATCTAGAAAAAAATTCAGAATTAAAAAAATCGAAAATGAAAATATATTTTCCAAAAATTAGAAAAAATAATTTTTCATTTGTCTTTTTGAATTTAAAATATTTTTCTAAAAAAATATGGAAATTAATTTTCGTTATTTACAAAAACAAATTCAAAATTAATTTTTCGAAAATTAACATTTAATAGTGTTGGAAAAAAAATTCAAAAAGTATTTTTTTGATTTTTATAATTTTGGAAATTTAATTTCCATATTTTTAATTTACTTAAAATAAGTTTTTGTTATTTTAAATTATTGTTTTTAATTTTTAAAACAGAAAAAGATTTTTCAAAAATTTAAAATCCTTTTTTTTATTTTAAAATGCCACGTCAGATGCCACATGGGCACAACTGCACAGTCAGCGTGCCCACGTAGGCATCTTGGTGACATGGCTTGGTTTAAATGGACCTAGGGGTATTTTTAAATGACAGAATTTTTTGCGGGACTGATTTATGAAAAAAATTTTACAAGGACTAAAACTTAAATGGGTCATATTTGCAGGGACGAGTGCAATATTTAAGCCTAAAATAAATTATTTTAAATTGGAGTCCCTTTGGCCCCTAATTTTTCTAAACCTTATTTTTAATAAAATTCTAAACCCTTCCTTCAAAAAAAAAAGTCTAAACCCTTATCTAGTTACTTGGGCCAACCCTATTAAACCCTAATATAGTTTCTCTAAAAAAACTAAACATTCTCGGCCAGCTGACATAGATTTTGGTTATGTGCAACACAACAATGTTGTCAAAGTTAGTTAGATACGGTGGTGGTGGTGATTCTGTTATTCCATAAAATCATCAACACCGGTCATCATCCTACTTCTCAAACTTTGAATGATCTTTTAGATGGTTTTCTTTGCAAACATGAACCAATGCTCTTTTACAATGACATCGTACTTCAAAAGGGTTTGGGTTTTCTGTTGAACCATTGTAGTTATATTATTAGATAAAGTAGGAGACACACAAACATCCATCCAGTTGTTCTGTTCAAACATGCACTACGGAATGGCAAGGAGCCGGAAAATGGTGTTCGACTGTTCGTTATCACCTCTTGTGGTGTTTTAACTCAATCATATTTAAGATTTGCAAAGATAGACTTTGTAAACCAAACGTAGCTACTTACTATTTAACATAAAAGTTCATTTATTTGTTTAAACTATTTTTCATAAGTTAAAAAATAAGTCAAAACAAATAGATCCTAAATTCGATGAGTAATTACGAGAGAGATGGTTGGTGGATGCAAAAGAGGTGCATGAATTAAATTTCAGGGGATTCAAGACCCAAATAACGTAGAATATTGGGTATAATTGGCTTGCATGTGCCTCCGCCAGTGAATTCATGCCAACATATTCCACCCTAATTGTATCACATATCAAAATCTAATCTATGGTTATTACATCCTCGGTCAATTTAGGCAAGCAATTGGCTTCTTACTATATTATTGACCAACTCACCAACTCCTCTTCCTTTACTTACTATATTATTGACCAAACGAGAGGAGGTGAAATCTGCTAAATGTCCAACTCCTCTTACTTTAGGAACCAAAGGAGAGGTGAAATCTGCTAAAAGTGTAGCAGCTATCATGATAAAAGAAGGTGGTGCCAAACCTGAGTATCATTTTGGTGACATTGGCCAACCACAATGTCACAAGTGTGCAAAAGGACAAAAAATGATTGTTAATGATAGAGAAGAAAGTCATGGTTTTTTGTCCTTTTGAATAAGATTGCACAAAAGGTCCAAAAGTTGTTGTTTTCCAAACTTGACCAATTTACTCGTATTAATTATGATTGAACAACAACCAATTATTTAATGTCGGCTTGTTTCGTGTAGCATTAACGTTATCGAGTGACAATGCTTGGATCCATTGCAGATGATGATGGTATTATAACTTGCAGAACAAGGACTCACTCTCTCTATGTCTGTGGATATAAGGAAATAAGGATGGCGCAAAAGAACTTATTTGTGCGATGTAGATTAGATTACATGCTTTCTAGTTTGCTAATTTAAGGACCATGCTTTTGCTTTTAGTTGCACTTCTATTATATAGGTATTTAGTTGCCAAGTGAGGGGCATACATTGGAGGGTGGATTCTAGGGTGAGGGTCCAATTAAGTCCCTCACCGGTGTACACTTTAATTGACCATTAGATTAAACAAGTCTATATGATCCCATTAGTCATAACCACACTCATATCTCCCCTCTCTCCAACATTGCTCTTTCTATAGTCCTAGCAAATCTCACTTTGTGTTGCACAAGAACCATGGCAGAGCTTCATCTCCATTTGTTCCACCACTACATATCATATGGTGGCACTCTCCTACCTAAAAAATTTAGCAAATTCAGAAAACGGTGGCATCTTATGTTCGAGATTTCAAATCCCATTTCAATTTGTTTACCCCTTTCAACATTCAAGGTGCAAATGTGGCCTCTTATTATACTCTCCTTCATCGAGTAGTTCAACAAGATTTTATGTTGGCAGTTTGGTTACAATGTTCTGGTAAATTATATCAAACAATAACAAATATATTGCACAAATACCCAACAATTAAACCAAAAGAAAAGTCTAACAAATTCTAAGAAAAGTCGGTGTATTCAAGGAAAAATCCATCAACAAAAGCACAAGATTGTATAATTAATCATATTTTCGACAATTTAATTTCTTCTCTCTTTACTTTCTTTTTATTATATTCCCAATTTCCACAAAATCATTTTTGTTGGATTAGATTGTGTGATATTGCTATGTAATATGTCATGCATTCTAATAAAACTGTTTGATCTGTGAATAGAAGGATAAAGGAGGAAGAGGGGAGAGAGGAAAAAGATAAGTTTAATTCAATGTATATGATGTATAATAACATATATGACCTCAATTAATCCAACGATTCTTATTGTTATTCATAGTGGTTCACCGGTGAGGGACTTAATTGGAGGGATACAAATATTTTACAGGAAAATAGTTGCTTACAATACAAAATATTTTTATATTTTACTTGATTGCAACTGTTTTTTTAGGACACTTGTTTTATTCTTGTGTTTTATTAGTAGATTGAAAAATGAAATATTTTTTAATATTTATTTGAATATGTATTGTATCTCATAAAAAAATACATGGAGTTAAATTCAAGGGACATCTATCAAGATGTTTCTATTTATGTTATAAAATAAAATGTGCATATATTAAGTGTAAACAAATATATAATCTTTTTAGAGTTTAAAGTCATTTGGTTCAGTCTAATTCAACACAGAGATTTTTTTATATAAAACGAGTCATATAACCGAGCAATATGATTCAATCCGATTCAGTCATGTGGTTCGACCAGTGATCTATTGGTTCGACCAATGACCCAATAACTCAATATCCTTGCTGAGTCAATCATCGGTTCGGGTTATAAAACTATGGTTAGTAGTATTGGTCTAGAAAATTAAACAAAGTTGTATTGGTATCAAATCAAATTATAAAAAATAAAACAATCAAAGTTGTCATCTCCTATCATATTAAATAGATAATCTTTGGATGTTTAGTTATCATCGTCTTACAAGATAATCTTTGAATATTCTATTATCATTCAAGTCACGGGACATCAATCAATAATAATCATGTTTTACAATAATCAACAATAAAACTATAATGACTATAATTGTAGAAACTATATATATGCATGTGTGTGCGAGTGTGTGCGCGTATATGCATGTCGTTTATTTGGTTTCTATATATTGTATATGTCACTTATTTAGAGCAAAGATAATTGTGTGAACATTGTTGTCTACGAATAATTAATGTGAGTAGTTTCATCACTTACAAGTATTAGTTAGTTTTTCTTTTCCTTTCCTTTTCGCTCATCGGCTTTTGAGTATATGTAATAAATCTCGTCATAGGAGATGATAATAAATTCTCAATTCATCTTTGAAAGACAGTTCCTTCATGCACATGTACACTATAGTATTCTAGTTTGTGTTGTATAGTACTACTATATATATTCCTTAACATAAGGGGGTTCAAGTTATGAATCTATGACATGTAAAGGAACCTTGACAATCATTTGAGCATGTGCATACTAGTTGATAATTTCTGCATCAATTAATACAGAAAGATTGTATGTTTATGTTTTCTAGATATAAAAAAGAGCACAACAAAATGGAAATAAGCATTATGGTTTCTCCAGTGGAAAATCATAAATACTAGTTTAAATGCTTAATCAACCATTTTAAATACTAGTTTTATGACTGTTGTGTATAGTATTGTATGATAATGCTTCTTTAGAAGCTTGAAATGGATAGATACAAAACTAAGCTACTTAATACATACAATACCACACATCATATATCTATATTTATATATGCATTAATATATTGGTGGATAAGTTGATTGTACGTACCGAAAGTGGCAACATCGATGGCATCTTCATTGGTTGTAGTTTATGAGGACTCATTTGTGATTTAGATGGTGGAGGCAGTGGGGATGGCGGTAATGGCGGTGCCTACAGATTGAAAGATGAGATATAGATTATTGATAGTGTCATGATATTGGTTTGAATATTTTTGTGCAGTTTTGTACTACCTACTATTCCAACGAATCACAAAATTCAAACCAGAAAATAAAATACTTCAACAAGAAAAATTACTAATTTTAAGAGTTAGTCGTAAAAATAATCATTAATAAGAGTCTACCATGCATAATAGGACGGGCACTCGCTTTTTTTTCATTTTTAAAGAGGCAAAAGAAAGTAAATTGAGAAATGCTAGCAACACGTCTTCTAACACACATTTTTCAACACATTCTCTTTGATTGGTTAAAATTCACATGGGTCCCACCAAATTGATATGGGACCCACATGATTTGGTGGGACCCATATGAATTTTAACCAATTAAAAAAAATGTGTTGAAAAGTGTGTATTACAAGATATGTTGCTAGCATTTCTCAAATAAATTTTATACAAAAAGGATAATGTGCAAAACCTGAAAGCACAAGTTATGGTAGCTGGCTGCAACATACACAACATCAGAAACAGAAAGCAGATCAACCCAACAAGCAAAAACTTATGTAACAAGAAACAAAACACCTACCAAACTAACATGTTGCATCCTTTTCACACAAACACTACACCAGGCATAACCACTCAGACACTCGCTCTTAAGCATGCACGCATGCACTGAGACACGTCATTGTTTTATTAAAATTGATCAACGGTTAACTGAAGTAGAGGATTTTTAACACTTTTTTTTTAATCTTCAGCATCGTAAAAGCCATGAGAACACAATAGCCCATTCAACCATCATGAAACCTTATGTACATTCTGATGACCAACCAGCACCTCCCCTCTTTCTCACAAGCTTGACACAATATCTTGTGAGCTCAAAAATAACTTTTCATTAAAAAGAACAATAATACTATCAAAAAATAACTATACAATACAAAATATTGTTTTTTAAAGATACAAAATATTCATCCGTACATACATGTTTGTATTGTGTGAGTCTCTAGCCTAATTCATTCATTAACAAAAAACTTCTTCAATTAGACAATTACACGTTTCTTGTTGGTGTGTCTCTCATTTGAATTGTATGTCTATTCATTATTCTTCAACATTGTAACATTAATTTATTTTTTGAACTCAACCATTAATGTATCACCATATGAATATGGATTCAAAAATGAAATGCAACAATCATTAATTCCTTAAATAACATAAAGGACAGATTTATATAAGCTAAATAAATTTGGATTAATAAATAATTAAAAAGAATTGAGAAAATGAGTAATTAGTGATGTAATAGAAGTGATGGTGCCATGAGCTATGAAAATATGTTTTAGTCTTGTGATAGAGAAAGTGAAGACTACTTGTTATACTGAAGTACTAGCCTACAATGGAGTTGGAAAGTACCATATCCTTATTACACAAACAATTGGGCAAAACATTATTCTCTCACACATGCATTCATTGCACACAAACACAACTAAAATGTTACTTCAAGAGCAAGTCTCCAACACACGTATAACTCCTTTGATACGACAGTGAAGAATAAATTGGACAAGTGTTTTTTAAAGTGGAATGCTCATGTCCAAATTCAAATATCCAAAACAAAAAAAATACTAGTCCAATGCAAACTAAAATCAAAATTGAATTTGATATTAAAACTAAACTTGATTAGATGATCAAACATCATTTCTTTTTTAATTTTAGTTTAACAAAATCATATTCATAAGAGATATTTAGATCAACAAAAATTTATGTATCTATTTATACTAAATAGATTCGTCAATTTTTATTGAGTACAATGTTTGTTATAAATAAGATCAGATGAGTATGTGTAGTTTAAATATTTTTATTCTTGCTCTATCTTTTTGTATTTGTGTAAAATTGGATAAATGATATAATTTAAATTTATGACGGTACAAGTGTTGCTTTTTCCCTCCATTGAAATTAAATATTACCCTACGTATTTTACAATTGATTTTATATTTTACAAAACACACATGTGACCTTCATTTTAATTTGATATTAAAATTAAAATTGATTAGAGTATGAACCATAAATTCTTTTACCAAAAAGAAATGAGATTAAAGAAAACTTCCTGAAAAGTCAATCCAATCCTTAAGCTCTAATTTTAGAACATAAACCCAAACCCGCGTGTAAAGATTTACTCACGTAGGGATGGTAATGTTGGTCAAAATATGGAAATCAACAAGTAAATAGTAGATTTAGGATCATATGAATATCAAGCAGAAAAATACTTGATTGATAACAAGTTTTTGAACATATCATTTAGAAACACATAAGAAAAATGTTAACCCAACAGTCCCAGAGCCAAATTTCAAAAATGAGAATGAAATCAGACCCAAATCCAGAAGCTACACAAATTACAACGCATAAGCTATTCAGTCGCACCCCATAATCTAAGAACGAAAATGAAATCAACTATATATGCTTCAAGTTCAAGCTCATACTCAAGTTGAAGTTGAAGCCTCGCTACCTGACTCTTGTTTTTTTATTAACTGTAAGATTGATTAATCCTCTGTTTTGAAGTATACGTGTTTGTAGACAAATTGTGTATTTGTATCCTCTCCTTTTGATTTTTTTTTTTAATTTT
>Ga0209282_1001846_pt1 | contig 11920 bp, 3 predicted proteins | sample Mtrugardesep15_FD_187529 | JGI IMG/M metagenome (GOLD analysis project Ga0209282, IMG submission 187529) | Root nodule microbial communities of legume samples collected from California, USA - M. trunc garden sep15 (SPAdes) (version 2) | ecosystem: Host-associated > Plants > Roots > Nodule...
CAACCGACCCTCCAATGCATGAATGCATAACTTGGGATCGTGGACTCGGATGCACTGCATTCGGCTAATCTTAAATCCTTAATTAACATTTAGCCAGTTTCATGTACTAGTCATCAGAGATGTACTAATAAAAATAAAGAATGGTTTGCATTTCAATAGCGAGAGAGCACTACATATGTACCAATCAATCATATTATATGAATGCAAATTAGTAACTTCTCTTTCTGCAAAGTGAAAATGGTATATTCCATTGAGCAAATAGATAACTAAGTTTCACCAGCAATCATTACATGAGCAAAACCCATCTTTAAAATGGTGAAAACGGTTTCTATCTCTTGCAATTATTTCCCTATTGAAAATCTTAGATATAAGCTTGGTAGCTGAATGACAGTTTCCACAAACCCGAAGATTCTTCACAATCCGAATTGTAGTTCCAGGTTTTGTTTTTATCAAACCGAAACTAATAGCCAACTTCTCACTATGTTGACTCAAAGCCCCTTCCTTCCACTCTTCATCCATATCATAAAGTACCTCAGAAGTATCAGGTACAAATCCATTTTCCTCCAAAAGCTTATCTACCTCATCCAACATTTTATAAATATTGTTGCATTCCGGGTGGAACTTATCACCAACAAGGAACTCATGAACAACACCATCGATCTCTATAGAGGTGCAACCGGGAACTTTCTTCATTCCTTTGTCATTTAACCTTGTTCTTATCCTTGATACATCGTCCCATCTACCAGCTCCAGCATATATATTTGACAGAAGCACAAATGCCCCTGCATTTTCTGGCTCTAATTGAAAGAGGCGTTCTGCTACATATTCACCCAACTCAACGCGCCCATGAGCCTTACAAGCACTAAGAAGAGAACCCCAAATAGCTCCGTCCGGCTCCATTTCCATATTTTTCATAAGAGTCTCTGCTTCTTCGAACTTTCCAGCTCTGGCTAAAAGATCAATCATGCAACCATAGTGTTGCAATTTAGGACTAATTCCATAATCTTGCATCATTGAACTGAAATAGTGTTGTCCAAGATCTACCAAACCAGCTTGTGTACAAGCAGATAATACACCAACAAATGTAATGTCATCGGGTCGAAATAATACCTTGTCGACCATTTCTGAGAAAAGTGCAAGAGCCCTCTCTGCATGTCCATGCATGGCAAACCCAGATAACATGGCATTCCAAGAAGACAAATTTCTAGAATTCATCCTTCTAAATACCCGTTCCGCCGCCTCAATACACCCACATTTTGCATACATGTCAATGAGACTTGTCCATAGAGAAGCATTGCTATTGTTCTTCAAGTTCTTATCTATGTAAGCATGAACCCACTTACCAAGGTCAAGAGCACCAAGGCAAGCACAAGCATGAAGAATGGCCAAGAAGGTAACATCAGTAGGCTTTACATTCGACCTAAGCATGACCTCAAACAATGCCAATGCTTCTTCATACAAACTCAAGTAAGAATAACCACCAATCATAGTATTCCACGAAATCACATCTTTTTCCTCTATCCCATCAAACAACTCACGTGCACTAGCAATTTCACCACACTTACAATACATATCAATAAGTGCATTCGTCAACTGAAGATTCGAACCAAACCCATTATCTCTAACCCAAGAACCAATCCACTTACCCAAATCAACCGACCCAGTGTGACCACAAGCAGAGAGAACAACCACCATTGTACTCTCTGCTTGTGGTCACACTGGGTCGGGCATCTCATAAAAACACTCAATAGCTTCGTCAAAACGACCACTTTGAACATACCCAGAAATCATAGCATTCCAAGAAACCACATCTTTAACCGGAATTTCATCAAAAAGCCGTCTAGCATCATCTAAACAACCCCGTGAAACATACCCAGTAATAAGAGCCGTAAAAGAAACAGCATCTCTCAGAGAACTTTTATCAAACACCAACCGTGCAAAGTCCATTTCACCAACAGAAGCATACATATGAATAACCGAAGTATGAACATGTGGATTAAAATGAAGTGCCAACTTCAAAGCATGAGCATGAAGCTGTTTACCTTCATGGGCCGCCTTTGCTTTCGCGCAAGACTTAAACAAAAAGGGAAAAGTATGAGAATTTGGTTGAACACCGTAATAAAGCATGCGAGAAAAAAGATGCAAAGAGGATAATGGTGAAGAAGTCAAAGAATGGCCACGAATGAGAGAATTCCAAATGAAAACGTTGTGTTTGTGGTGTTGTTGATTCTCTTCGAAGAGGGAGAGAGCGTAGGAGAGATCGCCGGAAGGTGAAACGGCGCAGAAGTGAATGAGTTTGCTTTGAACGAAAACGTTGTTGTTGAGACCGGTTTTGATGATTAGAGAGTGAATTTGTTTGAAGGTGTTGATGTTTTTGCATTTTGTGAGGAGATTAAGGTAAGGGTGTTGTTCGAGAATCTTGTAAGGTGGATCGGAAGCTGGAAGAAAGTGAAGAATCGAAGGTGAAAGTGAAGCTGATACTAACAACATCGTAACTGAATTTCCTTTTGTGGTAATTACGGTTAGTTAGTTAAAAATAATATTGGAAAGTGGAAACTCAATTTAATACTTACAAAAAACAAAAGCAAAACTATTGAGAGGAAAAATAAATTCGTATCTTTTTTTCTTCAAAGCATTGTTTCAAAAGATATAGTTTGATTTTTGACAATAAGGAAAGAAAAAAAATTTACAATAATTATAAAAGGACAATAAGATCCATAGATAAAAAAAGAGTACATAAATTGGCGATTGCTTAAATAAATTACTTGTTTTTAAAGGTAATGGTAGTTCATGTTTTGAATAGAAAAATTTCAACAAGTGAGAGAGACCCAAATCAAAGTTTGGTTGGTTTAATGGAATGATAGTTTGACAGTCATTAAATGAGTTTTAACTTTTAAACCATGATCGATAATAAATTAGGAGGTAAAAATCTTCTCTATCTGATTTAAGACATGTAAAAGAGGATGTTAGGTGTGGAGGAAAGAATGATTCCAATCTTCTTAATTATTTAGTTTAAAGTTTGATTTAATGTGCATGAAAAAAAAATTGAGAGGTCAACCCTTAATAGATCTCATGTACCTCAAACGGATTAATGTTTATAGTTGCTCACAGATAACATATTTATTTTATGAAATATATAAATGCGATAATTGGCAGGGACAATCAATTATATATGAGTTGAGATCCTTTCCATTTAAATTGCATTGCCATAATGTCTGATGTCTTGACGTGACTTTAAAAATTCCCAATTGCTAGCAGCCTGTCTTTTTAGAGTTTGATGGATACATTATCGGTGTAAATTAATTTTGCCCTGGTATTTATCATAATTAAAGTTATTTTTAAGGCCTGAACTGGTGCAAAACAAGTAAACAACACTTTGGTTGTGCTCCTAAAAAAAAACACTTTGGTTGTGCTAAGTTTGTGCCTTGATGGTGAAGTGGTGGTGGACCGGTGGTTTTGAAAATGTAAAAGGAACGGCTATATTTTGGAGGCATTGTCATTAGGATGTGGATTCTCCAAGTACTATTATTGAATAGCCTTCCATTTTTTTTGATATAAAGTTTCACACGTTGAGAATAAAAAGAGTGGCAATAATATTTGTCATACAAGGTTCTATTTCATGTCAATTCAATTAATTATATGTGGAATATTCATTTTGTCTGGTGAAAATTTAGTGATTAGGATAACGATTCCTTCAATATCATCAATGCAACTTCGGATTTAAGTTCAATTCATCCAAGCCATTGCCAAAACAACCTTGTGAACAGTCAGATTGATTTTTGTAACTATATAAAAATAAAGTAAAAAAAAACAAATTGTTTTTTAAAAAGGAAAATATATACTATAAAAAAATAGCAATAAGGTGAATAAGGACATATATTATTGAGGCATGATGCATACATACAGTATAGGACAAAGCAAGTAAAAAGCATGAACATGGGAAGTAACAAGCCAATTGAGAATAAAATCAAAACCAACTAAAGCAAAGAAAGAAAGTCAAAAGTAGTCAGTAATAAGGCAAGCAACAAACCATGATGAGCAGGAAAAAACACAATGCAGGAACACAAAACAAGGCATTGTGTAACATGGCTTTGCATAAGACAAAATTATTGTGTGACATGGCTTTGCATAAGACAATGTCTTTCATGGTTTTTTTCCTATAATATAAGACCATGATTAGAGCAAACTCCAAGAGTATAATGTGATGCATAGACTTCTCTGGTAAGAGGATAGGGAAAACTACACTGAATTGGATAAGAGAAATTAAAGGGGTGTCTCTAAAGTCCAGAAACTTGGTGTGTATCTTCACCGGTAAGCTTTGCTACATTACATTACACTAATACATACTTGAATAGTTTTTTTTTTTGAAGAACATACTTGAATAGTTGAATATGTGAGTGTGACAATAGTTGATGATAATTAAATGGTAATGCTGTCAACTTTTTAATACTTAATTTCTCTTTACTTTTCATTATTATTCACTCTTTTATATTTTCTGAATTTACATTACACTTCTTCCATGACGTCATACCAACCATTTTGGGTTTAAAAAAGTTAGATTCGTATGGGATATTAAGTAAGTACTAATTAAGTGTTTTGATGACATGGCTGTTATTCATTATTTCTTTATACGCCACAAATCCATATTATCATCTATATACTTTATATTTTGTTTTGTCAAAAAAAAAAAATCTATATACTTTATATTAAGAATCACACAGATATATATGACATGAACATGAGTTAATAAGTAAATTACAATGATCATCTTACGGTTTTATAAAGTTTAGTTAGACTCAAACCAAATTCTAATATGATATCAAAGTGACATAGTCTATCCAAGATTCATAAGACTACTTAAATTTACATTATCGAACCACTCAAATCATAAGTTCCATATTTGAAGAGATCTTGACCTAAACATAGATTATAAGAGAGAGATAATCCTTTGACTGGTCTATTTAGTCTTATTCTGTTGCCCTTTTGTAAGCATAATTAGACAAATTTTAATTTAACAATGATTAAAACTACATGTTGAAATTTTTTTTAGAGACCAAAATATGTCTTTTATTTATGAGAACTAAACAAAATTGACTATATTTATAGAAACCAAAAACTTATTTAACAAAAAGAAGTGTGTATTTTAATGATGGATTGGAGGGGAAAAACTTATTACATTCTGTTATGTTTTTGAAAATTTGAAGAGAAAGTTGGGGAATGGACCTTTTTTGGAACAAAAAGGAGAGCAATGCACTTCATTCTATCCTATTTTACACAATCTGTTTTATGGGAGTAGTCAACCATATTACACAATCTAAACTATGTAACCTTACCTACTATGATATCTATTCAGTTTATCCCTTTCTAGCAATCCAAATATATTCTATAAATGATAAATTGTGTTATCTTGTAAAAGAAATTACTTTCTTTTTTTACTATAATACCTTTAATGCAATAGTTTGTTAGATATATAAGATTTGTATGTTAAGTTTCAATAGAAAAGAGCACTATTACTGACATATTAACATTTCTTAACTTTAAGAGGAGAGTAAAATAAAGCTTAAAAATTTGTTTATCTTTTGAAACCGTTTCATCAGATATTTATGAGGAATATAAAAGATGGAAAAAAATAGACCACAGAGATGGAGTAGCTAAGGTATAAGGTTAACGTTTGTGTCGCAAGATACGTTTCTACCACTTGCATATAAATTCTAGTTTTGAAGACCAAATTAAAGAACTTTTGATTCCACTGTATCACTTTTTTGAAACCTACGTTACTCGGTTTCAACTTTCCATTCTTCACTGCATCGGTCCGCCGCATACCTTTTTCGTTGTCATAACAATTTTTTTTTTTTGGCAACTGTCATAAAAAAATATTATCACTTGCATTTTGCAATAAAATATCATAATAATGAAGTAAAATAAAAAAACCAGGCGTCCACAAGTACTGCAAAAAATGTCAAAATTGTGAGGCTGTGAACGGGGTTCGAATCTTGATCTTCGACTTATGCGTGTAAGTTTTCAATAACTATTGTTATTTCGTCTATATAAAAAGAAAGAAAAAACTAAACAAATAAGGAATATTGTGCTATCAATAGTTGCTTGCTTTCTGTTTATGGACTAAATTACTCTAAATATTCACTTGTGGCAGAGTTAGATTTCATAGAAATCCATTTAAGAGAAAGTAGCTGACTTAGTTTTGTTTTTGACAGAACTAAGTTAGTTCTTGAAACCGTAATGATATATTATTTATTCCCTAAATTCATTAAAAATATTTTTGAAGCTAAAATCTCTAATCAATATATTCATGTATTTTTGGTAGAATGACAAATCATATGTTCATGTAATTGAGCATTGTTAATTTTAGATATCATTTTAAAATTCTATCAATTTTATGAACCAATATTAAGGGATGCATACAACATACAATTTTAGAGACTAAATTGATGACTTATTAATTCAATTCAAATACTGCAGTCATGCATTTAGTATACTAGTTGGTAGAGAAGAAAAACAAAAAGTACTGATAGTTGGATATGAATCTTCGAATGACATTTCAATTATTGGCATAAAGCACTTGAAACAAAGTAAAAAAAGAACCTTGAAATGGTTGTAGAATCAATTCTACTTAATTCTTTTACTCACAGTACTTCCTAATCCAATGCAAAGACGCCATCAAATACTCTTCTGTATAAGCCTACTACAAAAGGAATGGATAACTGTTAAACTTGTGTTGCTGTTAAACCATATGTGGGGTTGAAGGTGGATTCTATTGGAAATTTGCAGTCTACCACATAACAACTACCCCTCATATAGCCTTGCTTCCCCTGGATATGTTCCCCTCAATAATGCATAGGAATCACGTAAAGATGGGGAAAAAAAGACTAGATAGAACAAAACGTGTAAATATGCACTATTTACCCAACTTTCCCACCATTTCTAATAATAACAAGAGAAACAGTAGCAATAAATTTTTATCCACATCTTTTAAGCAACGTAGAGATGTAGAATCCCAAGTGAAAACCATTGAAAGATTACCAGGGAAAGGAAAGAGACATTAATGTCCCCCACAATAGGTCTTTCAACTGGTATATAAAGCCTCACAACATAAGCATCAAACTCACATCCTTATTTACAAACCATTCTTAAACTACTATAGCAATATCAAACTGTTATTGTGTGTATTCTTCTCTTATTCATAACTCTTCTTCAAAGGTAAATTTCTAGTCATTCACATCTTAAATATTTTCTTCTCTGTGGATGCTATATGTAACTTTTATGCAGTGTGTCATGATTCATTCATCTTGAAACTAGGATACTTGAAACTCCAATAAGTATAAAGTAAATAACATTGCTATGCTTTCATGACAGAGTATTCTGTCATCCAAAACTCTATTTACTTGTGCAAATAACTTAATGGATCTCTTTGCATGTCTTTTAATATAAGCTGGGATCATAACTCATAACTTGTAAAAGAAGATTTGATAAGCTAAGGTACACTGAAAGAATTTGAAGTAGCACATCCAGGTTTTGAACTCTGATAACTAACATAACCAACCACTAACATACTAACATTTGCCTATAAAAAAATAATGAATTGAGTTCATAACTTATAAAAGAAGAATTGATAATATTCTCCATTAACATGCCAATTCTAGCCTACATACACAGGGAATTGAATCGTAGAGTTTTTTATCTAGCTGCATTGAAACCTAAATATCTTAAAATTTACCGCTTCACATGTTTCCACAATGAGCAGGAAAATGAGCTGGTCTGGAGGAGATTGGATGTGTGCTGCTTGCGAGCACATAAATTTCAAGAAGAGAGAAGCATGCCAAAGTTGTGGATACCCGAAGTATGGAGGTCCTGACCCATCAACCTATAGATATAGCAGGACTGAAACGTTGGCAGGGGACTGGTTTTGCACGGCTATGAACTGTGGAGCTCACAACTATGCAAGCCGACCAAACTGCTATAGATGTGGTGCATTTAAAGATCATTATTCTTCTGGATGTGGAGGTAACATGATGGGTTCTGGAGGTTATGGATCTGATTGCAGTTCTCCCCCGGGATGGAAAAGTGGAGACTGGATTTGCCCTAGGTTAGTTCACATTATCTTCATATGGTTTGAATACTGATAGAACTTTGTGGTTTGTTATGCATGTACATGCATTTTATCACAATCTCTATCCTCTAAAAGTTTTTTCTCAGCTGCATTTGATTAATAAAGAGGTTGCATTCAATTATAACTTGAAAAAACCACAATATGTCAATTGTCATAAAAGGTGAACAGTGTGATTTAGTAACAAGTAATTCATATACTCACAAAAGCTGCATTTCCATGCATTGAAAGTGCAATCTCCTTTTCTTCCTCCGAGAGAAGGATAGGATTGTAATCAGCCCTTGCAAAGTAACATATAGTGATGATAAGAAAAAGAGTGCAGTTATTTTTGCAGGACAAAGCCATAAAATGATTAAGATTAAGAGTAAGGATCATATTGATAATTACAATACAGACAGTGGTTGTTTTTTCCAAAAATAATAATCATGACGATGATACAGACGGTGGTTAATATAAACAAGTTCAGTTGGTTTTATTACACACAAGAAGAAATATGATACAAGAACTTGTATCCTTTCCCTAATTTGAGTATCTTTGTTTTATGTGATGAAGCAGAATTGGCTGTGGAATGCATAATTATGCAAGCAGGACAGAGTGCTACAAATGCAAAATGCCAAGGGATTATGGTGAGAAAAGTTTAACCTTTGGACGTATCATCTGTCTTTTTTTGAAAAATATTGTCAAGCTGTTCTTCGGAGATGGTTATATATCATTGGTTTTAATACAGTTATTACTGTTTTTGTTTCAGGTGGTGCAGACTGAATGTAAAAGAATTTCAGAAGACTTGCAGAATCACTAATATCCCTCAACATCTTTCTCCTCCAAACGAAAATCCTATTTAGCTTTCCCTACATCAAGCTCTAGATAAATTATGGATGAATGCCCTCTGTTAGAATCATAGCAATGTTTTGTCATTAGGAAGTAATGAAGTATATCGAGCAGCTATTGTTTCTTGCTAAATTTACTAACGAGAAGGTTAAGAAATAAATCCACATGAATTTTCCGAATTCATTACTGAGATAATTTAGCTTTTAAATTACGTTACTGGTTGCCAAACTTTCCCTCGTCAGCTTTCCCCCGATTCAAATGTAAACGCACATGAATACTTGCCTTTGTGTTTATCACACACACAGCACGAACAGCCCGACTGTGTGCTGGTAGGGAACATCTATTTTATTCAGTTGTTTCTGTCAGGGAGGTCTAAACATTGTTTTGCATTTTTGACAAATTAGGCAGAGAATTTAGACACGTGTCATGGGCCGCCCTGATCACTAGATTCGACAATACTATAATTACTAGGGAAATCAAAATAAGTTCACATTCAGAGTAACTAATTGGGTAGTTTAATTCAAATTCCAGCTTAACTATTAAGCATATAATCTCTGACTCTGAGCACAAAAAATAGCAATATATCTTAGAATCTAATGCAATATATAACAGCAGAGATGCTACAGGTGCATATTCTATATAATTGTTTTCACTAATAAATTTGTTGTGGCGTATGAGCACCGTCATGATTCGTTATTATGCTCCAAATCGGGAAAGAATTCTATTTCAAATCATGCAACAGAGCTTCATTATCTTTCATCATTAGCTTAATATAAACTTTGGAATGTCAAAAAGCATATATATGTTCTTTGTGAAGGTGCCCTGTTAGGATATTACTACTTAGCTTTCAAAATATTCTGGACTTTCTTTAAGCTACCTTTTTATTTATATGCTTTGAAGATGTTAATAAGAGAGGACCCATCTTTTAGTAAAATAGTTCCCTCAGCATATTGCAGGGAGGGATCCAAAGAGCTGGACCAACTATCACATGCATAGCTTTTCCTTTCTGGATATCCTCATCTAGGAAAAAGATTAAGCGGATAAACAACTTAATTAAGCGCTTATGCATAAGCTATTTCTATACTAAAGAGAATTATTTTCATACAATCTATAAGCAGTTTTTTATAACCTATCATGGAGAGTTTATGAAAGTAAGATGAAAACAACTTGCGTAACATGTCATAAGCTCTCTCAAACAGTTTCACAAGTGCTTATGCCAATAGATAAGTTCAAATAAGTCAATCCAAGACCAAACAGTTTGCGGATTTACAAACAATGACATTAGGTACCCTATCAAGTTTAGAGCGGGATGGAATCCTTTAAATTTCTCGAAAGAAATGAAAGTTTTTATTGTTAATGTTTAGAGTGTATAAAAGTCCATTTATATACAATGCAAGGTTTGGATACACATGTTAACTTGCAGCTTAAAGTAAAATTATTTTCCAATAAGCTATAAGACGTTTTCATAAGATTTCTTAAAGAACTTATGAAAATAAGCTGATAAGTTGTATTCGTAAGTTCTTCGGAACAATCACACAAATGCTTATGCGAGTTCGGTTCCGGCAAAGGAAGGGTGAAACAGAGAGTGGATAAATTATAGATAGTGTTTTTACCTTGAATATGCAAGAGAATGATTCATTGGTCACACAGAAGCAACTATGATCACTGTTCCTGGTGACCGGCGACCACGCCCGGCAGCGTTTGTTTATTATATAATCGTAAAATTACAATTTACAAAAAATAATATGTGATTAAAATAAAAAATGTAAAGTTTTTGTATAAATTATATTTTATTTTCATTCATATTTTATGATATCAACAAATACATCAATAAAAGAACTTAAATTCTATAAGTTTTAGTTCAACTGACAAACATACAGAAATTGTTAGTTCAGACGTCATGATTAGGGTTCGAATCTCAACACCTCCACTTATGTGTGTTAGTATATGATTGTTTTTCCATTTCATCTATTTACAGGAACAAAACTTAAAACAAAGTTTGTTAATGTTGATTGATTGAATTTCCTCTCTCATTACCTTTATCCACCAAAAAATTAATTTTTAATTGATTAATCGAAAAAAACAATTATATTAATTCATATCTTAAATTGAATCATATACATCGCCATTAAATTTTTACCCTTCATTTTTTCCTTTAGAATACAAATTTGTGAAATATGTATGCCTTTTTTGAAGAAAATATATGTGTATGTCTGTCGAGTATCCCATAAATATATGATAAAATATTTTTTAAATTAAATTAATTAATTTCGATATTCCGATATCCGATAGATATCTAATACAAATACATTTTCATCTTTATTATGAATTTTCCACAAACATCTTATTTTTGAATATTTTTTTCGTAGCATATTCAATAAATAATGGTATGTTAGGGCTTATAGGCACTTTTATGCAGATTTTTCTAATTTAAAATGACGTTATTGACAAGTTATTAGGTTGATCCTGTCAAAAAAAAGTATTAAGGTTGATTATTGCTACCATTGGTGCTCCCATAACTTCGTCATGATTCTCATAATCATAATCACACGCTTCATTATTCATCTTATATCGGGGACTCGTCGTCGTTGATTTGCACTTAATTTCATACCTGAATTCCTTGTACTATTGTCTTCCTCCATGTGTAACAATGCTATACAACATTTATCCAAATGTGCCAAGAATCTACATGATAAGCATACGCCTCTTAGTTATTCATTAAATTTAACAATCTTCCATTTTACCCACCTTGCCTCACATTAGTCGTTATATCTTTTCCTTTTTTGGACTTGACACTCATACATGTCTTCCACGGACCAAAGTTAATGCTTGAATGATACTATAAAAACACACCATAGGCCGTCCTACGACTTTCGTCATATAAGGTCGCAAATATATACCTAAAAACTTAAATGAAATAATCAAATTTCAAATCCTAGCCATTATGTTAATTCATTATGTGTTTGGATA
>Ga0209282_1001848_pt1 | contig 11913 bp, 3 predicted proteins | sample Mtrugardesep15_FD_187529 | JGI IMG/M metagenome (GOLD analysis project Ga0209282, IMG submission 187529) | Root nodule microbial communities of legume samples collected from California, USA - M. trunc garden sep15 (SPAdes) (version 2) | ecosystem: Host-associated > Plants > Roots > Nodule...
AAAAGGGTATCTCCAAAAAGAAAAACGTTCATGCTTTAGAATATTAGAGGTTTAGGTGAATGTAATAATTTGTTTGGTGAACTCTCTAACATTGTTGCTTTGTGATAGCTTAGGGATCCTTGTCTTAGGTTTCTATCTTGTGTAAATGGGTTTAGGGCAGGCCCTCTCCTGCTCTTTTATTGCTTTTTCTTGCCTTTATCAAAAAAAAAAAAAAGGTACACATTTTTCATTAATTGTTGTGCATATTCATTAAAAACATTCCTAACTAGATCAATAGAAGACAATTCTGGCCTAACTCAAAATTGACTTGCTCTTCCAAGAACGTTTTCTACAACCCAAAAACCAAGTCCATAAATTGTATGATTCATTGGGTACATATGTTGTCTTATTGTCGTTTGATCAATATCTATTTCTTGTTATTTTGTCTTCTTCCTTGGTCTTGCCCAACTCAAACTAACTTGGTCTTGGTATAGTTTTCCTAGAATATTTTCTGCGACCCAAAAATCATGTCTATGCATTGTACGATTCCTTGGTTCCCTTTGTTGTCTTTATTCGAGTCTTTGTCATGATTAGTTTCTTTGTTGGTTTTGTCTTCTTCCTTTTGCGATTGCAAGTTATTCCAATACCCTAGCAACAAAAACACATGCTCACCAGATCTAAGGGTCTCATTCTACACAATATTTTTTCATGGTCACATGATAAGTATAAATGTAATTTTTTTTAATTTTGATCAAAATCCTAGAGTGAGTGTCTCCATGTAGATAAACATCCTAGTCACACGACCATATCAAAATTTAGGCATGTTGCTATTGGTTTAAAATATACATCTGAAAGAAGTCTCAGATTGCTTACAATCGTAAAGGAAATGGGAAACCTAAATTGTATATATGTGCTCTAGTTTTTCATTACAAGATGTATTAGTCGAAAATATTTAAACTTATATTAGACTTTTTCTTTTCTCTTATACTCTTGTCTTAGTGTTGTGACATGTAGTAAGGTATTTTTTGAAAGTGCGGGTGTATTGCTTATAGTACTATTTTTCGTTGTCATTAGACAAAAGTCATGATTTCTTCTCTAGTTTTAGAATTTCCATGTTATGTTTCCGTGTAGTGATTGTTATTCTTTATTTTCTCTCCCCTAACAACTAGTATAAGAGCCTGAGATAGAAAATTGATGGAAGGATCAATTTTGACTAATAAAATTTTAAAGTCAAGGATGTGTTGATGTAATCAGGGTTGTACAATGTGTTGATTAGTGAATGTGCATTGATTTACATTGATGCAATGTTTGTTATGAGATTAGGTCGGTGGTTGAAAAGCTTTCTACCAACATGGAAATTGTACCATAAATTTTCAGTCTAATTTTTTACATATGTGAAAATTGTAGGAACGGTCTAGCTTCAAGTGAAGTATACCGTTACATTGCAGCATGATAATTCTTTTGAACTATGATTGTTTGTGAAGACAATGTGAAAATTCTTGGAGTGGTTTAGATTCAAGTGACTATACTCTTTATGGTGTAGTATAATAGTTCTTTTGAACTATGATTATCGATGACAAAAATAGAAGTGCATGTATCGTTTTCAATCAAGGTGGAGATTGTTGGCGTCGAATCGAAATATATATTTTGAAGAAGTCTCACATATCTTGTGTTACAAAATATAATTAAATATTTGTTTTAGAGGGTGTAAGTCTATGGAGGCCGGTGGTTGTATGAAAGTAGTTTATATATTGTAAAAATTTGTATATAGTGTTACATTACATGTGGTTGTCAATAGACAACAATGATGGTTATTATAACTCAAATTTTGTTTGTTAACGCCATATTTGGCTTTTGCAATTTGCGTAGTTATTGATCTCAAAATATGGATGAGGTGTGTCCCTACTAGTATCATTATTGCGAGTATGTCTCTATAACTGCTCACGAAAATACCTAGTTTACCAAAAAATTAAATAATTCTTTCCGCGTGAGTTCTTGAGTTCTTTTGTTTTTGTTAATTACATAAAAAGTCAGACTCAAACATTTTGTAGGTGAGAAGTCATATAGTGAATGCAGTTAGAAATTCAGAATTGTTGGATTTGTTTCACTCAAATTAATCCAAAGAGTCCAATAGATCAACCACATTGACAGGTCCAAATTCATATAAAAACATCACTATGAATCTAAGCTAATCGTGTTTCTCTGATCCAATTCTTATGTTTTTCATACAATTCATTTAATCTTATTTTCAAGCAAATTGGTTGCATAGTTGCCTAGCTGTAATATACAGGTCAAGTTAACTAGTCATATGTACATTTCATTATTGCAAGTTATTATTATTTGGAATAAGACAACAACTGTCCACCTTCTAGCCAAACTTATCTGCAAATTAATGGCAAAAAGACAATATATATAGTTAATTACTACTTGTGCCTAAGAATCCCATATGCCACATTGTTACATCTCAATCAGTACTATATATGCCATAACTGTAATACACTTCATTGAAAAATCATATATGTATATAGTATAACCTTTACATCACAAAGATGCACTATAGGTTTTATAACCCTCAACAACATAAATCAACTACTTGTATTTATCAGAATAATAATTTACATAATATGTTATTTTTAAGAGCATAAACACAATAATATTTTATATTATTCTGATACTATAAAAACTTTTGAAATTAAACATCATGGCAATCAATCACTATTAAAAAAAATGAATTATCGACAGAAATTTTAGACGAAAAAGATAAAAGTGGTCTTTAATTTTGTCGTCTTTAATATTTAGCGACAAAATTTAAGACAAATTTTATATTTTTCATCTGTAATTTAATTTGGTAAATAATTCAACTTTTTCTAATAGCGAATAGAAAAATCGAAATTGATTCATTTGTTCCCTTCAATTTTAATCTTTCTTGGTAGATCTAACAATTCCATCTGTTCCTGCAAGAATAGCATACTTATCCTTCCTTGTTAAATTGGTACATTCAAATCCAAGAGTCCCTCCAAGAACCCTTTGAATATAATTTGCAACTTCAATTGAAGATTTCCCTCCACTGCAAGTCAATTCCAAAGGCAACTGATTCAAGAAAGTGATCTCATAAGTTGGCATAGGATTCATGAACACAAAATAAGGATCTAACAATTTGTGTCCGCGAGCCGATGTTCCATAAAACAAACTTTGCTTTGTATTGATCGCGACAGGGACAATCCTATCCGTTAACTCGGCAAAAAGAGCACTAAACCTCAATAGAAACGGTTCTCTACAAGTCGTTCCTTCCGGACAAATCACTAAGTCACCTTCTTCAAGCAATTTCTTTATATTTGCCGCGTCTCTATCTCTTTCTCTTGAAAGTGCAACGGCTTTTATAGGCGAAATTATTTCGGTGAATTTACTTATACTATAAGTTACACAACTTATTTTTCTTCCTAATGCAACTCCTGTAACAACTGGATCTAACACTGTCCTATGGTTGCAAACAAATAGTACACCACTTTGTCCTTTTTTGGGTGGTGGTGGAGGTGTACCTTTTCTAATTACTCTTATTCCAAGTAATTTATAATTGTACCAAGCAATTTTTTCAGGTAAAGGGATGTTGAGATACACCCTTAAGATTGAAAGTATGATTCCAATTGGCATCCATAAGAAGGTTAAGAGTGCAAATAGAGGGGTTGGTTTTTGGACTAATCTACCCTCATGAAAAATAATTGGGCTTAGAAGCTTGTTTCTTGGTAATGGGTCACATTTGGTCCTTGGTACCATGTATCCTTCCTGTAATGTGAGAAATAATTAGACTATGTTTGTACAAACATTTTAATTAAATGCTTATAGCATAAATATAAATATAAGTTTTTATGCATAAACTATTTCTATAACAAAAGATAAAATAAAGTTTGTATCAAAAATAAAATAAAATAAAGTTAAACTATTTTATCTAAGCTATAAACTATTTTTATAAACTATCATGAAAAGCTTACGAAAATAAGTTGAATACAACTTATGAATATGTCATAAATTGTTTCATAAGTTCAACTCAAATACTTTCACAATTGTTTATACCAGTAGGAAAAAAAAAACAAATAAGTTAATCTAAACATGCTTAAGGACTTAATTAAACACATGAAAAGTTTGCATTGATTAGTGTCTATTTTTATTGAATTTTGCTTATCTGTCACAGACAAAAAATTGTTCAGCACCTAGAAAACCTTAACTGTTTTGTGGGCCATTAAATTATATCAGTGGTTTCCTCCATGTGGAAATTATCAGTACATAGATTAGGATTTTGTCAAAATAAAAATAAATAGTTAGGATAATAATATTATGATAACTTTATGAGTTTAGTTTAAATTTATTTGACATAAACATTCAATCACATTTTATCATACTGTCATATGGTAATATTGTGTTTTAAAAAAATCACCATAAATGTAATTAAATTTTATTTTATACTTAAAAGAAATCATGCTACAATCTACATGTGTCTTTACTTTACTCAACAAAAAGTCCCAATCTGTGATATGTTGAAAAAAGAACAAGGACAAACAAAATTTGGGAAGTCTAGGGGAATATCACAAGGATTGTGCTTTCTTATGGATTTGAATTATAATTTTCTTACATATTTTATATGTGCCTATGTGGTACAAGCTGTACGGCTTGGAAATAGTACAAAATAATAGGTTGGGCATGAGAAATTTATGGAAAGTGTCAGAAACAATCAATCTAAAGTGAATTCATTTATATGTGTTGTCCATGTAAAAAAAATGTACATGTCATTCTAATTATATGTCACTATATTGAGATGTGATTGGATATAGAGATGTTAAAATGGGTCTAACCCTATAATCCAACTCAACTCAATTGGCTAGTATCTTAGCATGGTCTAACCCTAGAACTGATTTTATTAATGGAAGATATCCAATTAGGGATTTTTTTTTCTTATGTATTAGTGGTTTACTCTGTTAAACTTACACGACACTTTTAATTGAATGTGTGTTCTGATGTCCAATACATATTGTGTCTGACACTGACATGACACCAATACTTATAATTGTATTGAATTATGTAATTTTTTTAAAATTTTATCGATATCAACATATTTATGTGAGTGTCGTGTTCAGTGTCCGTGTATGTGTCACTGCTTTATGCTTTATAGGTGGTTTATTAAACATCAATAAAGTTAGGATCGTAACTTTAGAGAACAAAAGATGGACCATGGTATGAATTGGGGGACCAATTCAAAGGTTGAGAGGCTAGTAAAGATAGAAAAAGACAGATGGAACAGACCAGGGGAGCAGTTTTGTTAGGCCACCGGAAAAATTTTACTCGAAAACAGACATAAATATAAGAAAAGAGGAGGTGCAATATTAACATGTTATGTTCTTTAATGCTTTCACCCAACATCAAAGAATTAGGGGCCGATATAATTTAATAATCATCATGTTTGAATTGTACGTGGTAGTTCTGTTGTGCATAGAAAACAGCTTACAACTAAATGCTATCTTCCCATCCAAAACAGAAATTTGAAAAAGACTTGATTAAAACAACTCACATGCGTGCATGCACGCGCACACATACAGATATTCGGTTTGATTTAAACACACGCATAGATGTTGTACAATTTTGATCTCTTAATTTTTAACCGCTAATCTTTAGTTTACAAATTGAATTGATTAAATTGTTTTCAACATTGATTTAAGTAAAATTGGGAAATCAAAATAGAAAAAATAAAATAAAAATAAAAACAGATGTATCCTTTTAAATCCCTAATCTCACAACTACAAAAACTTGTCAAAATCCCAAATCGTTTCATAATAGTCATATTTCCCAAGTTTTATGTGAAAAAATTTAAATTTTGATTGACCTAAAATAAATATCATAGATTTCCCAAGTTAGATTGAAAAAAAAAACACATACAAACATATATATAGAGCGAACAACTCTAGCAAGAACATGTAGGGTCCGTTTAAGAGCTTAAGAGGGGAGAGAGCTTTTAAAAAAAAGGAAGGATGAAATAGATGATTTGGAGAGCAGAAAGTTTTAGGGAGTTTATTTTCCTCCATGATACAAAACCCCTTTAACTTGTGAAAGCTAAAAAATTATACGGAAAGATAGTTTTGGTCATTCAATCTTATGATATTCTCTAAATTTCTTAAAATATTTCTCTATTTTTTCTTTCATTCTCATTTCCCAAAATTCTCCCATTCCTTTCCCCACGAGACTCCCAAAAAGAGCTTAGTTTTTGTGACACTAGAACAAATCATGATAAACATTAGATTTTGTGTAATCAAAACATTTATTTTTCTTAATACTCCTTCCGTCTTTATATGTAAACACCCTTTTTCTCTAATAAAAAGATACTTAGATATAGTGCTTACATATAGGAAGTATAAAAGAAGAAAAATATACATGAATGGCAACAAAAACATGATAAATAAATAACCAGATAGATATGGATATATTAGGTGAGCGAATTAAATTGACTACACAAACGTACATCACTGGCCAATATATTTTTTTGAAAAGAATGAATTGTCAAAATTGCTTTGAATAAATATAAACTAACTTCTTCATCCATTCTAAATTATAGTCTACTATATTGACCAACTCATGAGCTGATCATATATGTCTTTTTGTATAAGATGAAATATAAAATTAATTAATTTTGACCATTAATTAACAAAACGTTCATCTAATACTAAATTTTCATACTGCATATGTAACAAGAGGATCTAGCTACGATCTGTGAATGTCGATTAAAAGGTGAAAATTAACTGCAGTCACTTTTCATGCCATAAACTAACATTATAAAATTTGGTCATATAAAAAAAATGTAACACACTAAATATATGTGTATATATATAAAAAAAATATATAACAAATTACTAACCTTGCAAATTGACATGAAGTCAGAGTCAGTTACACTGTCTCCCAGTCCCAAATCAGGCAAATTGTCGCTCCCAAATTCGTTCATAACTGCCTCTTTCTTGTGTTCACCAACAAGAACTCCTGGTTCCTTAACAAACCCACTTGCCCTCCCTGTTTTTGTAACCATCAATTCAGTCCCTAGCACCTTATCAACTCCCAAAAATGTCTTAACAAATGGCTCAACCATCAACCTTGGACTCGCGGTGACAATGTATCGTTTCCCGAACGAATTGAATACTTTCCATGTCTCTGGATGCACGTCCTCGGCATAGAACCTAGGCAACACTGACCGAGAAACAATCTCCACGTCTTTTATCTTTAGCCCCGCGAATGTGAAAAAAATTAATGTTTTGATTGCCAAGGTCTCGGAGACAAATAGGTACGTGAAATATACGAAAGGGACTAAGGATAAGAGAATTAAAGCTCTTAGAATGCTTCCAGCTTCGAGTGCGATGAGCATGTAGTATGGAAATGCACTTCGCGACACGAGAAGGGTGCCATCTAAGTCGGATGCCACGGTTTGGTTTGATCTATCTTTTGTGCTACATTTGGAAATTGGTGGGAAAAGTTGAAAGGCTCCCATGACAAATGGAGGAAATTGTTTAGAAGGAAGAAAAATATGAGTTTGCTAAGATGTTTTGTGAGGGAAATATGGAATTGGGAGAGCTAGCTATAGAGATTATAGTTGGCTCAAAGATGTTATGATGAGAGAGAGAGAGAGAGAGGGTGAAGGGGCTTTTAAAGGACGAAAGAAGGGTATGGTAATGTTGGTGAACAATTTTGAGAAAGAAAATTTATAATTCAATGTAATAAAATAATATGTGGTGCCAACTTTGAGAAAGAAATATACAACTCAATATAATATATTAATTTTAGTGGCAATAAATATTGATAAAGCAAGATGCAACTCGTATTCTACATAAATGTGAGTCAATTAAATCTTGCAAGGGGTCTTATTGGTCGATAATATGCAAAAAATAATAATGTTATTGCGACATTTTTTTTGACCGGATCTCACTACTAAAATATAAAATTATAGTACCTAAAATTTGTGGCAAATAAAACAATTTTTTTCCCTAATTCATGTCACTAAAATTAGGTTTTTTATATAGACAAACATGTTAGTGATTAAATTGTTAGAAAAGGGGAAATTTATTTATATCTAAGATCAAACTTTGGACCTCGTATCTATGTAATATACTTTTAATGTCCCAACTAATACTACTACTCCGCTAAGGTCGTCCCAAATTGATTTCATAATGTTTATGTCTAATTTTTTCCCTAATTACTTTCTATAGTGACTTTACCTAAAGATATGAGTTTCTTATAGACAAAAAAAAGAAAAAGAGAGAAGACTTTTTAGGACAATGAACAAGGAAGAGTGTTAAAGACAAAAGGGGTAATAAGAGAGTAAAAGTAGTGTGTGTTATTTTTGCGTGTGTGATAGGGAAGTTGTTGTAAGAAGAAAGGGTCTTAGAAGTGGTTGAAGGTCGATACCAATAGTTGTGTTTCATTCAATTAGAGCCTACTTTTTAGTTTATTGATGCCGTCCTTTGCTGCCTAATAAAATCAAGGATCAACGGTTTTGCTTTCATAATGTGTGTATTTTTCATTAATTTGGCTATCTGCTTGATTAATTGAATATAACTTTATAAGTCTATATGTATGGAGAAAATGAATAGATAACTTTATTAGTGTAAGATAGTGTGTTTTAGACAACGTGTTGATGTACGTACCTTGGCAACGAGAGTAACAATCTTGAGATCACGGAAACTAGCCCATAAGAAATGTTAGGTATTGGTTCATTTTAACAGGTAGAAGGGGTAAGTCAGTCGCTCGTAGACACATATCTAAATCAATATTATTTGACCACACTTATATGAAATCAACAAAATTAAACAAAAATATTTTAGTAATGTTAATTGATATCATTTAGTATTAGTCTATTTTAATTTTATTGATTTCATGTGAGTGTTCTTAAATAGTATTGATTTGGATATGCATCTATGATGGAGGTTTTTTTTTTCTTCTTATTTATATTCAAAATTAATAATGATTGTTATTTAACTTAGGGTTTTCATTGTTTAGTGGGTATATATATTTCTTAAAGATGGAATAAAGGAGAACAATGTTAGTGTGCCGTAATACTTTAGAAACTAGTTAGTGCATATTTAGTATTGTTTTAGATTAAATTCTATATTTCTTTATATTTATATACTCACTTCGTTATTTACAATGTATGTTTCTTAGACTATCAATGGACTCCGAAAAATAGAAGTTAGAGTCATTGTATGTGTGTTATTGCATGTACACCGTCAATTCGAAAAACCATTCTATAGTCCGTTCGGCATGCGGAAAAGAATCACCAACCTATGAAGACGATTCGTGTTGACATAGATTATGAAGACCAGAACTTAATGATGTGTCATGCCATCTTAGGTGGTGGCTACTAGGATTCCACCTCGAATAAATAGACACTTATCTATCGATTAGGGAGTTTTCATAGCTAAATATCATTTCAATTTCGAGAAATCACATGTTTGATATTGTGTATGATAATTTCCACACTTCCCTAACAAATGAGGAGTGTGAAGAGTTATGATACACTTGATAATATATTCTAGTGAATAAGAATGTCGAGAACCCTCCATCATTTCCAACTAAGGAGCAAGTCAACAAACTATGAAGAATCGGGGATATGTTTAATTTGTAATTATACTTCAATAATTATACTTGTTTACATATATGTATTGTGGAACAAATCCACTATGTATGATCAAACGATTTTTATATCAATTTGCCATATTTCACCATCACAATCATACCTTGTCATACTATTTTTAGAATTCACAATAAGCATTATAGTTGATATATTGAGATATAAGAAATAATATTATGCAATTAGGGCAACATAAATCCCAAAACACTTTAATATCCTTTTTAATCATCTTTATAAGCTTACTTAGTAGTATAACCATTTAGTTAATTAATTACACTCAACAGGTCTCGCAATTGGCTCTGCCTCGGATAACATAGGGAATGTTTACATTCTAGTGCATACTACAAACACATTGGCTATGTTTCGAGATTGATACAACTCACTCCTTAACTTGGCTTCAGTGGTGTTACCTATATTAATGCAAAGTGAAGGGTGACGACCCTAGTAGTGATGAGACAAAGTACCAATTATTCCAAGGTTCAAGTGATTGTTCTTTAAACAACCTTAGATGTCATACATGTAAATGGAGAAAATTGATTATATTGTTTGTTTTTGGATTTTGACAATGAGTCAAGGAACTTCAAGCTTTGTCTTGCTTACGATGGAATGAATGTGTATGGCAACTTAAGGCTTGTTCTCCTTGTAATTTACAACCTCTTATTGGTTGTGCATGAAGCGCAAATATGTTATGTTATTATAATCTTGAATGGGAAGAGGGTACAATATTTTTTAAATAAGTCACAGCATTTATCCTTGGTATCTATGTTGTGCTTGTTCTAGAGAATTAATTCATTTTTCTGTAAGCTTAGCTCAGTTGGTAGGGACATTGTATAATTTATGCAGGGGCCGAGGTTCGAACCCCGAACACATCACTTCTCCACATTTAATTGTGTGAGTTCTAGCCAATGGGCTACTAGACTAAAAAAACAAAAAAAATATGATATCCTGGCCAAAGCAGCAAAAAAAAAAGGTGACATATATGTTTATTTGTTTTGTTAACGTAGTCAGGGCCAATTGTGGAAGATGATATAATTAATTATTATAGCAACACGTTATAGTATGAATATCAAAGTATAAGAATTGGGTTTTACTTTGTCTTGCAATCTTCGTTAACACCTAGCTAATAAATCTATATAATTCAACAGCAGATCACCAAATGGTGAATATGTAAAATCTAATTAAGTGATTAAGTGATTTTATACAACCAAAAATCTCTCAACCCACTACGAGGAGAAGTAAAAAATATATTTATGACCTATAATTTCAACGTATATTCACATTTCTTAGACCAAAACTTGAAAATCAAGCTATTGATGGTTCATCTCATAAGGGTCTTGATATTAGGTTTGGTTAGTACAATACACTACAATAAGCTTGTCCTTAATAGTTTGTTATGGATTCAAATGGAACAAACCAAAAAATTCAAATTCTACTTATTTATATAGTAGAATTAGAAATATGCTTTAGTTGGACTCTATACTACTTATTTATATAGTTGGGGTATATATATTTTTGATGCCAATAAATATATCATTTTTTTTGGTTTTAGTCTCTTTAAAATTTCTCTTCAGCTTTTAGTCCCTATAAAATTTTCAATCAATACTTTTGGTCCCTATTTTTAAATTAATTTTTGTATTTTTTTAATGAAATTGTGCAGAAATATGTAGAATATTATAAAAATCTCTCTAAAAAAATAATTTTTTTTAACAAAACAAAAATTAAATATGAATTTTTAACCACCAACAATATTAAAATTCATATTTAATTCATGTTTTGTTAAAAAATTCTAATTTTTTTGAGAGATTCTTATAATATTATAAATTTTTCTGCAAAATTGTATTCAAAAACAAAAATTCTACATATGTTTACTTTAAAAAAAGGGACCAAAAGTGAAGATGAAAAACTTTTGGGACTAAAAGTTGAATAATTTTTTTAGAGAGAATAAAATAAAAAATTGACATATTTATAGGAATCAAAAACATATTTAACCCTTTATAATTTGTCTATATTTATTGCGCTCAATTATAAGCAAAAATTTCAACGAACTAATCTATTCACATTTAATGTTATTATTTAAAAATACTCTTAATACTCCCTCCGGTCCTTTATACAAGAAACAAAAGACACAAATCATCAAGACCAAGGAAATACATTGAAAATAGTTATCTTTATTTAATACAACTATACATTTAAATTTTTTCCATGGATACCCCTAAATAATTACTCTTGATTCCACCAACTTACTTACTTTTAATATTCTCTCTCATAATAAATAAGGG
>Ga0209282_1001849_pt1 | contig 11910 bp, 3 predicted proteins | sample Mtrugardesep15_FD_187529 | JGI IMG/M metagenome (GOLD analysis project Ga0209282, IMG submission 187529) | Root nodule microbial communities of legume samples collected from California, USA - M. trunc garden sep15 (SPAdes) (version 2) | ecosystem: Host-associated > Plants > Roots > Nodule...
ACTGAATGATTAATTTAAAAAAAATGAATTATATTTAATTATAAAAAGGAAGAGAATTATATTGGGGAACCATGACCCCTAATTTTCTAAAATTCCCGATCTTCATCCATTCTTCTCCTTAATTGAAATAACATCAATATAAAGACCCAAATGAATCATATCCATGAAATGTGTTGCTGTTAGTCGATTAATAAAGTTTGATTTTCGACATCATTATCTGGCAACCTCTCAAACAAACTATACCTAGTTACCAACACAAACCAAACCACACCTTCATAAGGCATCCAATTGTAATGTAATTAACAATTAACTTGTCAAAATATGTCTGAAATTTATAGAGGGATTGATGTGTCATATACATAAGAAAATTGGGTCACAAGCAACTAAGCAAATTGTAAGCGACCAATTGATTTTTTTTTAAAGAAGCGACCAAATTGAATATTTAGATTATTTTAAAAGTCTAAAACATAATGTACATATCAGAAGACTAGGAATTGATAAACTATAAGACACTGGTTCATACACGACACTGACATGACATATGTGAAATTTGAAAAAATAAATTAATAGAACATACATGTGTTGATATCATGTCGGTTGACGATTAATGACACATCTTCAATAAGAAGTATTGATGCTACAGAGTTGATAAGATAAGAGATGGTGTGGAAAAGATGGGTCATGATGAAGCATAAACTTCTTTTTGTTGAAGCTACAATTCCATATTTTGATATCTACCTCTAAGCATATCCACATGCCAACCATAGTTTTATTTTTACAAACCATCATCTTTTATTGTGGCAAATAGTGCATTGTGATTGACTGCTCTTTATTCTTGAAGAATTATTGATGTTATTTTTCTAGAGATATAACATTGCTATTTTCAATTTATCTCTTCCATGTATACTTTCTTTTGGGATCGTTAAATTAAATTGAATAGGTTGTTAATTTAATCTCATAAAATTCCTTTAAAAGAAAAATTAATCTCATAAAATTATCTTTAAACGATCACGATTAATTTCATAGAGACAATTTATTATGTTCTTTCTAAAATATTTTTTTCCTTTGCAATGAGAGAGAAATTATTTATAGAAGAATGATAAAACTTTTACATAAGTTACCAACTCTTATTGACAACCTATTGTCGAAAGTTTCAACTTATTACAATATTAAATTGGTCTTTCATTTTCATTATTTTTGCCATAAGCCCAAAAATTTAATTAACTTGAATCCCATTTAACTTATCTAATGGAACATCAGAAACAAACTATAAGGTAGAGATGACAAAACTAGGACCAATTGTTATAGGTTGATTTTGGTTACCAAACATCATATCTAACTCTTCAGCAAACCTCTTCATAACTTCAAAGGTTAAGAAAATTAGTAATATCAAACCTTCTTCTCCATTTGCATTCTTATGTGGGATTATATACGTTGCTCCAGGTAAAGGCCCAGCCCCACCTTTTACCACTCCACCATACACTGCCTCACCCCATCCAAAATTCACTTCTGCATACTTAGCACGAGTCAAGTCCGATACAACACAAGATCTTACTGTTGTCAATAAACATCGTTCCTTAATAACCATAAGATCAGCCAAAGAATGCATGTATTCTTTTGTAACTTGAGCTTTTGCTTTTCTTATCAATTCCACTGCATAACCTAATGGGTTTCCACAAAGCTTCCCTGCACTGGTGACAGCTGCCGGAAAAGCAGCACAATTACCATAATATCCAACAAGTGGCGAATGGATAGCACTAAACCTCAAACGTGCATTAACGATGCACATCATTCGTACTTCTTCCTCTGGATCTAACTGCAATGCTTTTGTACGGCAGCACCAAAAACATGCAGTGATAAGATCAAATGTACTGCATTGACGAAGATGAAGTGGAATCAAGTGACGAATCACAGCTATGTGAGAAAGCGTAAAGAAGAAAGATTGATGGACTAAAGTAGCAGCAATATCTTCTTCCTTGTTGATATTTGACAGAAGTATTTGTTGGTATTCAGGATGGTTGCAAGTAATGCGTGGAGGGTCTCTTGCCATTAGGATCTCTCTGCGCCATACTGGTTGAATGGAAGGTTGATGTGCTCCTCGAGCCATTTCTGCCCAAACATTCATGAATTGTTTCAAACCTGTTGCATCGCCAATTGCATGGTTCCAGTTTACGCCCACAATGAAACCACCGCACTTGAGATGTGTGATCTGTCATTTTAAATGTAATACTAAATAATAGAGATAAATCCATGTCCTAATCCAATCAGTTTGGTATATGTGATGTTGTATTAGCATGTAGAAAGTTCATGTGGTAGTTTAATTGTAGTTATTAATTTATGTTTTTTTCAATGAACATTGAAAAAAAGGCAAGTATATTGTTTAGTGATTAATGTTTTGTGGCTCTCATGTGACCAAAAATCATAATTAATTTATGATGATTGTCACTAACACATCCTCTAACACACTTTTCTAAACTTAAATCAAAATGATTTTATCATTTAAAAAGAGAGTAAAATTTAAATATGTATATGATAAAATAAAGACCACATTACATGTGTTTAGTCCCTTAATTAATTTTTTAGTTTAATTCTGATCCCATAACTAATATTTCTTACAATTTGTTTCCTCAACTATGTTTCCGTCGGTCAATCAATTGGTCCTCTCCCTGTTAATTAAGGAACCAAAACTAAAAAAAATAATAGTTACGAGACCAAAAGAAAACTATGAAATTAGTTAAGGAACTAAATATTTAATTTAGCCTAAAATAAAAGTATATGTATGTTAAACATAGTATATGAATAATTATTTATATAATTTTCTTTGAATTGACGGAGAAAATTCGAACCCATCTCTACCCATAATGAATTTTCTGTCAAAATCGGTTCACGTGGATTCAGTTGTCATGCCTTCCATACTATTTTTGGATAAATATATAGGTTAAAAAATTAATGTAGTCTCTAAATTTGTAGGCATTAACAACATAAGGAAAATTTAAAATTTAAAAGTGAGATGTGTAATATTGTTGGGTCACAACTTCATTGACAAAACATTAAGAATGAGAGAATTAACATAATTATATTGGACCTGTATAAGCAGAATGGGTTGATCAATAATCTGTTTCATGCCTGGAACATCATATATGAGTTCTTGGAAGCAAGGGAATGGGGGATGCAGTGCATCACCAAATTCATCAAGTGTTACATCAGCTTCAGCTTCAACGAACATGACACCTTCACCGGTACAATCCACCATCAACTTGCGTCCAGCTCCCTCCCTAATTCTTCCCGCAAGTGGATAGTAATAAACAAGTGTTTTTGAGAGTGCACATTTAAGAACCTTAACAGGGTCATTCTCAACCATTGATGGTTCGTGACGATAGATAAATATGATAGGCATATGGAAACGCAAACCTTGTTGATCATCTATGTCAGATAATAGTTTAACTTCACGAGGAGTGGGTGCAGCTGGTGGCACCAACTCTGGTTGGCACCTCCGCACTGTGAACAATAATGGTGTTGAAGTCATGATATAGAAAAATAGAAGAGTTAATAGGTGTGGTGTTTCTTTTGAGTGAGTTATACATTGATTGCGTTAATTTATAAATGGTGTTTTTGAAAATGATACGTACAACTGAACTATCATGGCCACAAAAATTGAAAAATTGAAGAATCTAAGGATCAAGTTATTTTTGATAAACTAAGGACCATGTTATTGAACAGTAGTTTTCAAGCAAACACGCCTTTCTTTGTTGGGAAAACCTACACCAAAAAAATTACCATGCATGTCCACAAAAAATGAAAAGTTTAAAATCTAAGCTGGACCATTTGAAAGTGCTTCTTATCTTGTATTGTACTACTAGACTAGTAGGTATTCAAGAAGCTCACGTTTCTTTTAATTTGTTGGGAAAATCAGCACTATTAATTTAAGGGGTAATTTGTATGTTTTTATAATAGGGAAGTGTGTATTTTCTTCCTAATATATAAAGACCGAAACATCATGAATTCCTGGACATGGATGGAAAAAACTCAAAAAACTCAAGTTGACACGATTTAGTGCAACAACGTTAATGTAGGAACGAGGGGAATGTTTGTATCCCAAATCCAATGCGATTTGTTTTTATAGATTACGTTAATGGCAATTGGGAAGAAAATAAAATTACATGCACCATGTTTATAGGTCTCTTTAACAATGATCACATGTATATGTAAGGTAAAATTACATTCTTAGTCTCTAATTTAATTTTAAGTAAATGTATGTTCATTTATTTATCTTCTTTTCATTGCAATATTTTGTCGTTTTGGTCCATTTGTATATAGATTTTCGAGTTTTAAATTTATGGTTTGCTTTTCTAACCAATCTTTAAATATATGGTCTTCATCTATGTTTATATATGAATTTATATTTAAAACTTGAAAATATATTAAAATGGACCAAAAAGACAAAACTACAATGGAAAAAAATATAAAGAACTAATCTGTTATTTTAAATTTAATTAACGGACTAAAAACCTAATCGTATAGCTATATGTAATAATATTATTTTCCATAATACCCATCTGTATGTGCTCTTTTTTGTTGGATTATCTTTTGAACGTGTCGATGCTTCCATATATGTATTTTTTTTGTTGGATTATCCATATATGATTTTTTTGAAGGATATCCATATATGATTTTTAGAAATGATTATTATTGATTTTATTCTTTTTGAGGATTGATCGGAGGACTTTTATGTTGCTAACACTAGTTGCGAATTAAATTTGACCATGCCTTTGAATTTGAGTCAGACATATCTTTTATCTATTTCTATCGTGAAGATGAGAAGCCATGGATTTAATTTTTTAGACATGATTTTATTTTTAAGAAGTGTTTTTGACATGATTTAATTTGGGAATCGGTAGTAACAGTATAGTAACGTATGTATACCAAAAAAAAAACAGTATAGTAACGTATAGTTAGGCATCAAATGGGTAGGAAGTTGAACTAAAAAGATTCCTCATGTGATTATTATTATTTTATTTTTTAGGGATCATGTGATTATTAATATTTATTGATTCAAAAAGGAAATTATAATTAATAGGTTTAATTGCAGTTTCAGTCCTCATATTTGGTCAATAGAGAATTTTGGTCCCTCATTTCTAATTACGCAATTTTAGACCCATTATTTACATAATTTATGAAATTTGGTCCTCCTCCAAAAATTTAACCAAAAAATTGATGATGTGGAATTTTTTAAGATGACATTGCATACTAGGATGTACATTTAGATGCCATATAATCAATCATTTCCTATTTTTAGAAACTTCAAATTGATTTTATTAATTTCTGTAATTATTAAAATGATAAGTGACCCCATTCCAAAAAAAAATGATAAGTAACCAATTATTTGAAAGTAAACTTATGAAATCTGAAAAATAATTGTCATCTTCATCCTCTTCTTCATAAATTAAGAAAATTATGGATTTAACGAAAACATTGTGAATTTAGTTAAGAACCATACGAAATGCACCTAAGAAATTGTACCTAAGTTTTGTCCCATAAATTATTAGAAACCCTAATTAATTAATCCAGAAAAATAGGAAAGAGGTTGTCACCCAAAAACAATCATGGAGAATAGGTAAGAAAAAAGAAAGAAAAAGAAGAGGGTGAAGGAAATAGAAAACAAAAAATCTCCCACCAGCATCTGAATTAAAAAATAAAAACACGAGCAACCAATTTGGTAATATATCCCTCCTATATATATATGGTAAATTTATATATTTTTTTAAAATGGTCCTTGATAATGCCATTTAATATCTAATTGATCCCAAAGCATGTCATCATTAATTTCAAGTAAAATGTCTTATCTATTTTGCATACCGAGGTAAGAACAACCATTAATTGACATTCGGTGATACTCTCTCCGTTTTTAATTGTAAGCAAAATTGATTTTTTAGATTCATTATGTGGTTCATATTATGAATCACATGCATCATTAAATAAATGAATTTAAAAAGTTAAATTTGTTTATAATTAGAAACAGATAGAGTATTAGATCAAACCAATGATAAATTCCCAATGTTCAAATTTGGGGATGAAGTTAGAACCCTACAATTTGGATTGGAGAGGATGTTGGATGTCGAACCCTAGGTTATGATTTCAGATTTTTGCAAAATATATATAGATAAAGTTTCCCTAAAAAAATATAGATAAAGTTTATGTAAGAAAGTTATAGAAAGAAGGAATAGAGAGAATGAGTTAGAGAGAAGAGTGAATGTAGAAATGAGAGAATAGTGAATCTATAGGAAGAAAGATAATATGATTGGTCGAGGATTTGAGAGAGTGTGAAACCAGTGAGACATAAATCAAATTAAGTGGGGGAAAACGAAGGTAATAAGTCGATAGAGAAAACGAAGGTAACCGGTGAGACATAACACCTACGAAGCTTCTCACCACTTACAAGAGTTTCAATGAGGTGGCGATGACGATAGTTTTTTTTTATTGGAATGAGAGAGAAAAACATAGAAAAAGATGGTGAAATGGAGAAATAGGAAAATAAGTCGACAGAGAAGAAGGGTTTTAAGGTCTTTAGGCATTAAGGTTATTTTTGTTCCTTCATGTCAAGGTTTATTGAGCCAGCACAATTGATGCACAGTCATCACTAATACGTGAGCTAAAACGCACCACATCAACAAAAAAATGAGATGAATGACCAAATTAAAAGTGATTAATTATTGTAAGATTTATTTAAAAATATTAACAACTACAAGGACCAAAACTCAAGTAATCCCTATTTACATGAACTAATTGCATATTTGAGCATAATTCTAATATCAATACACAAAAAATAGAGACCTAGATGAGAAAAACACAACCTTTACACTAAAGTAATAATTTTCACATCAAAAAGCAAAAAAAGAAAGAGACCCATATAAAAAAAATAATTAATGTGTAACTTTATACCCCTTAACAAAACATTTTCACGGTAGGGCAAAATTGCTCAGCCACATTCAATTTCGAGATTTTTTTTATTATGCAATTTTGAAGGGACAAAATTGTCCTACCGCGACGATTTTGAGGGAAAAAATAATGACTATCTTCTCAAAAAAAGATTATATGCAAAAACTTGATCTATCGTGATCACAAAAGTTATGAAAATGAATTAGAAAAAAATAAAAAAATCTAAGAATCATTTAAATTTAAAAAATGCTAACAAGTGTCTTTGAAGTATTATTTTAAAAAATTTAATACTATATTTTTTTATAAAAAATCTGTGTATTCAGTGTATTAAAATTTGTAATATTTTAATTTTTTAAATGAATAATTTTTAAATTTAGAAATTTAAATAGTGTTCCTATAAGACTAGTTAACAACACCTTTTAAATTCTACATTGCACTGCACCATATCTTGTGTTGTACGAGGAGACTAGCGGCTCTCAAGCAAGCTCACGTTTTTGGTTTTGGGAAAGCCTTCACCGAAAATCTAATAGTGTGTTTGGATGGGGTAATGTTTTGAAGGAATGTAATGTTTTAAAGGAATTCAAATACTTTAAGGTGAATTCCATTGTTTGGATAATAATTTGAAGAATTTTCAAAATGATGGAAATTTATGAAGTATTTTGTTTAAGTTAAATTTAGAGAATTTCAAATGACACCTAAAAGTTCAGAATTTCAAAATTATTCATTGTTATAAATTTTCAAAATTTGCATTTTGGTCCTCAAATTTTCCAAAATTTTCAATTTGACCCCAATACATTTATAAAAATTGCAAATTGACCCCTTGAGTTTTTCAAAAATTATAATTTGACCCCTCAATTTTTTAAAAATTTCAAATTGACCCCTAATTTCATTTTTCAAATTTGGCCCAATTTTTTTTTTATATAAAAGTTGCCCAAAAATGATGACAATAAATTTTATTTTTATTTCTTCATCCAAACAATAACATTTAACAATAAAAACAATTAAATTGAATAATTTGAATTCCCTAAAATTTTAAATTCTTCAAAAAAATTTAATTACCCCATCCAAACACACTCTAAGAAAAATGTGTATTACCCGTTGTTGTTATTTTGAGCAAGTTTCACATTATGAATTCATTCATGAAGGACATTCACATGACATGACATGACATGGGGGCAAAAGTCTAAGTTGTCATATTCGTACTATTTCTTTTTGTGAGCACCGATAGATTCATTACGCGTTGCTACTGTCTCAGTCCACATAGCAGGTGATGATAGACTAATAATGTTAGCTGTCCAATCTAAAATTCTTTTTTTTTCTTTTCAGTAATCTAAAATTCTTGATTGTTTTTTTAAGGATGATTTAAATTGTTTTTTTAAGGATGTTAGATTGTTAATAGCTACTGCCTACTAACATGAACCTCAAATATTTTGTAGTTTGTATATTTCACTTTCAGGCTCTATACAAATAAAATAAAAAGTTAACTTTTTTTTTTTGACAATAAAAAGTTAATCCAAGCCCCATTCTAAGGAACTAAAGATAGAAATAGATTAAATAATTATTTTGGTCTTTGACTTTGCACTTCGTTGTCCCAAATGTCTCTAATTCATGATTACATACAAAGTAGTCTCTGAATGTGCATTTCCATTATCATTTTAGCCACTTTCATATTAGGTGTCACGTGAACTAAAGTGAAAATAGAAAATGATCACTTTAGACCTTGAGCCGAAAATCAATATCCCTAAATTGAATGTCACAGTGACTAAAGTGAAAGTAGAAATTCGATTGAATTCGAGATTTAGGGATTTGAGTTTCAATTTGGGGATATTCATTTTTTGTTCAGGAACCAAAGTGACAATTTTTTACTTTCACTTTAGTTCTTGTGACACCTCATATGTAATATCAACATAAAACTCTTGTCACATCATCGGTTAACAAAATTATTTAACGTCAAAGACTAAAGTGATAACGGAAGTTCACATTTAGGGACTACTTTATATTTAATCATGAGTCAGAGACCTTTGTAACAACGAGGTGTTGATTCAGGGACCAAATTGTCCATCTTATTATAGGAATATCATCTTAGAAAGTATGCATTTAACATCTTAGAAACTTAATCTTTTATTTTCTTTTTTAACTTCTTAACTTATGCCCTTAAAACACAAGTTTACCTATTTAACTTCAACCCACTTTCACATAAGTTACTAACTTTGGTTGATAACAAACAGATCTTTCATTTTCATTATAATGCACACAAGTCCACAACTACTTTTACATGACACTTAATTATCTCCAGCCTCAAATTTAAGTAAAAGTTTAGTCTATAAAAGTGGATGTATTTAGTCCAAATTTTTATAAGGTTCAAAATTTGAACTAAATACATTCTTTTTTTTTAATCAACTTTTGCTTACTCAACTTTTACTTATATTTTAGACAAGAAGGAGTACTTGGAACATCACAAACCACAAACGAAAAGATAATCATGACAAAATTAAGAACCACTTGCTTTAGGTTAATTTTGTTTACCAAGCATCTCATCTAACTCTTTAGCAAACCTCTTCATCTGTTCAAAGGACAAACAAACCAGTAATATGAAACCTTCTTCTCCTTTTACATTCTTATGTGGGATGATATAGGCTGCTCCAGGAAAAGGCCCAGCCCCACTTTTTGCAGCTCCGCCATACACCGCCTCACCCCATCCAAAATCAACTTCTCTAAACTTTATACGAGTCACATCTGAAACAATACAAGATCTTACAGTTATAAATAAACATCGTTCCTTAATAACCATAAGATCTGCTACAGATTGCATGTATTCCTCTGTAACTTCGGCTTTTAATTTTCTTACCAACTCCACAGCATAACCTAATGAGTTTCCACAAAGCTTCCCAGCGGTGGTGACGGCCGCCGGGTAAGCAAAACAATTGCCGTAATATCCAACAAGTGGTGAATGATTAACGCCTAACCTCGAGCGTGCATTGACGATGCACATCATTCGTATCTCTTCATTTGCCTCAAATTGCAACGCTTTTGTGCGACAACACCAAAAGCATGAAGTGATAAGATCGAATGTGGTACAGTGACGAAGGTGAAATGGAACCAAGAGACGAAGCGCAGCTATATCACAAGTTCTAAAGAAGAAAGATTGATGGACTAGGGTTGTAGTATCTTCTTCCTTGATGGTATTTGGCAAAAAAAATTGTTCGAATTCATGATGGTTGCATGTAATGTGTGGAGGGTCTCTTGCCATTAGAATCTCCCTATTCCACACAGGTTGAATGGAAGGTTGATGTACTCCTCGAGCCATTTCTGCCCAAGCATTCATGAATAGTTTCAAACCAGCTCCATCACTCATTGCATGGTTCAAATACACGACTAGAATGAAACCACCGCACTTGAGACGTGTGACCTGTCATATTTTGAATCTAATATCAAGATATATGTTATAGAAGTAAATTTATCTAGACTATATATAAAAATAAGAGATTTTGGGCTGGCCCAATTATACACATAACAAATTTTCTTATAATAATATTTTATTGTTGGTATCATTAAAAAATACAAGAATTTATATTATATTTGTTATATGGTTGGTGTCATTGTAAAACATAAACATGATTTGCTGGGTTTATTTCAATTTACAATTCACAATCTAATCTCTATACAATTAATCAAAATCATAATTTCATGTAAATCACCGTTCATAATTTACATGCATTAACATTTAACGGAATAAAAGGAGAAGAAAGACGAGCACATGAGTGCCCGTCTTTTTTGCTATTATATATACAAAAAAAATACACATGAGTAGAAAACAAGTGAGCAACAAGCTGTGTCACTAAGCCTTTTGGATGATAAAATTAATTCTCGTAAACACGACATTCATGGACTTAAAAAATATAATATTGTTATGCATTTTGATCGATTGTCAGAATACACTTTCTCATGTTTTGTATAACGTAACCATTTAGTTTAGCATATGTAATTAACCTAAAAAATTGAGATGATTTTGCTTGTATAATTGTATGAGTTCATAAGTAAAAAAATTCTAATAACTGTCAAATTAAGACCTGCTTGCCTCGACTCCTTAAAAAACTTCATCTTTATTTATTCTTTAGATAATATTGTTCCTATTATAGTGGGGTATTTGAACAAGATTTATCTATTTTTAATTAATAATTTAAATAATGTTTTTAAAAGGATAAAATATTTATTAAAATACTTTAAAAGAAGGGTAAACTTGAAAAGAAAAAAGTCATCCCAAATTCAAGTATTTTCTTTATATATAGTATAGGTTATTATTATTATTATTATTATTATTAAAATTGATTATATATATTCAAAAAAAAATTGTTCTTTTTGAATATAATCCTACATTTTTATTTTAATTATTTATTTGCTTCTCAATTAATCCTTCATTAAACTTTAGTTTAAATTATATTAAACTCAACTTAACTTTTATCAAATTTAATAGATAATTTCAAATGAAGGTTGGATATTTTAGTATGGAGTTTACTCACATGCAAAGTCATGAGTTTAGTTGTCTTGTCGATGTGCAGACACTTTTGATGAGTGATCAGTAATTACCTTCGTAACCATTTTTTAATAGTAAATTGATAGACAAAATTTTAAATAGTTATTACATTAAATTTAAATCATTTATTTAAACCAATGTTTTCTCATATTATTTTAATCAGATTGGTATTTACATGTGTCCGTTCTATTCATTCTAAACCCATATTTTTAATTATTATTTTAAATTTCAACAACTAAAATTTGTTGATTTTATATGTTAGGTTATAATATAAGTAATTGTTTTCTTTCATTATTTTTTAGATATATGATTTTTTAATGAATATTACATATAATCCGAACAATAATATTATATATTTAACACGAGCAACGCCGAAAAAATAAACTAATAACATAGATGAAAAAGGTGCAGAAGCAAAGCTAAGAATGTTAAGTTGTGAA
>Ga0209282_1001850_pt1 | contig 11910 bp, 6 predicted proteins | sample Mtrugardesep15_FD_187529 | JGI IMG/M metagenome (GOLD analysis project Ga0209282, IMG submission 187529) | Root nodule microbial communities of legume samples collected from California, USA - M. trunc garden sep15 (SPAdes) (version 2) | ecosystem: Host-associated > Plants > Roots > Nodule...
TATGGAAATCTTAATATATATATATAAAGATTTCCATATAGAGAATATGAAGAAAGATCCAAAAGAATAGCTAACTTGTTCCCAAGAAGTGCATGAAGCTGAATAATAGTGTGATCTTCTTCCAAGCTGAAGTTTCCTCGTTTTATATCAGGATTCAGGTAGTTAATCCACCTCAGTCTGCAACTCTTTCCACATCTTTTAAGACCTATATATAAACCTCAAGATTCCTGGTTAATATATTATACATATATATAGTATAAGGAGCATAGATATTTGCTCATAATAATGCAAGATGGATATTTTATATACAGCAAGCTATGTTGTAATGTTACCTGCTCTGGAGGGCAAAGAATGCCAGTTTCTATGGCCATGTTGAGTAACATATGCTATAAGCATTTTGTCTTCTTTTGGTGTCCATGGTCCTTTTTTCAACCCTAGTGCCCTACCCATTTTCAAATCACAAACTTGAATGTAGACCTTATGGTTGCCCTTATACGATGTGCAGTTACATATACTATATGCATGTAGATTTATTAACTAATTAAGTCTCGGTACATTAGTAGGTGAATACTTTTGGGCAGATCCCGTATTGAGACTTTGAGTGTCCATGGCGAAGTAAGTAATAAATGATGCCTTTGTAACTATTTGACTATAAATCATTCTCTTTGTACTGTATGTTTCATAATCATTATTGGTTTTTACATAATCAAGATTCTTTAAAATATTATTTTTCAATAGAAATCAAAGCAATAGCATTAGTAATTTAGTATGTTTTGTGATATAATAGATCGCAGATAAAATGCTAACAATTTCAATTCAGAAAAATCTTTTTCGGCAGATGCAACAATAACAGGAATCAAGGCCGTTTCTATGAATCCGGAGGTTTGGATCTGTATGTGAAAAAAGTCCGTAATAAAATAAAAATAAAAATGTATTTTTTTTCAAAAGAACAATGTTCTATTTAATTTTTTTAAAAGATAAATACAAGGTGTCCTATTTATGCGGTACACTCAAAGGTGAAAATCACTACCGTATGCATGAGGAACCTCAAACCACCCTCCCAAGCAAACACTCACCTAACACCAAAAGCAAGATGACTCATTTCTAATAGGCCTAAAACAAGACAGTAGAAAAGGAAATTGGAAACCTAAGGAAGTACTTAGTAATACTACTGGAATCCTGCTCTTTACCCAAACAGTTTCGCTCATTCCTAAAATAAAAGTCGAAAATGCCCCGGCGTGAGTTAACATGCGCTGCGTGAGTTAAATCACATTGATTACTATTTTCGTTCTAAACCCAGCAGGCAACCACAAAGCTCCATTTTTTCTTTCCTCCACCCCCAAAAACCCAAAAAGTGTGAATTTTTGGGTCAAAATCTTCATTCCAAATCATTGCAAATCGTCAGAAAACAAGTTTCTACGCTCATCAAGCATCATAGAACAGGTAATGTATCCACAAAACTCATCCCATTTTTACTGGTTTTCTGTCTGTTACGTTATTTTTCGTCAGTAGGCATAGGGCTCAGCGTGAGTTAACTCACGCTAGGTGTAAGAGCAGTGTGAGTTAACTTGCGCAGAAGGATAACATTAGCGTGGGTTAACTCACGCTACTGTGTCGCCCAGAATTTGAATTTTTGCGCCACTTTTTTACTTGCTTTGCTTGCGGCACAAGTTATTTATTTATTTTTTCTGTTATCTTTTTATTGAGTAGGCATTGAGTGACATGGTTGAAAATGTGGTGGAGGATGCCGTTGAACCTAAACCGGGCAAAAACAAAGCTTCCGGCGAAAGTCCGACCTTGATAGGAATATTTCGACCAAGTAGCCTAATGGCAAAACTCATATACTATAAGTTTATGGAATTCAGGGTTCGAATATTATCCCTGCATATATCATATCCATGGAGCCAACAGCAAAACTAGCTATTTTTTCACAGGGGCCAAATCTAAATAAATGAAATAAAATATATTTTATAAATGTGCTATTTTTCACGAAGCTAGCAATTAACTTTGGAATTATATATGCATTATAAATTGTTCTTTCAAAATTGATTGATTCACCAAGAAACTCTGAATCATTTCTCCGATTCAATCAAATATCTTTTTTAAGACTTTTGTTTAAGGACAAATAAAGTTCTAAATTTGGGAGATTTGATAAGTGTCAAATTACTGTTATTTTTCATAGCACATATCTACTTGTTTTGCAAGTAATTCAGTATAAATCACCCCAATATTATATAAATATTGTTTATATTCGATAACTAAACCAGAAAATGTTACGTTTATCTACCATACATTTTTATAAGTTTTGCGAATGACTACACCAATACAGAGTAAATAAGGCAATCACGCACCCAAAAGTCAAGGATGAGTTCTATCTTCTCCTATCTTTTCTAGGATATGTTTTTTATCTTTTAGTATTTTTGTCTTAATTATCATGTGTAACTAGATATCTATAGGATTTAATTCTAAGATGAACCTCTGTTTATTTTGTTGGATAATTATTTAATTTAATGTCGTTTTATTTTAGTATATTTTTTGTTTGCTATTAAGTTTTATTTGGATTATTTTATTTTAGCGAAGTGCAACCCTAGATTAGGTATTTAGGTTGTGACAGGGCCTAACATTTTTATTACTATCTGGATGCTTATATCTTGATATTTATATTCTTATACTAATAACTACTTGTCTAGGAAACAAGTGATTAGCAAACTAGACGTAAGATACCGAAGGCGAGTTGACCCTAATAGTAAGTACATAGGAGGTGAGATTACTAATAATAAGTAAAATATGTTGAACCTTGGATGTAACTAGTTTATTAATTAGGGAAACAAGTACCAAGGGGAGTAAACCTAGTAAGACCATTGTCCACGACCTCTAGGTAAGGTAGGCGCTGATAGGACTGCCCGTTTGTATAACTATCTAGGGGAAGGAGAGTGTGTTATGACTGTCTTAAGATTCATAGATGGGAAGACCTTCGGGAACATTGGCCTTCATTGCCTTTGGAAACCTAGGAACGACAATTTAACTTTATGTTTCAATTACCTTTGGATTAGCAAGACCCCGCACGTAAGGATCACCGTATGATCGGCAGGTGCAGTTAGCCATCGGAGGGATACACCTAGATCAATCGAGATAGTATAGACCTACACGTAAGGATCACCGTGCGATCAACAGGTACACCTTGACAACCAACTATGTTATAGCGTGCCAACGGCCTCATTACTTCTAAAGTCTAATTAAGATAACTAAACGCGACATGAATGTTATTTAATATCCAACGAAATAAAATAGGGGGGATTCAAAGATCACTAACCACTGTTTACTTTTCTTCAGAACAGTGTCGTACCAATGCCATGGTGGGATGTTGGTGGTGAGATGCGTGAGGCGTGGTAGGTGAGGACAGAGAGGAACAGTCAAGGGAGAAGAGATGTGAAAAGCCAATTATGCCCATGTACTTTAATGAAAATCACAAAAAATGTCACTCATGTTATACATATTCTACTACGATATCCTTTATGTGTATGTTTTTTTGTGTTCACTTATCATTTCTCTTTTAATAATATATTTTGAGTAGCCAGAATAAGATGGAGATATCTAACATTTTTCAAACTAGTCTTAATGTCTCACTTATCTCTTGATTTATCAATCACATCGACCACAATATATAAATAAGCAATAACCATATTTGCAATTTAAAATCATAGTTCAAAGATTCGATACTTTAGACAACAACAAAAATGTGTTTACTATTTCCGTACATACCCAATACTCGTTTCTATCACTTTAAAAAAGATGGGGTAGGAACTGAAGTGGTAGGTGTCCATAGCCCCTAGAGTTGTAAGTTAGAATTGATTGCTCAGGTGCTTTTATCAATATTAATAGTATTACATCGTATGACATGCTTCTTATAAGGAGACATTTCTCTTCCAACTTACTATTACGTGGTTATCTTGACCGTACATGTCTTAAGCATATACAATTATGCATGCAGCTACTCCCTTGCACCCCTTTGAATAGTAATAAATTAAAGTTGTGGCATATGGTGACCTGATAAATTGATGATATTAAAACACTTATCTTTTTCTACATCTAAGACTGCTCATTAATCACTATAAAAAAAAATATGGTTAATCAAATTCACAATCGAAACTGTGGTTTATTCCATTTAAAGATTAACCATCGTTTTATAATTTTTAATATCATCTAAATTAATAATATACTCAAGTGAATTGACCACACTTTTCTGCATGATTAACCATGTGTCGCATTTTCTTAGAAGAAAAAAAAAACCAGTGCAAGTGTCTCTTCCAAAATAAACAAGAAAAAAAGCAGGTGTCACATGTGTAGAGAAGATTAGTCTTCCTTGAAACATTTTTGGACTTTATAATGTCATTCATACATTAATATGAAGAAAGATAAGTGATATACCATACAGTTAGAGGAAAGATGGTCATAGTCGTGGGCAATGCATCAATAATGTTTTCTTTTTAGCTTTTTAATTGACTGCATTGAAGAATGAATTATGTCCTTCAATTATGAATTTCTTAACCACTTCAAAAAGTGTTATGAGGTGAATTTGGACATCTAAGCTAAGAAAGCATAAATGTTGAGATTAAATAAGAATAAGAAAGTAGAACAAATAACAATGGCAACCTAACAACTAAAAAGTTCAAAAAAACTATAAAGGGTTTGGTGATCCTTTGATTTTACTTACTCCCAGAAGTTTGGGAAAGGTTGTTATAAAAACATTGATCATGAGTAAAGTCGATGATGACGCTCCACAATAAACTCCTTGAAAATATAAAGACATCATGAGTGTGTTGAAGGCGTGTAAGAGGATGGCAAACAATTAACCTCGCCATTGCCTTATCATATTTGGATCGTCACGAGAGACCACTCTTTAATCATCACCCTAGAAGCACTAGGAAGAAGGGAGTAAGTTCATTTTTATAGGTAGTAAATTTTCATATTGTGTCAAGACATGTCTTGGCCCTCTATGTGACAAATAAACTTTTCCTTACCTATTTACTTGTTGAGTGATAAGTTTCCTGGCATGTGTTCTTATCAAACTTTTTTATACTTATTGGTTTGAATATTGCTTGATAAATCTCATGTCATAGTTGTGAACTTGTGCATGAGATCTTGTTATCTTGTTTGGTATATATGTCTCTCCTTGCATGCTTATTTCTTTTCATTGTGCCTTATCTTGCATACAGTTTCTTTCTTGTATCCAATTGTGATTGTATACTTGCGCTTTGTTTTGACTTCATATATCATCTTGAATGCAAATCAAACATTTGACTCCAAGTTAAGATCATATTCGAAATGTCAATTTAACCTCAAAAAATTTTGTAAAAAAAATCTTGATTTGTTAAGGTTTTAAACCATCACAAATTTTATTTTGGTAGGTGTATTAAATGATAAATAAACTCACATATATAAGTGGAGGGATCAGGGTTCGAACCTTAGTTACAACGTCCAAACTAATAATTTTGATATTTTTTATCAGTTGAACTAAGACTTATAGACCTAGCGCAAATTTTTTAAACTACTACAAATTATTCTCATCATGAGAAGGATCACTAAAATTTATTCTTGCCATGTATACATTTACGACAAAATTTGTTAACTGCAGATTTAAATTTCAAAATTGTCAATTCAATGTCTCCTTTCTTGTAACAAACTTGCACTTAAACATTTTGCACCAAGCATAATAATTTCTTTTTTTTAAAGATCAAGCACAATAATTCCACGTGGCTTTCTAATATTGTAAATTAATTCAAAGTCGATCCAGACTAAATTGCATTTAATTGATTTAGTTCTACTTTTAAAAAAGTCATCAAAATTAAACCATACCATGTGTGATTTAATATTTGTTTCCGATGATTTTAATCCTTAATCCTTAAAATCGATCCAAACCACGTTGTAAACCCCTCCGGCCCTCCCTATATACAGGAGTGTGATCGCACATATCTTGTTTGATGTAGCTGCCATCACAGGTGTTCAATTGGTAAGGCAAGATGTTTATGCTTTGTATTCAAGTAAATATCCCTAACTTGGTATATAAAAATCTATGGTTTAAATGTATTTTTAGTCTTCTTATTTTAGAAAATGAAGCTTTAGTCCCTATATTTCACGTTTTCAAAATTTATGTCTCACATCTCATTTTCGAGTCAATTTTCACATAACATGACAGTACTCACTAGGTCATACCGAATATTCATGTCTATAGAAATATGTCTAATAATGGAACCAAAATACATTTAGGCCAATTTTCATATAGCAAAATGATTCAACAAATACTTTATGTGGCTCAACTAGCCTCAGTTAGGAACCTTGCTTGGGTTTTTTCCTTCTTGTCCCACCTCTACATCGTCTATCTCAACCTATTAAGATAGATTGATTCCACAATGGTGAAGACATCAAAACAGTGAAAGGGTCGTGCCTAACTAGCGTCAGTTAACTCGATAGAGAGTTATCCCTTTGATAGTGAGATTGTCTTTGTTGCATAAATTGTTTTTCTAATAAAAACTGTTCTCTTACTGTATACATCTCTTGCAGTTTAATGATCACTGTTACCCAGAATCTAAAATTAGATTCCAAATGTTTTAAGTTTATTAAACCAAAAAATGTTACCCAGTGAGTTTAAACTTAATTTATAAATAGAAGCGCAATAAACATCCAAATGTTTGGAATTTATTAAACCAAATAATTAAATACAAAAGTACTTTAACTCGGCAACATAAATGTTAGAAAAGCAACATATAAGAGTAATTAAAAAAAATTAAATAAAAAGTAAGATTGCATCATGCACTAAAATATGACTCGCCAAATTTGGTCTTCAGTAGTAAACGTTTACTCTCCCTAACACAAATAATAAGACCACCTATCCTTTCATCAAAGCAGAGCAAAATAACAGATGCCAAACTTAATTACAAGCAAAAGCTAGGGGGCATCAAATGTCAGCCATCCGCACCAACTTGATATAAAGTATCCGATCGTCCCTCCCGGTGTTGCTTTCCAACAATGCACTTTGTACAAGCTCCTAATTTACAGAGAACATTAAATTAGAATGGTCGTGATGAACACAAGAGACAGGAAAATAAAATAAACTTGAATAAACTTCAGCAATTTTCTCACCTTCACATCTCTGTGAGAAAGGAACATCCCCAGATTGTGGATTATTATTCTCATATCTTCAACCTGGAAAGAAACATAGTTGTCATCTTTCTTGAAGGAAAGGTAATATTAAATTATAATAATAATAATAATAAAAAAAATAAAAAAAAATAAAGAATGAGGTAGTTACCCTAATGTAGCCAACACGATTCCGATCAAAAAATCTAAAAGCCTGTAATTAAAAACAATCAAAGCATTATTTCATTGAAACTAAATTATGACAAAGTAGATTACTAAATAGAAGCAATATAACCAAATGAGAAGCATAGTATAGAAGAAAAAACAAGTACCTTCAACAATTCTTTATCTACAACAGCCTCCTTAACAGCATGGGTTTCTTTCTTAACTGTATCAACCTTGCTTTCCTTTTCTTCATTGCGCTGAACATCATCCTTTGATTCTTTCACCTCTTCTTTAACCTTTATTTCCCCTTTAGAAGTTTCATCTGCTGCTTTTTCGTTTCTGGTCGCATTTTCAGATTCATTATTTGCATCGGCTTGTTTGGCATTTTTATCATTGGATGAGTCGTGTTGGGGAGTACCATTTTCCATTTCCTCTTCTGGTTCCTCTTCTGGTTCCTCTTCTGGCTCCTCTTCCGGATCCTCTTCTTCCGGATCTTCATCATCTGAAGCATTTTCCATCTTCACATCGTCATCCTCCTTATTACCAGAATTCTCAATCTCGGTAACAGTTTTCTTGTTATCTGCTTGGGTTGGATTTGATGCATCCACATCAACTTCACTCTTAACAGATGAGTTATCACCTTTTTGACGTTTAGCAGGTGACTTGTTTGCACTATCCTTGTCAAGTCCATCTTCTCGCTGCCTCTTTCGCTGAGCTCTTTTCAACACAAACTTTGCACGCAATTTCTGCAGAAAAAATGGTAAACCTAGTTAAACACCTTTAGAGGATCAAGTTAAACCATGATGTGATAAAAAGCAACCTTAACCAACCTGAAGAAAAGTCAAAATCCTACTGCCCATTTGAAACTGAAGCATTTCATAAAATGATTCAGCGAATAATGAAAGCTGCAAAAATAACAACCAGAATCACAGATTCCGAATCAGCAACAGTCACATGGAGAACCAACAATCCGGTGCACAAATAATGGGGGAAAATGCTGCATAGAAAAATAATTAAATAAATAAAAACATGTAAACAGACCTCAAGTGTTGATTCATCAACGTCTTTGTCAGTATAATCCAACAATGAATCCAGAGACAGTGTTAATGACCGTAGCTGTACAAGAATTGACATTAGACTTAAGTGTACATAAGATTGTATATGTATATGTTTCTAGAGTTGAGCTAAAAATACCGTACCTTAGCATCTTTTGTTGATTTTGTTTGAAGAATAAATCCAGGGTGCCGAGGAGGTTCATCAGACTTCTTCTCTTTCACTTCTTTACTAGATTTGCTTTTTGGCTCATCTTTTCCATCTTTCTCTTTTGTTACTTTCTCATCTTTCGATTTTTCCCCAACTTTCAGTTTCCCCTTGACAGTTTGAGTATCTTTCTCAGAGGTTTTCTTCTTATCTATCTTGGATCCACTTTTTTCTCCAGTTCCTTTTCCATCCTTGTCATCATTGTCAGACTTCATTTCATTTTTATTGGAATCACCTGCACCTTCTTGCTTTTCAGAGGTAGACACCTTTAACTTTTTCTTAGGAACTACCTTCACAATTTTCTTTGCCACCGAAACAATTTTTGTATCTGCATTAGTAGCCTGCTTGTCAGTGCTCTGTGTGTCATCATTTGCAGAAGCTGCAACAGCATTTTCGTCATCAGTTTTATCAGTGATCTTTGCAACTTTTTTATTGGAATCAATTGCATCATCTTGCACCCCAGAGGTTGGTGTTTTTAACTTTCTCTTGGTTACTACCTTTGCAGGTTTCTTGCCCTCGGTGGCTGTGGTGTCTCCATCAGCAGTCTGCTTGCCAGTGCTGTCGGTACCATCCTGTGCCTGAACAGCCACAGCATTTCCTTCATTTACTAAAGTTGCATCATCTCGCACCCCAGATGTAGGTGTTTTCAACTTTCTCTTGGTTACTACCTTTGCAGGTTTCTTGCCCTCGGTCACTATGGTGTCTGCTTCAGCAGTCTGCTTGCCAGTGCTGTCAGCACCCGCCTGTGCCTGAGATGACACAACATTCCCTTCGTTTACTACAGATTTAGATGCCTCACCAACCACCTTCTTTTTAGGAACCCGCTTGATAATTTTCCTTGTTTTTATTGTTTTCACGGTAGCATCATTGGTGCCTGTATTATCTTCAATACTGTTTACTTCCTTACCATTTTTCCCTTCGCCGTCAACTTTCCCAACAGGAATATCATCTCCAACTATGTCCTTCCCAGAAGTTTGAATCCCAGTAGGATCCACAGAAGACTTGACCTCCTCAACAGGAACCTCTGACGTCGCCACTTTATCTGCAACATCCTTCTCACCTGGTTTGTCAGTTTCTCTCTTGGCACTATCGTTCGTCTTATTGACAACTTTTTTCACAATCTTCTTTATAATTTTCTTCTTCACAGGCTTCCCACTTCCTGTGGTTTGACCAGGGGTAGTATCCCCTGGCTTTTTCTCTGCACTCTTGCCTTCAACTGTCCCCGGGGCATCCTTTTTAGCAATTGTATTGTTACTCACTCCAGCTTTTTTTTCCTTTTCTTCCTTAACAGTATTATTATCTTTCTCTTTTTTCTTAGCATTTGACTTTCCAGATGCAGGAGAATCCTTCTTACCTGATTTATCTAAATTATTGAAAAAGAAAAATAATCACAACTAGAGATAAGGACAATTCAAGTGAGAAGAAAATGGTACCAAGCCATGCACAGGAGAGTGAAGGGCTATCAAAGCCATGCATGAAAGATACAAATATACATGACTGGGGTAAGAAAACGATACAATGTCATGTACAAGAGGTAGCAGTTTACTGACCATTTGATTCCTTGACAGCCCTTGCTTTCTGAAATATTATCAAAACAATAATTAAAAAGGATAATAGTAGAAAAAATATGGAAACAGACAACGTGTTTTGCAATGCAATCCATCCAGAAAAATAAAGGTATTAAATTAAAATAATTAATAAAACCAAACCTCTTTCTTTAATGCAATTTGACGTTCTTTTTCAGCCACTGCTTTCTTGTGGGCAAGCCACTGATCCCGCCATTCAACCAATGAAGGGAGGCAGTCAGACAAATCGGGAACATAAAGTACAGTAATTTCCTTGTGGCTAAAGAAACCATCTTTACCGATTCTATCATAATGTATCTGGAAAACATAACACCTTTTAGTAACTAAATTTTTTATGTTAAGTGAGATATTCTGTGACTAAAAGATATAACCATAATCTTGAATATTCCCAAAAGAAATTTAGTAACTAAACTTTTTATGTTAAGTGAAATAATCTGTGACTAAAAGATATAACCATAATCTTGAATGAATGAAATATTCCCAAAAAATACAAAGAGGCAACAAATGTTACAAAAATTATTAAACCAAGCAAATGCAAAAAGGTCATTTAAGACATGAAGATATCTACACTCTTAAGCCACTGATCACGCCATTCCTCCAATAAAGGGAGGCAGTCAGACATATTGGGAACATAAAGTACAGTAATTTCCTTGTGGCTAAAAAAAACCATTTTTACCAATTCTATCATAATGTTATCTGGAATCTGGAAAAATAACAGCTTAGCTTTTGGTAACTAGCTTCTTATGTTAAATGAGATTTTTTATGACCAAAAAATAATCTCGACTGAAGGAAACATTACCAAAAGAAACAAACAAGCAACAGATGTTACAAAAATTATTAAACCAAGCAAATATAAATAGCTTATCACTCAAGACATGAATGCAACACACACACACACCGCAACAGTATAAGTGAAAACTCTAAATGAAACTGTAAATAATAGTCATTGATATGCTAGAGGGGTGTAAACATAAAATGGAACATTACAGAAAAACTAAGCTAAATACCAATAATGGTCCAAAAAAAAATGGTACCTCAAGGAACCGGTTCCAGTGTTGACACTTCTGCAAATCAAGCTGAATAATATCCTTTGTGTATCTGTAACAATAGGAAAAATATCAATTATTCAACAAGGGAAAGCATAAGTTTTCACACCAATAATCGTCTCATGATATTGTATATACCTAAGGGCTGTTCTGATCAAAGAGTTATCATCATTAGATGGATCACCCCCATCAGCAGGTTCCCATGGACCACCAACTGCCATGAAAGAATGGTCCTTCTTAAGGATTGCAAATCTAAGGATATTGCAAACATGAGGAATGCGATCATCCAAAAGTTTATCAGCTGACAGTTCGTCCAATGCACCCCTACTAAGTCCATTCATCAAAATTACCTGAAACAAGGCAAAAAAAAACTACTTATTAAACAGTAGAAACACCAAATCTCTCAAGAATTAAACATTAAAATATCAATATCAAACAGCAGACCAAATATATGACGGCATATACCCATAAATTGAGTAATATCCATAATTATGAACTTGGTAGCAGCACGGAGCAATCAGGAAGATAGCAGTAACATGGTGGCCAGTAAACAGAAGACTATAAACATTATAAAAGTATAAATGCTAAAAACAACAATTTCCCAAATCAACAAGCCAAATAGCAAAATTGGAAAAGGAAAGTGGCCATCGCCGGAAATAGAACCCTGGCTGGGAATTAGCAGCGAAAGATAATAATAGCTTTCTCTTGCCATACAC
>Ga0209282_1001852_pt1 | contig 11907 bp, 2 predicted proteins | sample Mtrugardesep15_FD_187529 | JGI IMG/M metagenome (GOLD analysis project Ga0209282, IMG submission 187529) | Root nodule microbial communities of legume samples collected from California, USA - M. trunc garden sep15 (SPAdes) (version 2) | ecosystem: Host-associated > Plants > Roots > Nodule...
CTGTATATTAATGAACGATAACCTTTTCTGCTAAGATTTACATGATACTGAATGCTGTTAACTATTTCGTGCTTGAAAGGTAAGTCCAAGTTGCAACGCTTCCATTTTCCTACACTTCCCTGAATTGCAAATATATAGAAGTAATATAATATTGAATAACTAATTACGGTGCACTTCCCATGTTGCTGCTAAATAGTATACCTTTATTATTTGTGTAAGATAATAAATAATTACCTTTCGAATGTGCAGTGCATTGCGAACATTAGCGTCGTTGGCCCAATAGGCACAGAGGAAATATGCATGATGCTATCATGGAAGAAGGAAAAAAAATTAAATCGGATATTTTTAGGTGACTGGAATTGAAAAAAACCTATAATATAATTATTTGTGGACTATATAATGGTCAGTTCTAAAACCTATAATATATTTGCATGAAAAAAAGAAAAATATAACATAAGAGCTTTTACCAATTTTTATCGTTAAAGCTTGTATGCCCGTTAAAAGTCATACATAATTTTTTTTTGTTGAAGGAATACATAATTTTATTTTCTAATTTAATATTTAATTATGATTTGATCAATTATTTTTATTGTTTTACTTTTATGATGAGTACAAATTTTCGAAGTTGCAAAGGGACAACCTTTCACTTGAAAAACAAAGAGATAAAAAAATTATTTAAGTCAAAATTTTGGGACATATCGAAGATTTTGCACGAGAGAATCAATCATAGTCGGATGCAAAAACCAATTTTGATCATTTAATTTAGAGTACTGCTATTTAGCGGGAAACATTTATCCCGATAGCTTCCCGAACCGTAATCCACCGTCAGATCTTGCCTTTGCATGAAGTGCATGTGCCGGAAAAAAAAAAGGAAAAGAGGTGATAATCATGTTGTATTGTACGCTCGTGAATTTGTCGGGATATATATCATTATCCTTTAATTTATGCATAATTTTATTATATTGGGGATAGCGTTCAGACGGACACGTATACTCTGTTTATTAATGCTCATAAATTATGTATAGTAGTTTTTATGCAATTTTTATTTTGAATAAAATTCTTTTGATTTTGATTAAATTATAGGTATAAATATTTTGCATTTTTATATTGTAACAAACTATATTATTTTTTTATTGACACCAAAAATATAACAAATATAGTATGAAACCTTATCTTTTTTAATGAATCCAACAATATATCATTCTTATATAGACAGATTTGTTTAAGGGTATAATTGAATGTGAAAGAGTCACGTCAAAACCATGTATTTTCTTTATACATAGTATAGAATAGATAATATTGTTTATGTTATGATGAGATAGTTCTATTTTAATGATATTTAAGTTTTTAATTAAACTTTAAAATAATATTGTTAAATGATAAAATAGTTAAAGAAAGGATAAAATAAGTAAGAAAAAAGTTAATCCAAATATATGTATTCTCTTCATTTTTTTTGTCAGGTAATCTGGTGGCTAAAATTCACTTTTTTCAAGGTGAATAAGTGAGGTGTCTGGGGTTCGAACCTCGGTCCCTACATATAATAATGCATTGTCTTGCCAACTGAACTATGCTCACGGGACTGTATTCTCTTTATATATCATATAAATTAATTTATCTCGGTCTTCATTCCACCGCTTCATAGTTGATTGATACACTCTAATATCTTTTATATAGTAGTATATTTTTAGCATTTGTTACGCAAAAGGTTCTCTTTATTTTAAATTTTGTTGGTACTATCGACAATTTTAAAATGTTACACAAGTGGTTTATTAAGTTTGTTATGAAAGTGTACATTTATTCCGACCTTCGGATCACATCATTGCATTTTTGAGGTATTATTCATTGTGAGTTTAGTGTGAGCCCTCACGGTTTTTTTCATTTGTAAAAGACATTTGGTTAGGACGAAAAGCATGAATTTGCATTAAACTATTCTAGACCCCGATTCTTAAGTAATGTGAGACTTTTTTGCTATATTGGAGTAGTACCCACCAATCAAGACTAAGGGCCTAAAGGGTTAGTCAGCCCTCGAGTGCGGCGTAACTTTGACCCTTGCATAGCGATTCATTGTTCCAACATCAAGTCCACACCATTGTGTTTTTAGATATTGTCCGTTTTAGATCTTGTGTGAGCCCTCACAATTTTGTTCATCGTAAAAAAATATTTGTTTGATTGAAGAGTGTGAATGTTATATATAAACTACTATTGACTCATTTTCAAGCAATCTGATACTTTTTTGGTGCACTAAAACAATATTTTAGTTATAATTTTTGAGAAATTAATGATAGGCTTAAATCAACTTCTAACACTTCAAGAATAGCAAATTCACCTTTTTCCTCATTTGCAATGAAGGACTAGTGTCAATGATTTGTAGGATGTGCATTACTTACGTTAACGACAATAATCAAGCCTTATTCCACTAAGTTGGGTCGGCTATGTGCATTACTTATGTCAATAAAAAAATCCATTTGTTGCCTCATTATTGTAACTATATCTTAAGATTGATTGTATGATATGAAAAAAGAGAGTTAAGATTGAATGTCAATAATAATATGGAATAATTTCCTATTACCATTAAACTCTAATAATAAATTAGTTTCGAGAGGTTACCCGGCAGTTTAAAGGTGGTAGTGTAAGAGACGAAGTGAAAATAGTGTTGACGTTGTGAATAAGAAGTCTCCTATCATTGGCTTCCATTGGTTTAGGCAGACCAAACTCACAATTCGGTTCCAAAATATGAGCCTCAAAAATTCCTGAAATAGTCTGAGGACACAACAAATAGCATTACTGATTTTTATTTACAAACAATAGTTTTAGTACAAGAAATTTTTTTGAAAACTTAACTAGCCAGAAAAAAAATTATAAACTTAAATGTAGTTTTGGTCTCCTATTTTGATCAAACTGCAACTTTGGTTCTCTATTTCTAATTGCACAATTTTGGTACCATTTCTAATTGCACAACTTTGGTTCCCTCTTCATTTCCATGCCAGGTCTTGTAATTTATTGTCACACTATCAAATTAGATGACCAAAACCATGTGTTGATCAAATTTTTTGAAATTATGGACCAAAATTGCAATTTGATCAAAATATAGGGATCTAAACTATATTGAAGCCAAATTACACAATAGAGTTGAATTTCTTTCCACATGCATTCAATCAAATCATTCTGTAATATCAATTTGTTTAAGTTAGTTCACGTAATATTTATAAAAATAAGTTAAATTGTATTTTTGGTCCTTTAATTAAAATTTGATTTATTTTGGTCCCTTAACTTCTATATGTTACACATTTTGGTCCTTTCCGTTAGTTTTAATTCAAAAGCGTTAGGTTTTCTTCATCTTCTTCTCATCTTTTTCATCTTCATATCATCTCCATCAACCTTCAACAACAAGAATCCTAGAAAAATTCTAGAAGAAAATGAAGAGAACCTAACGTTTTTTAATTAAAACTAACGAAAATGACTAAAATGCGTAACAGAGATAAGTTAATGGACCAAAATAAATCGAATTTTAATCAAAGGACCAAAGCAATACTACCTAAATAGTTAAGGGACTAAAAATACAATTTAGCCTATAAAAATATGTATTTAACCTGGTTTAACTGAATGTATGTGTAAAAAGGTGTAAGTTTTACACCGTCTACCGTTTTTACATAAAAATTATATCTTTATGATTACTGAAAAGCTATATTTTTATTGATAGACTTACCTCTTGATAGGAACGGATGTCTTCTAGACAAAATACATTTTGGGGGTCTATATTTTTATACTCGCCTCTACAATTCTTTTGCAATGACTGTTATTATCGATAAAATATTAATGTTTGTAACCACCATTTGAAATTCAACAAATAAAGAAAATAACAGTTGTGATTTTTTATTTCAAAAAATAATTATGAAAAAATTACCTCGTAGAGTTCATCAGAAATAAGCCCCATGCCATGATTAAATGGTATTTTGTAATTATCGTCGTGAGCTGGCGATGTTACGGGATTTCCTAGTATGTATCCCTGAATAAAAAGGGTTTTATCAATCTACTTAATCAACAAAATTTTCTTTTATCTACACCCTCTGAAATATAAACAAAAATGTTTGTTAAAAGATCAATATATATGATCAAAAAATTTCATCCACTAATTTAGAGATTATAAAAAAATAAATTAAAAAGAAGCAATTTTGAAAAGAGAGAAAAACGTTGGATAAACGGTTGAGTTGAAGCCAAGAGAAACAACAAGAGAGGATTCAAATCTGTTTTATTGACATATACACAACATCAAATCATTTAATATTATGTAACTTTTTATGTTTAATTAATTTTGGCTACAAACTACTATGTTGCTCAAAATAATTCTAGGGTAGGAAAGAATTTTCCTTATTTTTTACCCTGGTCAATTTCAGGATTATCCTCAATTTCAAGATAGCAAAGAATTTCCTTAAAAAAAAAGATGGCAAATAATTAATCACTGTTTTAAATGTGCAAACCTGAAGGTTTATCCACGGTTGAAGGCCACCTTCATTTCCTGCAAGAAAGGAAATTTATGGAAGAAGCAAAACATTGATTTATTTATTTATTTTATAATAGTACAAGAGAATCATATTTTCAGAAAACGTTTCCTGCTTTTATTTTTTTACTGTATAATTATTTTTCATTATCAAAATTATTTATTTCAATCTGTTTATTGTCCAAGTATTAAAAAAAACGGTAAATAGATGAAAAATAATGTACAGGTTTTGTAATCAAAAGTAAAAGTAGAAATAAAAACTTTCGTAAATACATCCTAATACATTTTTGTTGACTAGTCATTGTGAGCATGGTACCATATGAAATTTCTTGAACGATAATTGGGACAGGAAGGCCAGAATACGAGTCACCAGCAATGTACACTTCATTTGAGATAAATTTTGGATGATCGATGAGCCACTATATACATTTAAAGACAAATATTACAACTTCTTTAATTCCAAGCTCAAATGGCAAAATCAAAATAATATTGTACATAGTTGAAAAATTAATCAATCAGATGAAAATTACCTTCCTAAGAAATTGATGAGCATTGTGAACTAACTTCCAAGTGCTTTGCTGAGCAGCACTTTCTGTTTTAGGATAAGAGAATCCAGTACCCACAGGCAAATCCAAAAATATAATATTACTTACCTGTACACCATAAATTTAATTATTAAGGTTAGATTTGCATAAAAAAATCATACAATGTCTAAGGTAGACTTCCTAAAAGAGTGAAGCTTTGGTTTTTGGATTGGTCCATCGCAATGTCGTCAAATGTATGATTTTATCTCATTTCTATGGATTTTGAGTACCCTTATACTCTCATCAATAAGCTTCATTTATCAAACAAAAAAACCAACATAAAGTATAGATTCAACTATTCATATATTATGATATATGCACGCTAAACCCAACCTTTGTCCATGAATGTGGCCTCGAGATCAAATTTGGCAAGCTCCCGTTGTATTCCTCATTTTTAAATGTTAGCGGACCTGCAAAAACACCGCGATGGTAAGTAACCTTATTGGATCGCTTAGTTTAGCTCAACCATTCATTTTACGAAATACCGTTAATCACTTATCAACTATTCGCTATAAACTCATCCAACTTAAGTTTGGTTGTTTTTTTAACCAAACGGAGAAAATATGTTTTTGTAAACAAGTATGTATAAATATTTAGCAAAAACGTTGGGAATGATTTACCTATTTCAAAGGCAAGACCAGAGAAAGCAGAGCAACCAGGACCACCGGTTAACCAAAGCAAGAGAGGATCTTCTTTAGGATTATTCTCAGATTCTATAAAATAGTAGAACAATTCTGCAGCATTCTCATCTGTTTCAGTTTCACCCACTCCTATGTACCCAGTTTCTAGTACAAAGGGAAGAGGTCCTTGAAAACCAGGAAGATACTTCACAATATTGGATTGAGATATTGCAAAAACAAGGTTGCTGGATGAATTTTGTAACAATAGGACTGCTAGAACAAATATTATAATCATCTTAAACAAGCTTATAGTAATAATAATATTGCCATTGTGATGTGAACTAAGCCTAAGCCTTGCCATTTTAGAGTTTCTTGTTTTCTTTTGCCATACCACTTCTCTTTCCTTTCTTATCTCAAAACTACTACAAATAATAATTTTGAGTGGTTGTAGTATTATTCTTCAAAAGGCAAAGCCTGTCCCACGTATAATCGCAACGTTGATGTTTAGATTGGTTATGAGGGGAAAAAAAAGCCATCTCTTCCAAAAATAAAAGCAATGCGGTCCGGTTTAGATGGCTAGTATGAATAAATAAATAAATTCAAATTAATTTTTTTTGGTGGTATTCGCGAATCGAACCCTAAATTTTGATGGTAAACCGGGATTCTAACCTCAACCCTTGCCTATATTATGCATTATCCCTATCAAATGAGTTAAGTTTAAGTGAACAATTCAAATTAAGTTATTACGGTTTAATTTGGATTGGTTTTTTTTTAATATTTAAGATAATATAGTTTTAAATAATAAAAATATACATCATCGAATTATTGACGGTATGCTTGGATAAACCTCTCGTACTTTCGATTCAATTTGTTCGACTATGATTTTCGATTTCAATTAATCTCACAGCATTATCTGTGCGTGTAATCGGAGAGGAAGGTTACTTTAGGTGTTTCAAATTGGTCTTTACAAGTGTGAAAAACTATGCTATTAATAGAATATTATTAAAATTTTGGATTTTTTTTTCTACAAATATTAAAAATTTGTGTATTATTTTTTTTATATAAAATTTGGTCTTAAAAACCTATTTTGAAAGAGGTGAGAACCGGTTTTTAATGTGGATCTTAAAATAATCCAGATATTTTCAAAAACCAAACCATATCCATTCATATATAAACAGGTTTTGTAAGTATAATCGGTTATTTATCCATAGTCATATTTATATCTGATTTTGTGACCGGTTTATAATAAAACATGTTTATGATTATGAATCCAAATCCATACAAGTGATTTATATATGAATATGATTTGGTTGGTCAAAATATCCGACCACGCATTCCCCCAAACATCGCATTTTATCTTCTTCCAAGTTGAACAACTTGCGGGGAGATATTATATGCAATTTAGTTACCCTAGTTAACTAAGTTAGACTAATAAGTTGTTCTAATTGCCAATATTATAACATGGGACTTGAGTTTTTCTAATATCTATTTCAAAGTTTAGAAACAGATTGATTGTTCATTTATACCAAATGCAATATTACAAAGAAAAATGGAGGATGGTCAGGTAATTGGAAAATTCATTTGTTTTTCTAATTAACCGCGGAGTTTGACTACGTGGTTTATGCCATTTAGAGAGTTGATTAATTGATGGGTTCACCTCAGGCCTAAAGAATTTCAAGAGAGTAGATAATGAGTCTTTAGAACAAGTCCTCTGATTCTAGCTAACTTGGAAGTCATTAACAAATCATTCATAATGTTGTAAAACTATAATACTGAATTGTATTCAAAAATTTTTGTTCATTTGCATAGCCTAGGATGTTATATGGTGAGAAGAAAGCACAAATTTACTCATCGAGTGCCAAATTGCCAAATGCTCCTATACTATTAATTATGATGATAAAATAAATTTTTATGGGTCTTGTTAACAAGTGCTACCGAAACACTCTTTTAAACACTCTGAAATAAACAATTATTATTTAAAAAAGTCAAATATTTCGATTTTCAATAAGTATTTACTATTTATGATTCTTAAAAGTGTCTCGGAGACACTTATTAACATTTCCCTTACAATATAATTCTTAAAGCGGCTTATAAGATATCCACCTATTGAACATAGCGAAGCATTCTTCGGGTTTGAATTCGGGAGCTGTATGTCCACCTCCCTATAAATATTTATATTGAATAGGGGGAAATTAGTTATATAGGCTATTGTTGTGATTAAATTGTATGGATGTTAAAGTTGTTACCTTCACGGTTGCAAATGTCATCCGATTTGAGTAAGTCCTTGTGTATCTATCAATAATGGTGTAAAATTGAAGAGTGATTAACGTAACATGTCATATAATTATAAATATAAAGTATAGTACATATAAATTTCTATAGTTTGTGGGCATGCATACCCTGCTACTTGAGAATTAGAATACCACTGCCTCCAATCATTAACAATGGAGTAGTTTAAAGATCTTATCCACGCTTGAGTCGCCAAAAATGGAACTAACATGTCATGATCCCCACTGTTAACAAATATTGTCTTTAATTATGAAAATCACAAATCTTATTTGTCGTGTTTATGTTAAAATACAATATTGAAAATAAGTACTAAGATCATACACTTAGAAATATGCATTTATTTAATTGAAAAGATTGACCTGTATATTAATGAACGATAGCCTTTTCTGCTAAGATTTACATGATACTCAAAGCTGTTAAGAGTTTCATGCTTGAAAGGTAAGTCAAAGTTACAACGTTTCCATTTTCCCGTAGTTCCCTTACGAATGTGCAGTGCACTGCAAACATTATCGTCATTGGCCCAATATGCACCGAGGAAATATACATGACTCTAATGATGGAAAAAGAAGAAACTATAAGGTTTAGGTTACTGTGAGATAAATATGTGTGGATTTGAATTGCTAAAGCTTATATGACCCGTTCAAATAAGTCATATAATTTTATATTCAATTAATTAAAAAAAATTATAACAATAGAAAACAAACAGAAATAAGCTTTTTTAAAAAATCTCTAGCAAAAATATCTTGATTTTTTTAACATTGCACATGTTAAAACACTTTTTTAAAAACAATCTTTTTTTATGAAGCTGAAAGCCCGAAACAAATACACCTTCTATCATATATATTGTTTTAGCAATCCCTCTACCATCTAATAAAAATTTATTGTTTTGTCAATCTTCTTAATGTATTTTTTTGAACAAGAATCTTCTTTTTAATATATTGATTATATTTAAAAAAATAGAGTTCATAATTCCTCAAAAAAAAAAAAAATAGAGAGTTGATAATGAACTTTAAGTGTAAAAATCAATTATGTATGAACATTAAACTCTAATATTAAATTTAGAGAAATTACCCGACAGTTCAAATGTGGCAATGTGAGAGAAGAACTGAAAATAGTGTTGGCCTTGTGATGATTAATAAGTCTCCTCTCATGGACTTCCATTGTATTATTATGCAGATGCAAGCCAACCTCGCACTTCGGTTCTAAAATATGAGGCTGACTAACTCCTGAAATAGTCTGAGGAATCACACCAATAGGCAAAAGTCAAGTCTGGATCACAATAATTATGCATGAGCTTATTTATTTTAAGACAATTGTAAAATTACATTTTAACTCGGTTTCCAATTTATAAATACATTTTAACCATGAATTTGTTAGTAACATAAAAATGATTTTAAGATAGTGTTAATAATCATTTTGATTCTTGAATGTGTAACGAGTTGTCACAATAGTTTTTCAATGTATCGAAATTTTAAAATAGTTCATGATTATGCACTATATTAGTCAAAATAGTCTTATACGTTAAAAGTTTCGTTAATATTGTCGTATTAGTCCATCAATATTTTTATTATTGTCATATTATTGGTCCTCATTAGTACTTTACTTACACTATCATATCATTTTCTATATGAAAAATGTTAATGTTAGTATTGAATAATCATTCTAACGTTAGAGACTATTTTGACTAACGAAGTATACAAATTAGAAACTATTTTAAAATTTCATCGTTGCTTGTTATATGTTTTAGGGATCAAAATGACTATCATGCCTAATCAAACCCAAGGTTAGTATATTTACTCATCTATTAAAGAAACAATATACAATATGTTTACATGGCTTACCTCCTCATAGGATTGGAAGACTTCCAAACAGATTGCATTTTGGGGATCTATATTTTTATACTCGCCTTTACAATTCTTTTGCAGTGACTGTTATTTTTAACAAAATATCAGTGTTAGTATTAATCACAATTTGGAATTAAAGAACAGAACAGAACAATTATGATAATTGATTCATAAAAATAAAAGGCTTAATTGCACTTTTGGACCCCTATCTTTCCAAAAGTTGCGGTTATGGACCCCTAACTAATTTAAATACAAAACAGCCCCCTATGTTTTGATTCTTTGGCAATTTTGGACCCCCAGTCCATTGTTGACTCGGTCAATGCTGACGTGACACCCTAAGTGAGGTACCACGTGTCAATTTTTAATTATTTTTTTTGTCTTGGGGGTCCAAAACTGCTAAAGAATCAAAACATAGGGGGCTGTTTTGTATTTAAATTAGTTAGGGGTCCATAACCGCAACTTTTGAAAAAATAGGGGTCCAAAAGTGCAATTAAGCCAAAATAAAATTACCTCATAGAGTTCATCAGAAATTAGTGCCACGCCATGATTAAATGGTATTCTGTAATTATCGTCAGTTGGTGCAGTTATTGGATTTCCAAGTATGTATCCCTAAATAAAAGGGGTTCTAATCAATCTACTTAATCAACAATTTAAAATAGCATATCTTTGTTTTATCTTGGTCAATTTCAAGAAGACAAGTGATTTGAGGTAATTCAAAGCAATTGTATATGAATGACGGAAAATTAAACATCAGTTTAAATGTGCAAATTAACCTGAAGGTTTATCCACGGTTGGAGGCCACCTTCATTTCCTGCAAGATAGGAAATTTAGGGAAGAATCAAATTATAATTAGCATACTCTATTAACATTGACACGAATGTTTTTTTTTATTTTTTTGAATCATTTGAGTGTATACCATATGAAATTTCTTGAACAATAATTGGGACAGTAATGCCCGAATACGAGTCACCAGCAATGTACACTTCATTTGAGAGAAATTTCGGATGATCAATCAGCCACTATATACAAATGAAGATGATTATTACAACTTGTTTTATTCCAATGATGATTTGCAAAACTTAAACTGCAAAATGATACGTACTGAATTATGTAATTATGATAGATGAACAATTGATTAATATAATGAAAATTACTTTTCTAAGAAATTGATGAGCATTGTGAACTAGCTTCCAGGTGCTTTGTCGAGAATCGGTTTTTGTTTTGGAATAAGAGAATCCAGTGCCAGCAGGCAAATCCAAAAATATAATATTAGCCACCTGTGAAGCATATAAATTTAACAGGTAAGCTTAGATTTGAATCAAACATGAGTAGCGAAGACCTATATAACCGGCCAAAAAAAAAAATGTCATGGATTAAATATTATTGCTATGCACGTTAAACTCAACCTTTGTCCATGAATGTTGCCTCAAAACCAAATTTGGTAAGCTCCCGTTGTATTCCTCATTTTTAAATGTTAGCGGACCTGCAAAAACACCGCGATGGTAAGTAACATTATTGGATAGTTTAGTTTAGCTCAACCGCTCATTTTACAAAACACTGATGAATCACTTATCAACTATTCGCTATAAACTCATCCAACTTAAGTTCCGTTGTTTTGAAAATATGTTTTTGTAAACAAAGTATGTATAAATATTTAACAAAAACGTTGGGAATGATTTACCTATTTCAAAGGCAAGGCCAGAGAAAGCAGAGCAACCAGGACCACCGGTTAACCAAAGCAAGAGAGGATCTTCTTTAGGATTATTCTCAGACTCTATAAAATAGTAGAACAGTTCTGCGTTCTCATCTTTTTTGCTTTCACCAACTTCCACGTAACCAGTTTCGAGAAGAAAAGGAAGGGGTCCTTGAAAACCAGGAAGATACATCACAATACTATTGGATTGAGATGTTGCAAAAACAAGGTGTGATAGTAGGGCAAACACAGATATAGTAATGATAGTATTGTTATTGGCACTGTAATACGAACTAGTTAGCCTTGCCATTTTAGCCTTGAAAGCAAGTTCCAGAAGCACTGGGAAGATCTCACTAGAGAGCTGCTACTTGTGAGTGTT
>Ga0209282_1001857_pt1 | contig 11892 bp, 14 predicted proteins | sample Mtrugardesep15_FD_187529 | JGI IMG/M metagenome (GOLD analysis project Ga0209282, IMG submission 187529) | Root nodule microbial communities of legume samples collected from California, USA - M. trunc garden sep15 (SPAdes) (version 2) | ecosystem: Host-associated > Plants > Roots > Nodule...
ATTGTTTTAGCTTTGTTATTTCTTGTAGCTTCACTTTCAAAGATACAATTACCTCTTGTTTGAAATTAATTAAAAAGCAATGATTAAACTGAAAGCATATATGGACCTATTTCTTAAAATTTTTGGGTTTCTCATTCAAACACAACCCAGAAAATTTAGAAAATGTAAATCTGAAATGGGAATGAGAAACCAATGGAATAGTAGTATCTTAGTCACCAATAAGTACCTTTGCTCTCTGATTATTGTATGATTTTAAAATAATGATAATATAACAAAGGTTGCTTTGTGAATTGTGATTTGTCGATTTGTATCTTTTTAATGTAAATCTCATTGTTTTCTTTAACGACGATGGTTGAATATAAAAAGAAAAGATGTAAAGATTTGGGGGAAATGATGAAGGTGGAGGTGGTGAGAGACTTGTATGAGAGATGGAGGATGGTGGAAGAAAGTGTGGAAAAAATCCATTGCTGAGTGACTATGATAATAACATGTTTCTTGTTTGATCTATTGGTAAAAAATCAACTTTTCCATGGTGGGAAAAAAACTACACTTCCCCATGCTAAACGCCACTGTGTTTTGTTGGATGCAACTCCAACCTCACACCTCAGTCAATGAACCCTTGTTGATTGGTACTAATCGTACTTTACACGTTTAGCACTATCGCATGTCTTGATGTTCTTCTTTTTTTCTTCTTTTCGTGTAATGAGACTCGTTTATTATTTAAAATAAAATTAAAATTAAAGGGTATTGATAAGTAGATTTTATCTAATAATGGGTTTTTTTTTAACAAGACAAAATAAACTTATATTAAACGACTAAATATGCTCCTCTCCACACAAGGTGTGCTAAGTAATAGCAACAAAATTCAAATACAACATATCACCAATAAAAAGAAGTAAAGTAAAATGTATAACCATCGTCCAAGCAATCTAAATGACGTTGTCACCACCCAAATAATTCAATAGAAACATTTAAAGCATTTTTCTTCAGCCACCACATAGATAAATACTTGATCTTTTCTAGCAAGTGAGGCATAGATTTTGCCTCATTATATTAAGATTCTATCATTTCTTTCTTGTCAAATCACACAAACTATAGCAAGTCATAACAAGCGCATAAAAGATTGCCGCTTTTTTCGAACCACCTGACAAAAAGCATAATGATAGAAATGGTCCACTATAGAATTTGGATCGATCAACTGCCGAGACCCCCACCCAATCACGAACGAAGTACCATAGAAAGTCAAAAATATTACAATTTAAAAATAAATGGTGAACCGATTCCACCCCATCACATCCAGAAACACACAGAGAACCTGCATCAAGTAAGACACCACACCTACCTAAATTATCTTTGGCAGACAACATGTTCTAAAGTAGGTGCCAAGCAAAACAGAAACCTTCAACATAACATCCTTATGCCAGATCAACTCGGAAACCACTCATGCCTGATGCATTTGAGGGCTAGTAAGATAATGATATACCCCTGAGACAGAGTACACACCACTTCTATCTAGTAGCCAATGACATCTATCTAGTAATAAATAGTATAAACTGGATAGGAAAAAAAACATTAATGATGCATTAGTATTGTAAAGTGACATATGATAAAACACAAATAATTTTTTCAAAATGGCATATAATAAAACACGGAGGGAGTAGTTATTATGGTACAAAGGGACTAACATTGATCAAAAGAATATGGTCATGCTAACTTGTGTCCTTAAGACAAATGTTAAGGATTCCATAAATGGTAAAAAATTATTACAAAATATTAATTTTCAATCTTTAAAAGAATAAATTGGCACAATTTTTTAGACAAAACTTCTACTTTAGATTCTTTAACATATACCTTAAAGGCACAAGTTAGAGTTTTCCAAAGAATATAATCATACTGACATTTTCCTTAGGCAAAGATTCGCACATTATAATTAAAATCAACCTTTACTTACATTTTTTACTTTTAAGTGTTTTATGTCCTCCATTCTTTGAACGATTTTGACCCCTTATATTTTTCTATTTGTAATTTGGTAAACCTCCACTCAATCCTTAAAAGTTTGTGCTGAGGTGTAATATTTATTGGTGGCACAAATTCTCATATACATTCCAGAATATTAATCCTCAAAAGAAAGGATCAATTAATTTAAATGAACTTCAGTTCAAAAAATAATATAAATGAAATAAAAACCTACCAGAAACAGTCGAGCCTGATCCAAGATCAGTTCCATAGTCCGAAAATATCACACATTCTAATGGCTTCATCTGCAAATAGAAAAATAGAAACATTGTGTATTAATAATTTAGTTTTCTTCTATACTTTGTTATTTTGCTTGGCTTCAATGATACTTTTTATTTTTCGCATATTTAGTGTTAGGAGCACTCACTTTAATACTTTATTTTCAATGCTCACTCTTTTATTGGGATTAGTCTCACCATTTTATCCGAGATCATTTCGAAAATGATAGGTCCGACATAAATTTCATCCAATATGTTTGGTTCCACTTTTAGATAGGTTATAAATTTCATCCAATATGTTTATATCATATAGATCATTCACGTAAATTTTTACGAAAATCTAAAATCGTTTCATATGTTATTGAAATACATCAAGATTAACGGTTATGTTATTGAAATACAACAAGTTTAACGGTGTTATATAAAAGTGCATAAACCGTTAATCTTGATGTATCTCAATAACATATGAATATGGTTATGGATATATAACTGGTTAATTTTACAAAACCAAATTATAAATGGATATGGTTTAATTTAAAAGCATATCCGGATTATTTTAAGATTCCAATTAAAAACCGGTTATTTCTTTTTTAAAATCAGTTTTAAAACCAAATATTATAAACAAAAATTCAAATTTAAAACAGCTTATTCAAAAAAGCTTATCTTATACAAAATAGTTTATTACAATCTTTTTTAAAAAAAACAGCTTATTCAAAACAACTTATTTATGCAAAAATGCTTATTACGATCTCTTTTTTAAATACAACTTATTCAAAACAACTTATTTATGCAAAACAACTTATTACGATCTCATTTTTAAAAACAGCTTATTTATGCAAAACCGCTTATTACGATCTCTTTTTAAAAAACACCTTATTCAAAACAGCTTATTTACGCAAAACAACTTATTATAATTTTTTTTTAAAACAGCTTATTACGATATCAATTTCGAAAAAAAACTTATTTATGCAAAACAACTTATTAAGATCTCATTTTAAAAAACAACTTATTTACGCAAAACAACCTTATTCAAAACAACTTATTTATGCGAAACAGCTTATTCAAAACAACTTATTTATGCAAAACATCTTATTACGATCTCTTTTTTAAAAATAGCTTATTCAAAACAGCTTATTTATGCAAAATAGCTTATTTATTGAAAACAGCTTATTCAAAACAACTTATTTATGCAAAACAACTTATTACGATCTATTTTTTATAAACAACTTATTCAAAACAGCTTATTTATGCAAAGCAGCTTATTCAAAACAACTTATTTATGCAAAACAGCTTATTACGATCTCAATTTTGAAAATAGCTTATTTATGCAAAACAAATTATTACGATCTCATTTTTAAAAACGGCTTACTCAAAACAACTTATTTATGCAAAATAGCTTATTACGATCTCATTTTTGAAAGCAACTTATTCAAAACAGCTTATTTATATAAAACAGCTTATTACAATCTCATTTTTAAAAATGGCTTATTCAAAACAGCTTATTTATGCAAAACAACTTATTACGATCTCATTTTTTAAAACAGCTTTATATCAAACAACTTATTTATGCAAAACAGCTTATTTAAAACAGCTTATTTATGCAAAACAGCTTATTACGATCTCAATTTCGAAAACAGCTTATTTATGCAAAACAACTTATTACAATCTCATTTTTAAAAACAACTTATTTATGCAAAACAACTTATTACGATCTCATTTTTAAATATGCTATTTTGAATAAGCTGTTTTCAAAAATGAGATCGTAATAAGCTGTTTTGCTTAAATAAGTTGTTTTGAAAAAGTTGTTTTTTAAAAAGAGATCGTAATAAGCTGTTTTGCATAAATAAGTTGTTTTTAATAAGCTGTTTTTAAAAATGAGATCGTAATATTCTATTTTGCATAAATAAGTTATTTTGAATAAGTTGTTTTCGAAATTGAGATCGTAATAATTTGTTTTGCTTAAATAAGCTGTTTTGAAAAAGTTGTTTTGCATAAATAAGCTGTTTTCAAAAATGAGATCATAATAAGTTGTTTTGCATAAATAAGTTGTTTTGCATAAATAAGTTGTTTTAAATAAGCTGTTTTTAAAAAAGAGATCGTAATAAGCTGTTTTGCATAGATAAGCTGTTTTGAATAAGCTGTTTTGCATAAATAAGTTGTTTTGAAAAAGTTGTTTTTAAAAATGAGATTGAATAAGTTGTTTTGTATAAATAAGTTATTTTTGAAATTGAGATCGTAATAATCTGTTTTGCTTAAATAAGTTGTTTTGAATAAGCTGTTTTGAAAAAGTTGTTTTTTAAAAAGAGATCGTGATAAGCTGTTTTGCATAAATAAGCTGTTTTTGAAATTGAGATCGTAATAATTTGTTTTGCTTAAATAAGCTATTTTGAAAAAGTTGTTTTTTAAAAAAGAGATTGTAATAAGCTGTTTTGCATAAATAAGCTATTATGAATAAGCTGTTTTTAAAAATGAGATTGTAATAAGCTATTTTGCATAAATAAGTTGTTTTGAATAAGCTGTTTTCGAAATTGAGATCGTAATAATCTGTTTTGCTTAAATAAGTTGTTTTGAAAAAGTTGTTTTTTAAAAAGAGATCGTAATAAGCTTTTTTGCATAAATAAGCTGTTTTGAATAAGCTGTTAAGCTTAAGTGAGCTATTTTGAATAAGTTGTTTTTAAAAATGAGATCGTAATAAGCTTTTTTACATAAATAAGCTGTTTTTGAAAATGAGATCGTAATAAGTTGTTTTGTTTAAGTGAGCTGTTTTGAATAAGTTGTTTTTAAAAATAAGATCGTAATATGTTGTTTCACATAAATAAGTTGTTTTGAATAGATGATTTAATTAAAAAAATTAGGTAATAAAAAATGTTTCAGTAAAAAAAGTGGATATGGTTATGGATATGGACATCAAACAAAAAAACCAGATTTATAAAAACGGATAACCGACCATTTAAAAATAAACCGGATAATTTGTGTGTGCAAATATCCGGTTATTTGAATATGGTTTTGGATTTGGATGTGGTTTTAACCATGTAACCGGATATTTTGCACACCCCTACTAACATGGGTAGCGAGAGCGACAAAGGAAACAACGTCTGTTTCTCTCCATCACTGACTAAGAAAACTCTAACATCGTCGTCACTTCATGACTAAGAAAACTCTAACATCGTCGTCACTTCATGCGCCACCTCTGCCCACTCTTCCTTTCGATCTCATTACAGATATCCTCTGTAGACTCCCTGTGAAATTCCTCATACAATTTCGGTGCGTTTGCAAGTCATGGAATTCTCTAATATCTGATCCCAAATTTGCTGAGAAACACCTCCGCCTATCAACTACACGCCTCGTTCACACCATAACCTATTCCAATCCCCCACACAAATACATTCTCAAGTCTTACCCACTCCACACCGTTTTAAGCGACTTGACCATAACTAACCAGATCGCTCACCCCATCGCGCAGCTCGAGATTCCTTGGAAACATGTTGTTCGCTTTGTTGGCTCATGCAATGGCGTCCTCTGTCTACTTGCCTATGGTTATTCAGGCTTCATTACCATTCGATTGTGGAACCCTTCCATTAGAAAATTCAAGAAATTGCCCTATCTTGGAAAGCAACAAGGTGAGATGTATGGCTTCGGCTACGACGCAGTTACTAATAATTACAAGGCGGTGGTTGTTTTTGATGATGAAGTAAACGTTTATACTTTGAGCACTGATTTTTGGAAAAGCATTCAAAAGTTTCCTTTTGCTTGTGTGTCTTTGTACTCTTTAGGAACATTTGTGAGTGGCACAATCAATTGGTTAGTTTCTACAACTCAATATTTTATTCTTTCTCTTTATTTGGGAAGCGAGTCTTTTAAAAAAGTTTTGTTGCCAGATTATGGAGTGGTGAATGGATTTATTTATTTGCACTTGGAGGTGTTGAAAGATTGTTTATGCATGGTTGTTGGTCGTGATGTTTGGGTTATGAAGGAACATGGAAATAACGACTCCTAGACTAAATTATTCACTATTTCTTACATGCAAGATCTTCCTACAACTAATGAAATTATCAAAGATATACATATTTACGAGGAAACTATCAGAGATATACGTATTTTCAAGGATGGCCAAGTGTTGTTGAAGTCTAAAGAGGAAAGGAAATGGAAGTTGATTTTTTACAATTCTAGTGATGGTACTTTTAAGTTTACTGAGTTTGAAAACATCCTAGAAGTTTGCATTGAGAGTTTGATATCACCTTGTTCTTAATGCTAGAGTTTAGATGCGGTGCTATGTCACTTGAGCATAAGATTAAATTGGAACCAATATGTTAATTTTTGTTTATGCTTTTTATTTTGTACTTTGTTGTGATTATTGGTTTACTTCATTAATCATAGTTTGGTAATGTTCATTTGAATCTGCAGTTTGAGAAATTTTAGTTATTTTTATTTGTTAGTTAGAGGTTTTTGTTCTATTATGCATTGCTTTAAATGGTTTTTGTTAGAATGACTACTTTGAGCTGCGCAAATTTCATAACGTTTGCTTCAAATCTATCACAATACATTATGTAGCGAACAAATCATATTTTATAATGCCCCTAGTGATTGTAAAGGTTGAGATAGCAAACGAATCCCTCAGAGTTTATGTAAGCCAAAAAAAATGTGTTTATGTTTGATACATTGAAATTAAAGATTTTTTTAGAAATGGAAATCAAAGATTGTTATGTCATTTGAAAATGAAAAGTAGGCCATTTCCCCCTTTAGGGTTATTTTATTTATTTGCAGCAATTGTCATTTGTAAATAGCAGAAAGAATTGAAGACTGAAACTGAGTGTAAACACTCCTATAGAATATACTTTTTATTCAGATTAAGAGGTTGGTTTTTGCATGTAATTGAAACTATATCTCTAATGTAAAATTTTGGATTTGGTGGATGGATGTAGTTTCCCTCCAACAAATGTTATAAATTGATCAGAGTCATTGTAGAGATGATTCACATCTATGAAGTACGGACACTCCTTGAATTAGGCGTGTCCCGGTGTCAAACATGTGTCGTGTCCAACATCGACACATATAATTACGTTGAATTATGTGATAAATTATTAGTTGTGTCGGTGTCTCTGTGTTGTGTTCGATGTCTATGTTCATATCCGTGCTTCATAGATCCACATTTTCTTACAAACACGTGGCTTTTTCATTGAAAATAATGTCATGTCTTCCATTTCCTTTTGCTTTTTTAAATTTAAATAGATAAACAAATTGATTATAACTCACCCTTCCATTAGTGCAAGTATAGAGCTTAGATGTCCCTTGTCTAATATTTTCCAACACAGTAAAAATATGAATAATTCAACAACAAAAAATCATAGAATAGGCCTCATAAAATAATCTACCCCTCCACAACCAGAACAAAGAAAAAAATTAATTTTTTTTATAAAACAAAAAATACATGTATTAAGTGACTGATCCAGCCTATATTTTCTATTCAACCTAAGTTTCCTTTAAAAAATAAATTTATACTTTCCCAACTCTATGGTGCCTAGCAGCTTGAAGAACTGGAGGTTGATGAGAATTGTTGTTGGATCTTCTGGTTTTAACCTGAATTGCTTCAATAGCTTCCAATGACTCAAGTACTTCTTTCATAGAAGGACGTTGTTTAGGGTCATTTTCTAAGCACTTTAGAGAAAGTGCTGCTGCTTGTACTGCTGCCTTTGGTGAGTATTGTCCTTCTATTCTAGCATCCATTATGCCTTTCAATTTTTTCTTATTTGACAGAAAAGGTTTCACCCATTCAACTAGGTTTTGTTGTCCTGTTGGCCTCTTTGTGTCCAATGCCCTCATGGCTGTTAAGATTTCTAACAGCACCACACCAAAGCCATACACATCACTCTTCACATACAAGTGTCCTGTTGAATTATCATGCAGTTCATACAACATGTTAGTTTTTTTTGACTCAATAATTGATTTATAATAAACTTCACTGACTCTTTGAGTAGAAGCCTTGAAAGTGTGTCTGGTGTGTGACATGTATTGATGTCTGACACTAACACATATGGTTAACTTCGGCCACATTCGTTTTGTTAAATTATTATCCATGTGTACGTGACGTACTATCAATGTCGTGTCTATGTCAATACTTCATAGTTAGTATCGTCTTAGAATTTAGGTCAGGACTAACTCAACCCACTAATAAAGCCAAAACATAAACTTAACGATGCTTTCAATTGCAGTTTTAGTGGATATATATGATTACCTGTTGCAATGTATTCTGGTGCAGCATAACCATATGTGCCCATGACCCTGGTAGTTACATGTGATTGTCCCCCAGAAGGCCCCAATTTAGCTAATCCGAAATCTGAGATTTTTGCATTGTAACTCTGCAGGATACAAGATGTGTTATCAAAATGATCTGTGGAATTTCACATTGAAAAACATCGATCTGCTACTTAAAAGATATGCATTCATAACATCAGATAGGTCTAGGGGATGTAAGGTTGGTTTGATGGCTGAAGTTGGGGAGTTAAGGAGTGGAGTGATAAGGGTGGTCTCGGATTCGATTCTCACCTTTAACAAATATTGAAAAAACAACAATTAACATACGAACATTGGTTGTTTAAAAAAATCATCAAATAGTTTTGTTTGGATAAGCATTTTATTTAGGTGTTTATAGCATAAGCACTTATCGCATTTTATTTAGGAGAAAGGGTCTCCGGTAATCCAAAGTTCGGCCGGGAGATAAAGTCTACAAAACTTATGAAAATAAGATGTATGGACAAAAATAACTGACCCCATCAAGGAGTATATTTGAAGCCTTAAAATCTCGGTATATGACTTGCTGCGCTGAATCATGCAAGAAAGCCAAACCACGAGCTGCACCAATAGCTATTTTGATTCTTGTGTTCCAAGAAAGTGGTTCAATGTTAGGATTTCCTGAAAAGAACACAACAGATAAACCAAATTATACTCAAAACCAAGACCAGAAAAATTCTCATTTTAATTAACTGTCTTTAGTACAACGTTACATACGTCTAAAGAGATGATTCTCCAAACTTCCTTTTGGCATGAAATCATACACAAGAAGAAGCTCGTCATCGTCCCAACAGTAACCTAATAGCTTCACCAAGTTTGGATGAGAGAGCCTTCCTAAGAAGTTAACTTCTGACTGCATTGTTTAATCAACACAGAAACATATGTTACTAAATAAGAATTCATCAGATGAGGGCATTTGTTTCATGGTTTAAACAATTATTTTCGAGAATAACTTTTTCAGAAAAATAACGATACGAATCTTAATCAAAATCATAACTGTCAGATCATTACAAATGTTTAACTTCAATCATAATTACTTCTAAAATCATACATATGGTCTCGGTTATAATTTGTTAACAGTATAAAACTTTTTACGCCGATAGTGTATCAAACTTAGTTTGTTTAGTTACTACTTGTAACATTTTTGGAAAACATTTGTAAGATTGACTTATAAAAGTACATGTACATATTCTGTTGATGGCTAATTGGCTACACTATAGAAATGAATGCAATATAAAGAGAGAAAAAATCACTACAAGATAGCATGATATTGATATACAAGTTCATATGAATTTTGCGTTTTACATGAAAGTTTATATCATTTATGGCTCACATGTGCTCAAAGCAAACATTTCCATTTGCTACTTTCCACAAGCAATTTTGTAAGGAAGGGTACTTTCCCACGTGTATATTAATGATAACTTCAAATATAGTCCACTTTGCCTAATGGGAATGCAATGTACAATAAATGTACATTATACTCATTCAAACATATACACAAGGAAAATAATATTGTTATCTCTTATTCAAAGATAAAGTCAAGGATAGTTATCACAAGTCACACAACAGCCAAAATAGATCAAAGATTTTGACAGTGAAAGGTAAACGCCCGTTTAGAATAATCTCTATATTGAGTCAACAATTCAATAGTTTAGAAACTAAGGCAACAATGTATTTTTCAATATTTTAATAGTTCTTGACTCAAGGATAACTAATGGATGGAAGAAGGACAGGTCATTTAGTGGGGCCCACATACAATTTCCTGCTGCATTCCTATTCCAATTCCATGACCATATCTTCCAAACTCTTGATTTTGAATTAAATGTACATTCCTATTGAATATAGTAAAAAATACTCTACATGGCAACATCATGTTCATTCAGCCATATTAATTAATGACAACCCTAGTAATCATTAATAACCAATACTAATTCAATTAGAAATGACAAGATACTCTTCAACATCATGTTTTCTTTTTTACCAAACACTCTTCAACATTTTCAACCACAAATAAAAGAACAAAATAAACAAAGAGTGAAATAAATTTAGTCCTTAAAATTGTAGATTGGTGTTAATTTAATCAATAAAACTAATGAAATTTGGAAATGATCCCTAAACTTAAAATCATTAATCACAATAGTCTTAAATAACAATTTCAAAGAGTAAATCTACTATCAACTAGATTAACACATATGGTTCGACATTCTGCTCACAAGTTAGATTTTAGTTTAGAATTCCATAATTAATATGTTATACATAAACTTCATCTAACATATTCCCTCCATTTAGGAAGTGTCTCCCTTAATCTAAATCTTAATTTTTATCTATCAAAAGAACTAAAATGATCAAATGTTTCTAATTTCAAATACTACAATAAAACATCAATAATTTCACAAACTATAAATTGATGGATTAAAAACCTAAAACTGTAAACATTAAATTAGTGATTCAAGTTCAACCAATAAAAAACTTAGTGTTGAAATTAAACTCACCTGCCATTCTTGAAAACCTTGAGTACTTTCAGAATTCAATTTTTTGATAGCAACTACCATTCCAGAACCAGCTTTAGCAGGAGAAAGAGTTTTCTCATCCAACCAACCTTTATAAACTTTTCCAAAACCACCTTCACCGAGTAATGTATCAGATTTGAAACTTTTTGTAGCAGCTTTCAATTCAACAAAACTAAAAACCTTCAAATTTGGTCTTTCAAGAATTTGACCATTTGGTGAAGGAAAATGAAGAGGCCCTTCATTAGTAGTATCATCAATGCTTCCACTTGCTACCTCAGAGAATTGGCTTCTTCCAGCACTGCTTGTAGTTGCAGAGAATCCAACAGTGCTTGTTGAACCTGAAAACAGAGAAAACAGAGGAAACAGAGGAAAGTGTTATTATATAAAACTTTTGATGGAAAATTTTGGAAAAATGGAATGGCCCATGTTGTGATTTGAACTGGAACTGAAAATTTGTGAAGATGGGTGATTGAGAAAATGGAAAAGTTGAAGACTTGCCTGAAGAAAGAGGTGGTCTGTTGAAGGAAGATGATTGGGGGGGTGCAGAGGAGGGGCAGAGATAGGAAAAACAGAGACCCATGTGGAATTCTCTCTGTTTTTCTTTGCAATTGTCCAATGAATTTGGACAAGAGAGAAGTATAATGGGTTTTGTTGATGTTGAAAATGGTGTTAGAGAGAGAGGACTTCAGAGACTTTCTTTTGCCCTGTTTGGTTGGAGAGAGAGAGAAAGAGGGACGAGAAGAGCCAAGAAATGCCCACTTCTTTCGTTTGGAACGCAAGAGAAACAGGTGAGAGAGACAAAGCCAGCGCGGGTCCCACACCTTTTTTCTTCTTCTCTAACATGCGAAGAAAACAGAGAG
>Ga0209282_1001858_pt1 | contig 11891 bp, 12 predicted proteins | sample Mtrugardesep15_FD_187529 | JGI IMG/M metagenome (GOLD analysis project Ga0209282, IMG submission 187529) | Root nodule microbial communities of legume samples collected from California, USA - M. trunc garden sep15 (SPAdes) (version 2) | ecosystem: Host-associated > Plants > Roots > Nodule...
GTTTGTATACAATCCTCCAATGTCCAGAGAGGTAAGCTATCCAGTGAAGCAGGACTTTCAGCTCTGCAGCAGATTGTGAAGTGTGATCCAATTTTCGCAATAACAGACAGGCATTCAAGTTTTCCACTTTGATCTGAAAAATGATATAGTGACTCAAATTACAATCAAAATGAAATGCATAAAGTGAACACAATACTTCTAATAGTAATAGATGTGCACGTGTCACTGTGGACACTAAGTTAGGTTTAAATCATAAATAAATCCATACAAATATGGAGAGAAATACAACAAAATTGCATGAATAGCAGAATTTAAAGAATAGAAGATAGAGATGGGGAGCATCAGAGGAATAAAAACTTTGAAATATGTACCTAGTTTAATTGCTTATAGAAACATTTAAAGATGTAATGGAAAAACCTGTCAAAGGCATCTGACTTACCAGATTGGATGCTATAGGTCAACCGTAGCCATTTATTAGATACAAGCAAAAGAGACGGTGCTGTCTCTGTTCTCTGCTGTTGAGTATCACTACCTTCTACAGATTGATGTTTTTGGGCATTTGTTATGAAGAAATTACAAGAAGATTGGTTGAACTGGATTTCTAATTGATCGATCTCAACAGTAAGGGGTAAGTGGGAAAGAAGTGATACTGTTATCAAAGTTGAGGCTCCAGGCTTGATTGTCTGTTCGTGGAAAGCAACAGATACAAGCATGACCAACCTAAGTGGGCTGACAAGATCAACCTCAAGCTGAACTGATTCATCAGCAGTAATCTTGAGATTACTAGAGTCTTCACTCTTTGTCAACACTGAAGTGTCACCAACAAGCTCAAAAACCTCCTTGTGTACAACTTCTCTTTGCCGTAGATTTGCCGGACCAGCTGGACCAGTGTCTCTCTGGACACCGGTATCAGATGATATTGGGAGTGCAGCCATTTCAAGGGAATACTCCACAAAATCTTTAATAACACCATTTTTCCGTGAACACTCTCGCAAGTAACCCAGGACCTCCCACAACAAAGTTACCCATCCCTCTTTTCTGTATAGACTAGCAATACTATCAAAAATCTGCTTTGCATTGACAATATCACCTTCAGCAAAATATTCTTTGCCCATCTGGAACCCACAGAAGGAACTCATCCTCTGAATTTTAATACCACTGTAAGATTCATAAGCTTTTTTTAGAAGAGCAATAATTTCGAGAGAATCTCGGAACCTTTTTCCTTCAGAAACAGCATAATGAGTGTACTCTTCATCAGTGAGACTGCATATCCAAATGGAAAACGATGATTTAAAATTTAAAAGATAATACATGAAAATTTCAGCTTTATTACTATTCAATTATGACTTACGGTAGCATATCAACATTATCCCCTTCCTCAAGTAACCGAGCATATTGACCGACATACGCAGAAGGAACAACTGAATCAGCACCGCTATCAACCTCATTGGGAATTTCTGACATTGAGATTGTAAGCTCCAGTGCTGACCTCTTTTCACTCATGTAGTGAGCTGCTAACTGTTTCAGAGAATAAATCAAGAACACCCATTGAAATTTAGAACGCATGAACTAATAGACAAAACAACTTTGCATACACAAACATGTAAAGATAACAAATTATTAGATTCTTATAGAAACAACATGTATGTTACGAACAGAAATGCGAGTGCATGTTCCTTTTATTATTTGTTTGTGTTAGTAATTGATTTTTAATAAAAAAAGAAATATTGTAATATAAAAATTACATGCATCTAAATTAAATTAAAATAAAATATTAAATTATTTATCATAGAAATTAAAAGGAATGTAAACAATATAAAGTTGTATAAATATTACTCTTAAAAAAAAGTTGTATATTAGCAAAATATATTAATTTTTAGCATTAGGGTATTTTTGTCTTTTTAAGAATTAAAGACACTTCTCTCTCTTCTATTTCTCATTTCCTTGTTTCAAACCAAACAATACCACAAATCTACTCTATTTCTTATCTCCTTCTCTCTTCTCATACTCTTTCTCTCTTCTCAACTTCTCGCAACCAAACACACCCTACATGCCCAAACCACCTAAGCCTAGTTTCCACCATCTTTTCTACTATAGGTGCTGCCACAACTCTCTCTCTAATGTTGTCATTTCTAATTCTATCATGTTTAGTCTTACCACCACATCCAACGCAACATCCTCATCTTTGCTACACTTAATTTATTATCATGTTGGTGCCTTATGGCACAACACTGTCTCATACAACAGCAACAGTCTTACAGTTTTCGTATCACATAAAACATTTTAGTACCTCCTCCATTTCAACCACCTAGCTTGAATTTGATGGTTTACATCTTCTATTTCACTGTCGTTTTGTATGGACCCAACATATGGGTGAGGATGGGAGCCAACAAATAGTTACAGTGGTCAACCGTGTGGCTCACAATAGGGTGCAACTACTGAATTTATGGGTTCAAGCTTCTAATATTTGGGTCTGGTGGCATATGGTTTTTAATCTTCATGGTATGCAATATTTACCTTGCTTACAGGCATACATCAGAGTCCCATATGAAAAGATATAGAGGAAGGAAACTAGTTTTAAAGATTAATAGGTGCACGGATAGACTCGCCAAATGAAAATTTAACAGTGGCCAATATAAATAAATTTTGAAATATAAACAATAAATTAAGAAGGGAAAAAAAGACTAGGTTACTAGCTAAGACGGACCGAAAAGAACTTGGAATAGATTGTGGAAATGGATAGCAGAGGACAGTAAAATGAGAAACTAAATGAAAATAAATGTGAGGGGGGAAATGACAATTTCCTTCTCTTGTTTTGATGTTTGAAATGAACATGGGCCAGCAAATGGAGATTTTTTAAAAACGACTAATTATAATGTATTCTTGTTAGTTTATCTTTGTACTAATAGGCCAATACTGAAATAGTATATCAACAATGAAACTTAGAAATATTAAAAACGATAATAGGTGCTTAGTCAATTTCTCCACGAACGTCCCCAAAATTGAGGGCGCTCTAAAAAGTGATTCCTGATGATTTGGAGGGTCAGATATGATCCTTTATTTCCCTTCCCCATATTTTGGGAGGGTTTCATTATAATATCTCCTTCCATTTTGAATAAAGGTTGACGTTGAAAGAACTAAGACATCAGTAAAAATAATCCGACTCGGTTCAATATTCACACAAGAATTATCAAATATTATTACAATTACGAATATAACATAACATTTTATTAGGTAACTTTGTTAATCAAATATTAGTTTGGGCTTTTAGTAGATTATAATAAACCAATGATGATTAAAACAAAATCATGAAAAGATGCCATCAAAGGCATTAACCACTACTTCTGCTTTGCTTGAAAACTGCTATAGACTCAATCATCTCAAAACTGTCGATATAGTAATTAGTATCACTATTCCAATGGTGCCACCATGCAAGAATTCGACTTAATTACAAAAAAGGTCAAGAATATAATGGAAATCTCGATGCTCATGAGCTATATTATAAAAGCTAATAAAGATGGTCTAGCTGTTTGCCTTTCTAAACATGCAATGCATATAATACAAGCTAAAGAGTTAATGAGGGGCGCTAACCTGATAGTAATAAGCAGGATAATATTCCCACTCTGACAGTGGTTTGGATGAAGAGCCTAAAATAACAGGTGGAAAGTTTTGAGTGATTTTTGAACTTGTCTCCAGCAATTCACCAAATACCAAATATTGTCTACTCATCCACTCCCAGTGAACAAATATTGCCTCCGGAGCACCAACTAGCCTTTTATATGTATTCTTGTGCTGGCGAAACCATGTCACTGCTTCTGTAACCTTCCCACTATGCAGTAACAATGTTGATATCTTGAAAAGCAGTTGTTCAGAAACAGACTTTATCTCAACTAAGCGTTGTACAGCTGGTAACCTTGTTGTCACTCCAACAATCTGTAGTGTAGTAGAAACAGAAAATGGATGTGGCAAAAATTTAGTGTTTTGGAGACAGACCTAATAACCACACAAACATTGAAATGTTTGTGCAACTTTATTAAAATTACTATAGGTCATAGGAGAGACAGTATGGCAAAATCAAGTAGAATTGCCCATGTTAACATATGTACAATATCAGTTGCTATCTATGCTCATGGGAGGATGTGAAAAAATTCTCCTCGCAACACACAAGGCACTTCATATACATACGGCATAAAGACAATTAATTTTTTATTCACTAACACTATCAACAGATGGATGGAGCATATAAAACCAATCATAGCATTCTCAATATAGGCATAGAAATATCATCAGTGGTGAAACAAAATCAGATAACTAAACCACAAAAATAATTCAAACCTACACGCACCTCTCGCAGTGTATGATAGGCCTCCTCATAAAATTTCATTGCTTCTGTCCAGTCACTTCGAAATTCTGCATATACAGCAACCTAGCAATTCATGGCATCTAGATAAATAATGCAAACTTTTATTTTTGTTAAAAATATATAGAATGCACGCTTGAAAAAGGTTCATTTATAAGAAATAGCTGTAGAATGGAAAAATAAGTCAAAAGGCACAAGCCAACATATACCACAATAAATACCATTTCAGTCCCTACTCCTTCTCAAGGGTCCTTTTTCAATTATTATTTTCACTTTTAATTACAAAAGTGTCGCCTCATTTCTATTCTGTTTAATGATTTAAAGTGTCAACGTATTTGAAAACAAGAACAAAGTGTAAACAATGCGACAGTTTTGTAATAAAAAATGTAAACAAGACATAAAAACAGGAAATGTTATCCAAAACCATACATGCCCTAAGTTTTTCATTTTATATACTACTACTACTACTAAAATTGACCAAGTTTCCATAACTACCAAGACCAGAGAAAAAATCAGAAACTGAATAAACTAAACAGGATCTAAGCTGATAGGCATATTATGAAGCATTGCCATTGACACAACAACTGGTAATAATTTGACAAAATGTACATGATAGTAGTCATTGCTGTGTTTGATGTTGGATGTGGCTTAAATATAAAGCATCGGTGCTATATGGAGTAACATATTAGTAGCGCAACCCAATAACTAAAAAAGCAACAACAAAATAAATGACTCGTACTTTGAAGCAGTAGCGAACAATTAACTCAACAGAGCTAACATTCTTCTTCTCTATCCTCTGTTTAACCCTCCTTCCTTCTTCTCTATAATAGACACCCGATAATTCCGAAAAGATATTCGCCAGCCTGCACAAAAAATAAAAAATAAAATCTCATTCATAAACTCAATAAAACCCCGCACGCACACAAACAATTTCCAGTAAAAAATCCAATACCTGTTAAGAGACAATTGAAACTCTGAATCATCATTAGGGTTCAATATAACAACATATTTCGCTTCTAATTCCGCTCGCTTCCGTAACGCAATCATTCTATCTTCACTAACCTCATCTACAATCAAACAATACAAACCACACACTATAAATTAACCAAAAAAATAAAAATTGAAAATTAGCTATGAAGCACACACAGACACCAGATATGACACTAACACGTTAACAACAATAAAATTTTGAGAAAATGACATAAATCAATTCAATGACATGTGTCTGTATCAGGCATTGGGACACGCTTCGATCAAGAAAATCAGTGTCGATCCTTCATTGAAAATTAGCAATGAAGCACACACAGACACGGACACTGACACGTCAATACCGGTATTTTTTTAGAAAATAACATTTCAATGCAATCACATGTGTGTCATGTCATCGATGTCAATGTCAGATACTAAGACACACATTCGATGAGAAGTATCACTGCTAATGAAATAAATATACAAACCATTTGCATTGGTGTGAACAAGTACAACAACTAATTTAATATTCCTTGCACGAACAACACTTCTGCAATAAAACAAACAAAAAATAATTAATAAAATGATAAAAAAAAATTAAAAATATGAAAAAAAATAAAAAATGATGAGAATGTGATTACTTGATGGAATCAAGATCGGAGCAAACTTGAAGCCACTGAGAAGGATCACCAAAAACACGATCAGTCGGAAAAAGCGAAGCAACAACGGAAGGGATCTTAGTACGGTGTTTAAGAAGCCAATCGCGTTTCAAGATACCGTTAACGACGAACGGAGGTTGAGAAGTATTTCCGATTGAATCAGGATCTGGTTTCTTCTTATTGAAGAGATTGATTTTGGATAAATCTGGAAGTGCTAACGTGTTGATTGGTGGTTGTTGTGATAATAGGTAGGTTGAGATTAAGGGATGAAGATCGGGGCAACCTACCAGGGAGGTTAGGGTTATTGGTGGTGTTCGTAATTCTTCTGGATATTCCTCCATTGTTGATTGTTTGTTTGAGATTGGATCTGGATTTTGGAGATGAAATGCAGTTGCTGCTACTGCCACTAGAATAATACTAGCTTCTTCAACACTTGTTCTCTATAGTCATTTGGGTTTATGTCATTCATCCAATTAGGTCCAGAGAAAAGTAAATCTATTTTGTTGCAGATAAAAAAAATAATTAAATGATTAATTAATTTTTAAAATATTTGAAGTTTTTATTGAAATATTTGTATGATTTTAAATTTTATTATGTTTTATTTTATTTTATAATAAAAATTTTGTTGATAATATAAATTTAGTATGAGAGGATATTACATCAATCCAGAGAAAAGAATATTGTAAAAGATTTTTATGGTGGAGACCGAGCTAAAGAGACAAAATTTTTAGATTATCTAACTTGATATTAAATATCTTTATTTTTATATTATAGATTCATCTTCCTTTAAATCAAAAGTACATGAGTCATTTTTACATTACTCCTATCATTTTGATGTTTTGTTATTATTCAATCAAAATAGATCATATGACTCATTTAGTTTTTATCAACTAATCAAAATTGATCGTGCTATGATTTTTTTCTTTTTTTTTAAGGATGATTTTTTTCCATATATAGACAATTTTTTTTTTTTCATTATTTTCGGATTGTAATTACCTTAAGGCATTTTTTGTAGTTTTATAAAGGCTTCGGTAATAACTACCGAACAAAACACCAACATGAGTGGGAAACGGTTGTGGAAGAAAATCCCTTGATAGTTGTTTTACACGGCGATACCTCAGATACAAAGACATCTTCTTCATCAACCCGACGCGTTGCTTTGTTGACTCACCACCACCACCGTGAAAGTCCAGCCCCTCCATTGAGAGTCGCCGCAACTGTGTTTTTGTTCTTTAAAAAGGAGAATATGCAGTGGCGGCGGTAACCAAATCAAGACACCATGGCGGCAGTGACGTCGATTTCAGATTTTTGAATCCTAACCATTGACTATTAGAAAGAGAGTATCCATAGCACTTCTCTTTTCCAAATAATGGAATGGAATGAAAAATAGAAAAAAAAATTTGATTGAGTATTGATGGATAAATATTCAAGACGCACGTCACCTAAAACTCTAATTCTTTCTCCTCTATCCATGTGACATTGATGGATAGCCAAGTAGTTGATCGTAAGCATAACTACTTGAAATAGGTTTATATGCTTATATTGTAATTAACATTTTGCAGGATTAGGATTTCCTTTCTCCCTAGATCTATCTATTTGTCATTAGCTTGTGCCTTTTGGTTTTGCATACATTTGCAACACTAGTTATATATAATATAACATATAAAATCTTCAGTTATAGAACTTGGAATATCAAAATGAAAATCATACATTTTAGAGGCTGAAATACTAGCACTATAAATCAGCAAGTTAACTTGGTTCTCAAGCTTCTTTCACTTTGTAAATTCATCATATTATTGTGTACCACACTCAGAGTATCACAGCTATATGTTACTGCTGTCAGTTAGTTAGACTATATGAGAGCTAGTTAGGATCTCAAGCTATAATATAAAGCTTCATTGTAACAAACTCTTATTCATTCAATGAATCAATCAATTTTACTTTGATTTTCTCTCTTTCTTCTTCCTTAAGCTTCTGCATTTTCTTGCTTTCATCATGAAGATGACGAAGTTTATGAGAGGCTGCTGGAAGCTTATTTCTTAACCAAAAGCTCGACTACTAACTTCCAGAAACCTTTCAATTAATAATACACTTTAATTAAATCTTTCAATTAAACAAATAACACACATGACAACTAAATAATGTCAGGTACCTTTTATTTATCTAGAATAGACACTGGATGGATAGAAAACTATACTGTATATCAATTCTTATCAAATGCAGGCAATAAATTGAAAAGGATTTCCCTGCATATAATAATATAATGAGCTTATAAGTTATAATATAACGTGTGAACTTCTCTACTCACTAGTATTCAACAAAGCTTTCAGGTTTAATCAAATCTATATGTTTAATAAGTACTGCTATCATGCAATGGTTTTGTCATCACCAGACCAGTGACTTTTAAGGCCACTCTTCTTTTGAAGACTTGCAATGTGACTAGATTTTACAACATTTAATTTTTCACAATCAAAGTTTTGTTATTGACCTTATGAGGGAAACTCTGCAGAAACTTCAGCGCCATTTAGTACTTACTACTTAAGTTGGCTAGTTGATTTGAACCGGAAGTTTTTAATCAGTGTCAAACTAGCTTAAATAGTTTTCAATCTAGCATGACTGACCCTTTTATACTTCAAATGGCTCGTGCAATGGGATACTTTATTTCACTGTTAAAATGGCCAGTATTATATGAACCAACCTATAAATAGTATTTTTTGAAAATAACAATGTTTCCGAAAATGAATATTCACAACTTACATATAGTTAGACCACTATGCCACAATATTAAAACAGATTTGGGGAAAATCACCTGCCAATCTAAACAGAATTGCATTTAATGGTCCACATAAGCCAATGAGGCTGCTATGATTTTCACTATAGGAAGTGTCTAACAAGTTAGTATATTGTATAACATGTCCTTTCTACTTCTAAGAACTAGACTCATAAACCTTGAACCCTAAACCCTACGAGAGTTACCATTTGGCTAGAATATTGTTTTAGTTTAATACCAATCTCCTTAATCACCCCATTAGTTAAATTAGAACAGGCTAAGTCATCATCTTGTTTTCTAAAGAATATATTGCCCTCCTTCTTCTATTCTCCAACATGATGATGAATTCAAGACAAAGGTCCAACGTTGAAGAATCTAACATGATTCCTTGACATCAAGCTCACCCAAAATTAATTTGCAAACACAAGTAAATCGCTTATCAGATTTAACAGAAAATTTGGAGAGAATATAAAAAAACAACGTCATCGGAACATAGTTACCACCACTACTAACCTTCTTGAAGGAGCTAAAGTAGTATTTTTTTTGTTGGAATAAAATCCTAGTTTATAGGAAAAGATTTGGACTTTAGGAAATTAATTTGCATTTGTTTTTAATTTGTTTCCTGTCACTACTCACCACTAGCTTTTATTTTAGCTAAGTGTGTTGCATTCTATTATTGTTTTTCATCGTGTGTTGAATGAATATTTAAGCCAACATTGCAATTAATAAAAACCGAGTCACTTAGTCCAATTGTTGTGTTCTTTGCTTTCAGTTTCCAAACATTTTTATAAAGGTTCTCAACAATTTGGAATTAGATGCCCCACTGATCCTGTATATCAAAGCAGCAGCCTTTGACATATTTAGAAAATGACTACAGGAGGGAGTTTTGTACAACCAGTAATTCCACGTTTTGATGGTCACTATCATTGGAGCATGCTAAGGGAAAATTTTCTCAAATCTAAGGAACATTGGGAATGGATTGAACCTGGCTATGTTCAGTTAGAAAGCGGAGCGATACAAATAGATGCACACCCAAAAAAGAATGAAGAGATGAAGCTGAAGGATCTCAAAACAAAAAGCTACCTCTTTCAAGAGATTGATCGAATCATGCTTGATACCATCCTTGAGAAGGATACTTCTAAGAAAATATGGGATTCTATGAAGAAAAAGTTTGAAAGAAATGCAAGGGAGAAAAGGTCTCATCTTCAAGCTCTCTGCAAAGATTTTGAAACTCTTGAAATGAGGTCTGGTGGAGGAGTAACAGAATACTTCTCTAGGTTCATGACAGTGGCCAACAAAATGTGAAATGGAGAGAAGATGTCAGACGTTAAAGTGGTGGAAAAGATTGGACGCTCTTTAACCGAGAAGATTACCTATATTGTATGTTCTATTGAAGAGTCAAAGGACATTGAAGCTCTTTCTATTGATGAGTTGCAAGGCTCATTAGGCTGATGGAGGGAGAGTTCAATCCTTTTCACTTTTTTACCTTTTTTTTCCAAGGAACGTTTTCCCCTTTCATTGTTTTGCATGAAAAATGATTACCACTAACTTTTCATTTTTTTTAATTTCCTTTCCTTATGGTTCGTAAGTTTGTCAATAATGGAGTGATTGGCTGTAGATATGCTGGAGCCAGTTAAGGAATTAGAACTTCAGAATTTCTAGCTAGCTAGCTATTGTATAATTTTGCATCAAATAATTGAATGTGAATAAAATCTGTACAAGCTTGCTTGAGGGTAAAGAGAGAGAGAGAAAAAACAAAATTTCGAAAAATAACTTGGGTGACATTGAGTTTTTGTGACATTGATGACTTCAGTGTATTTTAATGAGAATGATCAATGAATGATAAAAATAAATTATTTGAGATAATGATTGGTTAGACGAGAGATAGAGACTATGTCGCTAATGTCACTAAAACTCAATATAATCCAAGTGCACCCCCAAAATTTCATTGCAGAATCCTTTATCTGGAACCATATTCACTTTTTTTTCCAACAAACTGGAAGCGTATTCATGTCGATTGGAACATACATGCCTTAAATGAACAGTATTGTTTCGAAATATCGTCGTATCCAATATATAGGATTTTAATCATTCAATAGAATAAGCTTAAAGTGTTTAACCATGTAATAGAATAAGCTTATAGTATTTGTGAATAATGGCATACAATGTATATACAGTGTCAACTGTCAACAATGATCCCATTAAAATTAAATTAAATACTCCATGTTTTTAAGAGATGTTGAAAAGAACATGAGCAAATAAACAACCAACCAATTTTCTTCTACTGAAGCAAGAATAGAAAAGACTGATATCTTCTAAGCTTAATCTTGAAAATGAATAAAAGCTGGGAATGAATTCATCGCCACCAAGAAACAGGTCCCAGACCTTCACGATCTAATGACCCCTGTAAAATAGACATAAATCAATCCTCCATCATTGTGCAATGCTTGTTAATATTTTAAAAATGCTTGTTTATAGGATTTTAATACTCCATCACCATACAAAAGATATTGATATGGCAAGTAGTTCAAACACAGTTTCTTTAATTGGTTTGTTTATGATGCAATCAATGAGATTTCGATTCATAATCAACATATGCGATTATAACTATGACTGCTTTAAAATATGAGAGGCATAAAAACATAGGAGAAGGGGAAACGATGTGAAAAGAATGTAATATTGATATCAGGGTTTTGATCATCCACCATGAAAAGAGAGAGTGTATTTCAAAATGGATAGAGGGATTGATTAGTGGGGAATAAAAGAGAGAAAATTTATGTGCATGGGAGATCACAACAAGTCAACAATTTATCATCAATTTTTAATTGATGAACAAAACAAATGGCAAACTAACATAACATCTGAATCAAATTATTAAGATCACAAATGAAATAAACCATCCTGAATATAACATCAAAAGAAAAATGTTAAAAACTTCGATTAAACCAAAATTATAATTATAGTAAATTCACGATCTGTAAAACCATAATAATTAATTAATAGTAAAATAAACACTATAAACTCCTAGCATCCGATTTCAAAATGATTACAATTTACAAATTCCCCTATAGTATTTACTTGAACATCATAGACTCATGAACATAGATACGTTCAGTATGTACAATTCAAAAAG
>Ga0209282_1001859_pt1 | contig 11890 bp, 9 predicted proteins | sample Mtrugardesep15_FD_187529 | JGI IMG/M metagenome (GOLD analysis project Ga0209282, IMG submission 187529) | Root nodule microbial communities of legume samples collected from California, USA - M. trunc garden sep15 (SPAdes) (version 2) | ecosystem: Host-associated > Plants > Roots > Nodule...
TTCCGTTAGTATCTACAATAGTTATTAGGTTTACCTTCAATAACTTTATAGAGAGTAGACCACCATCTATCTGTAGGAACATGATATTGAGTCAATGTCTCTTCGATAGTTTCATCATGCTTTCCTTCTAGAACTTCCTGAAGTGTAACTACTGCATCTTTGGTTCTATTAAGGATGTCTTTATCATCTTTAGTATTTGGACTTTGAAGGTGTTGATGTAAAGAAGAAAGTGTAGAAGCTATTGCAAACTGAGTAGCAGCAGCCCAATTTATAGATGCTAACTGTTTCGTATGGTTTTCCGAATCCTTGTTATGTTCATTTGAATTGTTCTCTTTCCTTCCAAATACTAAGCTACATAAATACTCGGCATTTGCAGGACCGGTGCTTTGAACCATTTTGTAGAATGCAGTTTCTTCATTTTGTAAGAGTTTCTCAGGTGAATTGTATTCAAGAACCTGTAAAGCATAGAACCATGATAAGTAAAACATGCAAGAAGTGAAAATGTATAGTTCATTCATGCTACTTGGATGTACCTTTCCAGCATCGAGCAACAGAATTCGGTTGCAGTCGATAATTGTATTCAATCTATGTGCAATGATGAGCATTGTGCAGGAATGAAACTCTTGTCGGATAGTTTTCTGTATTAGAGCATCTGTTCTAACATCTACAGCAGCAGTAGCTTCATCGAGGACAAGAACCTTTGATCTTCTTAGCAATGCTCTAGCTAAACTTAATAGCTGCCTTTGTCCGACACTGAAATTGTCTCCTCCCTCGGAAACCTTTATTCAGTGAAAAAGATTAACTTGTTATATTTCTTCCTTTCAGTTAAAAATTTCAAATACACTTGACCAAGTTTTGATGACTATTATCATATGCGCAAAAGAATGTATTCCATAATCTATGTACCTGAGCATCTAGACCAAAAGAATTTCTTCTTATTACATCTTTCAAGTGTGCCCTTTCCAAAGCTTCCCATAAATCAGCATCGCTGTGTTCATTAAATGGATCGAGATTGAAACGAACAGTTCCTAAAAATAGAGAATGACAATTTTCAGAACATTAAATTCATATTGAAATGAATAGCCAATGATTATTTACAATTAAATGAAAACTTAAAATACAAGAATAGTCATGTATTTTATACTAACGTGCATGCATGATCAAAATTATAGTTCATACCGGAGAAAAGAACAGGCGACTGTGGTATGATAGTAAGAACTCTTCGCAAATCTACTAGTCCAAATGTAGAAATATCACAACCATCGATAATGATTCTTCCACTTTGCAGTTCCACAATCCGGAACAATGCATTAAGCATGCTAGACTTTCCTGCACCAGTTCTTCCAACTACACCTATCTTCTCACTCGAAGGCACTACAAAGGACAATCCATGCAAGACCGGAGGAAGTTCCGGCCTGTAACTAAGAACTACATTCTCAAACTCAATTGATCCTTTTGTTGGCCATCCTGGTGGTGGACGGTTCGTCTCAATTATACTTTGACCCTCGGTTTCTAAATTTATATATGTGTCAACGCGCTCAACCGAATTTAAACTGTTTTCAGCTCTACTTGCTTGTCTAAGTACACCACTCAAGAGATTTGTTATGTTCAATGTATAACTAAGAAGTAGACCCATTGTAGATGCAATCAGTGTAGGATTTTCGGATCTTGCATTTTGTAAGACAGCAAATGTCGCTATCAACCAAATCATGAGGCCTCCTAAGCTTTCTAACCTTATGGTTAGCCAACGGTTTGAACTAATATTCACAAGAGTAAATCTGATATTGTTATCCATGAATTTTCCATTGATGTTTGACATCCTGTCGTACACTTTGTAAGCACGAATGCTTGACAAACCGTTCAATGATTCTCCAAAATGTGCATAAACAGGAGATCTTGTTATGGAATCCATGCGCTTCACCTCTCGAGCCGTGCTCTATTCGGCATGATGTTAATAGGAAAGATTAGTCAATTCCTCAACAAACAAAACAAAAGATCAACTCCTATAAGGATCAAGCAACCTAATCTCTCAAATTTCTAAAATAGCAAATTAGTCCCTTAATTACATAATATCAGTCAATTGAGTCCCTCCATCAAAATGTTTCTTTAGTAAACATCCATCCAAGCCAATAAAAGATAAACATATTGACGTAAATATTCTTTTGCTGCATTGAAACAAGCATAGAACCTTCAAAATTGTGATGTAAAATTTGAAAAGTGGACTAAATTGTCTGTTATACTTTTTTTTTACAATTTAAGGGATTAAATTTCTATTTTGGAAATTTGAAGGACTAAATTGCTATTTCAAAAATTTGGGGACTAAATTGACCGGCCCTTATAATTTAAAGGACTAAAATGTCCATTTACTACTCATTCCTAAAGTAAGGGAAAGATATCGAACACACCTGGTAGTATATATACGCAACATAAAAAAATATCAAAAGTGGCATTATGGCCCACAGGGATATGGTGCTGACAGTGCCTATAAGAACAAATGTTGAAAGTAGTTGCCAGACTTGCCCCAGAAACATATTCATCAAGTTAAAAACATTGGTATCGATGTCTCCCGTGTCTTTCGCAAATCTATTAATTATGCGACCGACAGGATTGGTCTGGAAGAATACCATTGGAGCGTGTAGAATTTTATCTAGCATTGCATCGTGCAATCTTTTCGCAGCACGAAGACTTGAAATGATCAACCAATAAGAGTTTGCAAGTGCCACAGATACCTGAATGCAGCAAATGAAATATTCATTTCATAGCTTGTCGAAGGATGAACATTTCCTTGAACTATACTAATTCCTTACAAGTAAAGCAAAAGATACTAAATTTTCAAAGTAGAAATTTAAATATTGGAGTTTCGAAACATGTGATAACTTAGAAGATATGGTTTTTAAATAGAAAATCATAGCCATTGCCGAGTTACCTGTCCAAATGAGAACATTGCATAGATGAAAAGAAAATATCCGGCACGAGAAGCAGCAGTTGAATCTTGAGATGTCCACACACTTAACCATGTACTACTCGAAATTCGAAGAGCTTCTGTTAATGTGTAGCATGCAAAAAGTATAGCAACTACCCACAGTCCTCCCAAAGCAGATGTGTACCTGTAGTTTTGGATATATGATTACAACTTTACAAGTGATAACCAAACTAGAGCATATAAATTGAGTCCAAGTAGAAAAAAGTGCAAAGAAGAGATGGTGCTCGCAAAAAGAAAAGAGATACAACCGGATACAAACACCAACAGCATCCATAAGAAAATTAAACTAGATGTTGGATATTTACTTATTTTATTTATGCTTTCTTAATGTTAGAAATAGCGTAAAAACTACTCATGTTCCTTCACTTAACAACTTAAGGCCCCGTTTATTTATTGAAAACATTTTCAGTTTTCATTTTCTAAAATTTGTGTTCATTTTAAATGGCTAACAAGGATAAGGAAGACGTGCAGTGAACAATTGTCATAGACAAAAGATGAAAGGCAAGATAGGAAGAATGCATTTCCGAAACATTCAAAACGGTGTTTAACATTTTCAAAACTTCTGAAAATTCTGGATCTATTTTCAAACTTTGTAAACGAAAATGTTGAGAAAAATATTGAATCTATATTCTTTTACGTCCGAAACATTCAAAACGGTGTTTAACATTTTGAGCCTTGCCTTTCTCGTTCTTCTAATATAAAATTGAATTTCATGAAACCTAATAACAATAACTTGAAGGAAAAGATTCATGTACTCTTCAAACTTACCTCGTTAGAACTTTCCAGCTAACCACACCTGTCTCCCGCTCTTCTTTCTTAACAAGTACCGATTTTCGCAATTTTCCCTTCTTCTCATAGCTTGCATCATTTGGTAACTCTACAATTGCCTCATTGTTCAAGGATGAAACATTAGTCTTGTCGTGACTATCACTATCGTTGTTACTATCTACTTCTTGTTCCATTTTCCCTGCATTTTCCATTAGCTTCTGAAATAGAGGCCCACATTTCGACAACTCCTCGAACGTTCCTTGCTCCTTAATCATTCCTTCACTAACAAGAATGATTTTATCCACCTGAGGGAGAAAATGAAGCTGGTTGGTGACAAGAACTCTGGTTTTTCCTTGCAGCCCTTCCTTTATACAGTTCTTGAAAACCTAAAGTACATTGCAAATCAGGATATATGAACTATGAACTATGATCATAGATAATTTCCAAAAAAAAAATGAAATTATCAACATTTAATGTTGACATTAGCAATTCCAATATTTATACCACAAAACAAAGGAAAATCTTAAAAGTACATGAACTGGATATGAGAATCAGTTGAATTTGACTCTTGCTCACATCAATGAAGCTTATAAAGGATGGAAGAAACCTTTGAATTTAAACTGGAGTGCATTAGGCTTTAATATATAGGACCAGATTTTCCTATGAAAGCGACAGTTAAAAAGGAACAGATATAAAAAGGACTTGTGTTTTAGAGCTTGATAAGAATGATACCTCTTGAGCAATATGAGCATCAAGAGCACTTAAAGGATCATCAAATATATATACATCTGAATTTGAGTATACAGCTCTAGCTAAAGAAACTCTTTGCTTTTGCCCACCACTAATATTGACTCCTCTTTCTCCAATCTCCGTAAAATCGCGTCCCTGAAAATATATAAATGAGATAAGTAAGTTATAATGCATTAATTTTTGAAAACCATAGAGAATATGGAATTTTATTATCAATCTTACAGGTAAAAAGTTGAGATCATGCTCCAAAGAAGTGACATTGATAGCCTTCGAATACTGTCCATGGTCAAATTTTGAACCAAATAATATATTTTCACGAACCTACAAAATAATATCTGAATTAGAATGATAAATTAAATAGTACTTATGAATAAATCATAAATCTTAGATGAATACGATAATCTGCAACTCACCGTAGCATTGTAAATCCATGAAATCTGCGGAACATAAGCAACAGTGCCTCTAATTGTAGCATTTCCATCAGATACAAGAGGTAGCTCTCCAAGCATTGCTGAGATAAGTGATGTTTTCCCTTCTCCAGTACCTCCAATGATTGCCACTAAGCTTCCAACTGGTATTTCAACATTGATATTTGATAATGTGGCCTTCTCTGCCTGTTAATTGGATAGATTTTTTTATACAAGTGAATTACTAACATCAAGATTATAAGTAAAATGGAACAAAACAGATGAAAAATGAATACTTTGCCTCACGTTAATAAAAACTTCCTATCATTAGCATCACATTACTCAAAAGAAACAGTTTCGTCTCCTTGTGTCATAGCGCTATAGTTCCCCTATAGCCGTTATTTGACAATATTTTGTACTAAATTATGTATTGTTGAACAATAGCGGTTTATTCTGCTATGCTATATATAGCTACTATTTGACAACACTAGTTGTCCTTGATATGATCTATGTTGTAATTTTTCGGGATGATGGAGGAAGAGAGAATTCTAATCAAAATTACATGCAGCATATTCTGATATGGTTCTATTTTGTAGTAGTTTTAAAAAGTAAAACTGTTTTAAATTTGAAACTGATTGTTGATCAGCTTTTAGGTAAAATGCTGCTCTTCATAAAAAGTAAAAACTGATCGAAGTAATGGCAATGCTCATAAGAATCAGTAATAAATTGACCTTAGGATCCCATGAAAAGTATCCATTCTTTATGGAGATGGCTGGAAGACCTGGAACAAGAGGTGGATTCTGTTGTAAATTTCGTTCCTCGGCTGAAAACAGTTCCTCCAAACGTTGCAATGACACATTTGCATTTGCTACCTGTCAGAAAATACAATCAGTAAACACTAAGAAATGACTTCATATCTTTATCATAAATTTATTTCTAGAAATTGGATTTAATATGTTTTTGGTTCTTATAAACTAAAAATATATATTCATTTCATTTTAGTCCCTATCTCAATTTATACAATTTTTTTCCGTAAAGAATATAGTCCCTTATGAGCAACAAAGAATATACTATTTTCGTTAAATGCAAAGACTAAAAGGTATAAAAAACTTATAAGGATCAAAATGAACATATTTTTTATTTTATAGGGATTATGTATTTTTAACCCCTTCAGAATTTTTCCAAAATCATAGAGCATAACAATGTAGTAATTATATCAATTTTATTTGGGGGGGAAAGGACTAAAAGGACATTAACTGAATGAGATTTGGGAAAACAACAACCTGACTTAGTAAATTTGGAAGCATATTTAAAGGAAAGCGCAAAACCGAAAACAGTGATAGTGAGGTGAATGCTCTTGCAGGTGTTAACTCTCCACCAAGTAAAGTAAACACTCCAAAGGAAGTTACTGTCACAAGAACTGGGATGCTGTTCAGTATAAAACTATTTAGCTGCAATAAAAGAAAGATAGTTAGGAAAAATGTTATAAATTTTTACAGTCTAGGAGAATTTCATGTCATTGAAATTTTTAACAAGTATGCCATGAAAATTGTTCTGTAACACATGCATATATAAAAAAAAATTCTATGTTGCTTCATAAAGGAACATATCTTCAACCCACTTGGGTTGGCCTATTGGTATTGGCTTAGGATCTGGGAGTGTGCTCCTCCTTGAGATCTCAGGTTCAATTCTCTCTAGTGTCAATTTAGGTGGGCTAATTTAGCTTCTTCAAAAAAAAAATAAAGGAACATATCTTCAAGTAGTACAAACTATAGTTAAGTTCCCTGTCATACCATGCTTATCAAATCGAGATTTAAATCGTGAATCATAAGACCTATTTTTATATCATGAACCAAATCTTATTGTGAATCTTAAGATAGACTATCAGTAAAATTATGACAATTTTGAGTAAAAACATGTGACAGAAAAATTATAAGTTGATGATATCTAATATACGAACCTCAAAATAATTCAAGATTTAATTCATAAATCAAATGAAAAAGAAAAGCATTTGGCTATACAAAGTTGACAAACAAAAGTGATTGGCTACACTAAGTTTAGATATTAATTCATTAGAAGGAATCAGGATTCAAGATGAGTTTTGGCTACACTAAGTTTACATAGTTACTCGATTTAAAAAAAATAAAAAATAATCCAATTTTCTAAATGCAGAACATGTGAAATATTATTAGATTAGAAATTTCACTGAATAATAGAAATGATATGGAAGCACTCTGAATTATAAAATCATATCAAGTTTCATGGGATTGTATTCATACAGCATATAGAAGTTGTGCTTTGCGGAACCATGATAGTTCGTCATGTCGAATGGTTTGAATTCTAGACTGAAAGCTTGTTTCCCATGCATAACATCTGAATAATATTCAGCATATCACAAACAATGTTAACACATAATAATCCATAATTGAATTTTGAAAGTGGACATATTTTAATGTGCTCATACTTTACTGTATCCATGGCAGACAGAATTTCATTCATTAGACCAACCCTTTTGTCTGTCTGTTGCAGTCCTTCCTTTGTCAATTTTCTCATTTTGCTAATCACAAATGTCTGTCCTCAAAACAAAAAAAAATATTAGTTTATTAATGGTAGATAAATCTATAAAAAAAAACATGTACATGTGCTTGTGAGATATCAAAACATGCCTGCAGTGGAATAATGAGAACTAGCAATAGTGATCCAATAAGTGAAGCAACACCTAGTTGCTGGTATAGGAGAACCATAGCTATGATGATTCGAAACGGTGCTGACCATAGTCCATGAAGTTGTTGACATATTTGCTGAACATTGTAAAGCAATACTATTAGAAAATGAAATTTATACTATAGCATAGCAGCGCCGTTATTGCGCTTATAGCAGAACTAGGATAGTGTAACGGTTTTCATAGTGCTATTTGACAAAACACCGTTACACAATAGTTATTTTAAGCAGGAAATGAACCTGTAATGCATTGGCATCGGTTGTTATCATATTCATAAGCTTCCCCATTGAGAACTTCTTTCTACTTTCATGAGTTAGCCTCAAAGATTTTCTGAATATAGCCGCTACCTATAATTAGAAAAAGTCACATGATATAAACTGTGTAGATATATTAGGAAAAACCAGTTTATTTTAGGAGAAAGAGATGAAGTACCAGTGTTGATCTAAGCCGAAAACCAACACGCATAACATTCTGGAAATACTGTGCCTCGCATACAACACCAACTGACTGAAAAAGAGTAGAAACATCAATTAATTGTTCATTCCGTATTTCTATTGAATGTTATGAAAAGTATACAATAGTTATGATATCAAAGACCAAATCTGTCCATTGTGAAAATAGAAATATGTATAATCCCCTATCATTCTTCTTAGAATAGAAAATCTAGCTCAAAAGTAAACAGATAAATAAATATGCAAGACTTCCACGATTGATTACGGAGTTCGACTAATCATGCCTAGGTCTTCGACAACAGAGTGATTGTTGTAGTTCTCTACTATGCATTGCTTAGAGTTACAGACTTCAAAGTACAAATTTTGTTTATATACTATAGGTTTACCCTCTAACCGTACCATGGAGAGCATTTTCCCTCTGTACCCTCTACCTTCCTAATCGTAAACCAACATACAAATGGGCCAAGCCCATAGCGCAGGCGCTCTCGCTTCTCTACACTCATTACACTTTCAGTTCCACTTGCTAAACTCGAGTGCTTGCCCACTTATCAGTGAATATGCATACTCAACAATTCTAGCATTACTTAAGAATACATATAAGTTGTCTATTTAAGAATTATTGCGATAGTCCTAGACATGGGAAAAGTTATTGCTACAGAAAAATGAATTTTTAGATGAAATGCATTAGAAGGTAAGACCAAATAGGCCCTTACAGTTCTATGTAAACCTCTAAACATGTGTGGATATATGTCAGAAACACAAACCTATCCAGTTACAACCTTCACGTAATCAATGTGCTTCTCTTCTGACATTTACTTTATCTTTATATTAACTTCAACTAGAAAAGAAAACTTGCCACAAAATATATAGTTTCATATTAATGATATCTATATGGATAGAAAAGCATGGAAAGAAAGACACGATAAAAACCTCATCAACACTTAAAATCTATAAGGTTCACTAGAAGCTGATTTTACTGAACCAAAACTCTTCAAATTAAAGAGACAGTATCCTTACCACTCCAATAAATATGGAGAAGGCGTAGATGTAACCGATCCAAGACGGATCTCCATTTTGCATTGACTGCACATTAAAAACATTAGTTATACCCTAAAATATATCAAGTTCAAGCCATAAACATTCTTGTGTGTCCATTTTTCTATCATTGTACCATTGTACTTCTTCGTATTCTTTATTCTGTACGTTCGCATCAATCCAATTTGGTTTTTGAGAGAAATAAACTTACATCTAAGAGATGATTCAGCAGAACAGGCCCCACAAATTGAGAAAGATCATTACCAATCTGCAAAGATCGTTAAAAATTTCAAAGTTCCACAAGAGTCAGAACACACATAGTTCAACAATGTTACCACACGCCCTTTAATGTACAACAGAATTTCATACTGTAATGAGATTACAGGTTACTATAAAATGTAAACCTTGTACATTATAGCATGATTTTAAATTGTGGTTGCAATATAGCAGGTCATGATGTCACCACAATGACATGGCAACTGCAATTTCAACCACATTTTGCCGCAATATAAAGGTTTGCAACGTAACCGCAATTTAAAATAATGCATTATAGTGACAAAATAATCCTCTTAATCTGAAAATGAAATGTTAAATATCTTGAAAATTGAAAATGTTTACTTATTCATTTGAGGCAATCAAGTTAAAGATAAAAAAATGGGGGACTCACCTTAAAGATGCCTCCAAACCAAAACCTAACCAAATGAGAGAACAACATTACTAAGGTCATTTTGAAGAGTCCAAATAAAGATAAAAAAATTTAAAGGGAAGCCAAATTATCATGAAAAAGCTGTTAATATGCACCTTTTCCCTAGACTACTGTTTAATGCTCTTAACAGCCAAGGGTTAGAGCTTTGAAATTCTGATGTCCAGCACTTTTGGAAGCTGCAGAAAGAAAATTTACTTTAAATTATATATATACAGGATATATGATTTTATGAAGAACTTTACAGTATGAAAAGAGAATGTATACTTTTCATTTAACGTCTCTGTTTGATCCCATTTGTCGAGCTTCCAAACGTCCTTTTCAGTGATAGGTTTTCGATAGCCTTGTTTCATGAGTGGAGTTATCCATCCATAACTTAATCCTTCACATAATGCATAAATAAACCATTAACACTAGAAATTGTAGTTAGCAAAGTTGTAAAACAACGTAGTATTAAATCATCCATTTCTTGGATCACTCACTAGATAAGAAATTGGCGCGCATCTCTGGGCAAACTTGATCATCTCCACAAAGTGGTTCATATTCACCATTGTCGGGTATGTCAGCTTGGAATGTTGTATGACCAGAATATGGAACCAAATTAGGAATGTAAATTAGAAGTGAGATACCGAACAGCACCTACATCAGATAAAGTAGCCACAGTAAGTTCAGTATGATCATTAGTGCCTTACAATGCATGCAACATTATGAAGAACTGACACACACGAGCACCGTACATGACACTAACACGTAGACACTTGTAATAATTTTAAAAAATTGAAGTGATCGAATGTAACAACGTGTGTCAGTGTCGTGTCGGTGTCCGACACTGATAGTTGTCGAACACTGGACACGTCTTCAATCTTAAGTGTCAGTGCTACATCGAAAACTGGTAGGTAGTTTTAATAAAACAACATTGTCCAATAAATGAAATCAAATTACAGGTATAATGAAGGGGAAAAGTCAGAAATGCACCTGGCAGATAACAGTGCTAACATACAGATATAGGGAAGATCTGCAAATATGAAAGCAAAGAATGAGTGTGGTACTCCACGTACTATAAGAAAATGAAGCATCCTATTCTCCTAAGAAAACGAATCGTCTTTTCCGTTTTATATAAAGTTCCAAAATTCATTTCCTCTTCTCTTGAATTCAATGCTTATCCTATCCATAACATGCTAAAAGTCGTAAGTTCTTGCACAAACAACTGATATATCTTCTCATATTTTGAAGAAAATTAACTATTTCGAATTCATTCAAATTCAGTTCACACAATGCTACTAAAGCAATCATAGGTTACTGTACTTGTTACAGCCTAAAGTGAAAATGCAATGAATTGAAAAGTTAAAAATCAAACCTGCTAGAGTAATCTTTCACTGACAGAAGAAGGTCAAACATTACAATATCTCCCACCAAAACATAAATAACTCCAAACCTCACCAACCACCTAAATTGCCTAATATAAATCTTGGTTTCCAAGAGAATGAGAATTATCATTGAGAACCATGTAAGTGATTCAATGATCAGAGATGATATCTGCAAGAACACAGAAACAGAAAAGAGTTTAAATTTCACATTCCACTCAGATCCTACATGTTTCTCTCTTACAGCATGACACATAACTCTTAGGTATCACAAGATTCGGTGCTGTTAAAATCCGACTATAGCGACGTTGTAATGCAATGGGAATTTGAACAAGTCACTGTGTTCAGTGGTATGCTATTTAGTGAACAACTATAGCGGCCCTATAACACTTGCATAACGGAATTTGAACAAAACGTTATTTTCTGCAATTTCCAATTGACAACTCTGACTAGATGAACTATCTAGGTCTTGGTTGGATTGGCTTATTAGAGCTTATGAAAACAACTTATGACATGTCCATAAGATGTTTTCACCTGATACATAAGCACTTATATAATAAACATTTATGATATAAGCACTATTAAGTTGTTTATTGAAACAAGGCCTAAAGCTAACAACATCAAATATCAATTTTGAGTGTGCATGCAAAGTGATCTCATTGGAGTATGATATGACAGACTCACCTCAAAAGGAGCAAAATCAGCT
>Ga0209282_1001860_pt1 | contig 11885 bp, 4 predicted proteins | sample Mtrugardesep15_FD_187529 | JGI IMG/M metagenome (GOLD analysis project Ga0209282, IMG submission 187529) | Root nodule microbial communities of legume samples collected from California, USA - M. trunc garden sep15 (SPAdes) (version 2) | ecosystem: Host-associated > Plants > Roots > Nodule...
TATCATTTATGTTCCCTAATGTACAATTTTTCGCGGTAATTTAAGATCATTTACTTATTTACTTATGCAAATTTGGTCAAAGAAAAAGACCATTTACTCCCCCATTTACTCATGCAAATTTGCCATTTTTATTATCCAAGGTCAAGTAGATTTTGATATAATCTAATTATGGTTAATTAACATTGCCTGCCTTGCATCCTCTAAATCAGACAACCCCCCTTGTGGCTGGAAAAAGTGTACACAATATCATACATCAAGGGATATGCCTTTAATTATTGTAAATCTTATGAAATAAATTGACCTGACAAGCGTACAATTGAAGGGTTCTTGTTCTCCCACACCGTAAATATTGTTCATACTACTTTTTACTCATAAACGACGAATCACTGCTGCCGATTCAAAAAAAAAAAAAAACGACGAATCACTGCATTATAAAAAAAATAGAAAGAAAAAAAAAACAACAATTTACTCCATTTTTCATTTTCTCCGACCTTGCTTTCCATGTTCATGAATATTGTTTGACCCATAAAGCTACCTAGACGATCATTACGGTATATAATACCACATACATGAATTACCATGATAGAGTTTATATATGATTAAATATTACATCATTGCTACCATGTTTTTTCAATGATTTTTAAAAAGTATTACTAACTTTCCAAAATAAAGTATTGCTAACTAATGCGCGAAGATATTAGTTAAGGATACTTCCCAAAATTTGTATAATCAAATTTTATTGAAGAGAACATTTTTTACACTTGTTAAAATTTGTATAGTCAAATTTTAAGATTTTTTTTTGAGGGAAAGATATGTTTATTATATTTGTTTTTTTAATTAGTGTCTCATTAACATTTTCTATTTTTATATCATGGATTTGGATAAAAGAAATAATGTTTTTTCAAAGATATTTATTGTAAAATTATAGGATTCTATTCGAGTACGGAAAAGACTAATGATAGTCATAATGACTCGTAGTTTAATTGATCCATCTCATTTTACTCGAAGAGAAAGACTCAGATGAAGTTTTGTCTGCTACTACAATCTCTTAACACTTTTAACCGTTCTTTTTATGCGATCATCCTCTGTCTCAAACCTGTCTAAATCTATCCTAACTCAAGAAACAGTACACCTGTAAATCTTAGTTTTCGAATATGATTTATTTGTTTCAATTGTATATCTAATTAATATTAGTTATATTATTTCTAATGCATTATATTTCTACTTTGGAGTAAAACATTTGTCAATTGTCAATAAAAATAATTCGATAAAATTACTAATATTTTTTTTCATTTATAATAAGTTTTTAATACATTTTAAATTAGCAAAAGAGAGGTGAAATATACGGGGTACATAAATACATTAATGTGCCATTTATTACTAAGAAAAAGCAGTACAATTTCCCCTGCCTCCGAACGCAATTACCCATGATCGTCGTACGCCACAAGAAATCTCTATCTTTCATTTCACTCTCATCAATTAACCCAAGAACAAATACTCCCTTTGCCCAAATTCTTTTATGTTGTTGAGGAAAATCCCTTTGTCCAATGTTAAATGACTTAGATTGATAATATCTAATATTCACATAATATATTTTTGTACTACTAATTAAATATATTGAAGTTGGACACTTTACACATATTAATAGACAACTTTGATTACAAATATATTTAATTTTCTATAAAATTATAAAAAGTTATGTTATGAAAGAATGAAATTTTTAAAAAGTTGTTATTCTCAAAATATTTATTGAGACAAATCTACATCATTCATATATTACTCCTTCCGTTTCAAAATACATGTCCATTTTGGAGAAATTGTTGTAGCTAAGAAGCCAAATAAATTTTGTTACTTTTGATGAAATTATGTGTGTGTTTTCTATAATACCCTTAACCATTTATTATTTCATTCTATTTTTTCTCTCTTTATAATAAATATATAAGGGTATTATTGACAAGACAATAATTAATGTTGCATTGAAACTTGAAATGGACAAATATTGTGAAACAAAATTAATCTCCAAAATGTACATCTATTTTAAAACGGAGGGAGTAACATTTTAAATATAGAGAATTAAACAATGACTTCTACATATATTATAGAATATTTGTCTTTATATATTAGAAATAAAATATGATCAAAGTAGATTATTTGAATAAATTTTCAAAATTACTGACATGTATTAAAACAAAAAGAAAAACATACAAAGTACTAGATTCTTCTTGGTAAATATTTTCAAGATATCACCTTTTATAAATATGATTGACCTATGAGAAACAATTTATTGCATCACTTAATATGAGACCAAATTTAAAATGTCACTTAATTTGAGACAAAAGAGTATTAAGTTTTAAAATTAAAATCACTAAATGCACCGTAACTAGCTGAGAGAGGTTTTCTACAACCCAAAAAAACCCACAACTCGAGGGGCATCTACCCCTAATTCCATTCAAATTCAAGGGCGAGAAGGTAAACTCTTACCCAACAGAAACCCGATGCGTATACCGCACGATAATAATCTTCAACACGCGTCACAAACCTAAAGGCTCCGTGATTGCCTTTTAAGTTCCAAAATCACCAACGCCATGTAGGATCCTACGTGGCACCTATTGTCCACGTTATCATGTTCCCTTCTTCACTATAAATACCTATCCTCCCCCACCTTCCCACCTAATCCAAAACGCTAACAGAGAAGGAAAAAAATTAATACAAAAAATAGAAAAAAAATCAAAATAATAGAACACATTGCCGGCGATAGTGAAACTCGCCGGTGAAATGAACATTCCGGCGAACGTTTCTTCCTTTTCCATTAACAATGCACGTCTCGCCGATCATCGCCGCCACGTGTTCCACGAGATAATACTGTAGTATAGTGTAGTTTTACGAAGATTTTCAGAAACTTTTTCTTGCATTTTTTTCTTCATTTTTGTTAAAATCATGTCTCCGATGAAGATCCAACCGATCGACATCGATTCAGAGAAGTTAGCGGTGGTTGTTCGAAACGACGCCGTTAAGCCTGTGTTGAAATCTCGTCTGAAAAGACTTTTCGTGTTCGACCGGCAGTTTTCAAACGCATCAAAAACTTCCACCAACTTCTCAGAGAAACCTATCGCCGGCGAAGTTCCATTTCCCGGCGACAAGCCCGACGAACCGTTTGAGCCTAGCTCTGTTGCCTTAGCAAAAATGGTGCAGAGTTTCATCGAAGAGAGTAACGAGAAGCAAAATCCAGTGTCAAAGCTCACTCGCAATAGATGCAACTGCTTTAACGGCAACAGTAACGATAGCTCCGATGAAGAACTTGATTTCTTCGGCGAATCTATTGCTACTGGTTCTTTCAACGATGCCGGTGACGCTCTCAAGGTTACTTCAACAACTCTAGTTTGAAATTTTCGTTTCTTAATTTTTTTTATACGTTTTTAAGAGAATATTAACAGTAATTTTTTGTTTCCTTTTTTATGCAGAGTTTAATACCATGTGCGAGTGTTGCGGAGAGAAATCTCTTAGCTGATGCATCCAAAATAGTTGACAAAAACAGCAAAGTCTTCAAACGAAAAAATGATTTGAGAAAAGTCGTTGCAGAAAATCTTCAATCTCTAGGTTACGATTCTTCCATTTGCAAATCGAAATGGCACAAAACAAAATCTTATCCAGCTGGTACATTTTTTCCCCAAATTTCATTTGAAATTTTTTACTTTAATTTTTCATTGAAAATTGAAAACCTAATTTGTAAACTTGAATGTTGTGGTTTTGATTTTGATTCAGGTGATTATGAATATATCGATGTGTTTGTGGAAGGTGAGAGATTGATTATTGATATTGATTTTCGTTCGGAGTTTGAGATTGCTCGATCGACGGGAACGTTCAAGGCTATTCTTCAGTTTCTTCCTTACATTTTCGTCGGGAAATCGGATCGTCTCCGTCAGATCGTTACCGTCGTGTCGGAGGCGGCGAAGCAGAGTTTGAAGAAGAAAGGAATGCCTGTTCCGCCGTGGAGGAAGTCAGACTATATGTTAGCTAAGTGGCTCTCCACCTCCTGCACCAGAGTGAATCCGTCTCCGTCGCTGGTCACCGCCGTGACAGAGTCAAAGGAGGATCTTACCGACGTTGTGGCGGAGAGTGATTGTGGTGAGTGGGAGCTGATCTTCGGTGAGAAAACATCTTTGCAGGAATCGGAAACTGTCTCCGGTGGTGGGAAAAGCTCGCCGAGGGTGGCACTGCTGACGTGGCAATTACCGGCCGTGAAAGTAAAGAGTGTTGAGAAAGGAGCGAAAGTGGTGACTGGATTTAACCTCAAACCATAGAAGAAGGAAAATTTTGCACTTTTTTGTCAAAGTTAATTAAAAAAAAAAGCATAATCAAAATCAAAAGGAATTTTTTTTTGTTTTAGTTTAATTTTTACTCTTTCGGATTTCTCTTTGTTTTCGGCTTTTGTTTTTCCTTTGAAACAAAGGGACTCTGTAAGAAGTAACCCATAAACTTTAGTCATTACCACTGAATGTAATAAAATAGCTTATGAAAATGGTAAATATTTGAAAATAAATCCAAGTGGAAAACACTAGCCAGTAACCTGGTAAAAATGCGTGCTTCATAATTATAATTACTGTTTTAAGAATTAAATAGAGAACAAGTAAAAGAAAAGACATTATAAAATAATTTTTATTTAAAAATACAATTCTCAGATTAAATAAGTTGCAAATGATATAGTGAATTTGATGTTTTATGAATTTATTTTCTTAATAGAAATATTCTATTATATTTAGAAGAAGAGAAAAAAAGTGAGAATGAATGACTATGTATATGTGCTCAGCTCAGTAAACCAAGGAAGATAGTGCCCGAGAGGTTTAAGTTGGCAGACTAGAACAGACCACCTCAAAAATGCTCATATAAGTGGAAAAATTGCTCTTCACACTTTCTTTTTCTCTGAAGCACCCTGAATATATCAAAATACTTCTACAACAATTAATTGTTGCTTGTTAATGGTGTTGGAGTAGACGATAGTTAACTATCATTGAAAGATATATTTGCATTTTCGCGGTGTTTGGAGCAAAAATGAAAGTGTTCGAGAGTAATTTTTATTTAAATAGTGGATTTGGACATAAATTGTTAGCCCAAATTATAACTGGGCTTTTCAACTTGGCCTGAACCTTGAATCATGCTCTTTATTCAAACAGTTTCGCTCATTTTCAAAGTAAATGTTGAAAATGCTCCGGCGCGAGTTAACTTGTGTAGCGTCAGTTAACTCACGCTAGTGTAAATCTCATTTACTCTCAGCATGAGTTAACTCACGCTATTGGAAATCTCAGCGTGAGTTAAATCACGCTAGTGTAAATTCTGTGTAAAATTCTGCGTGAGTTAACATATATAAAGGTATTTTAGTCATTTACTTTAAGAATGAACAAGTCTATTTACGTAAAAAGCAGAATTCCTGAACCTTGACGTCTAGCTAGTTCGAATGTTAAAACTTTAACGAGTATGTTTTCGTTTGTAAAACTTAATTCAACGGACAATAACGATATTGTTATGATGAACGTTTATACAAAGTAGGTGTTAATTTCGTGCAAAAATATACTTCATTGGTGCACTTTATAACTTATAAGGGTGTTTGTGTCAAAAAAAAAACTTATAAGGGTGTTAGTGAATTTAGATCGAATAAATCAACCCGACGACGACTCAAACCAACTCAATTATGACTAGCAATAGCGGTTCAACAATGTTGCAGCCAGACAAATCAAATAGATAAAATTTGATTAGATAAATAATTAGTTTAAAAAGAAAAATCAATCCAACACAAAGACACGCATATCACTTTCGATAATAAGAGGTGCTACTGCTAAATAACCCATTCAAGATTCAATCACATTGAGTCATTGACTACTCCATTTGGCACACCACGAGTAATCCGTTAGAAATAAAGAAAATTGTATAAAGAAAAGAGGAAATAATATTTTTACTAAAGTATATTTATCAAGTATTTGTGTATTTACAGTTAACTTAAATACAAATTGAAATGTATTGAATTAAAAATGAAATAAATACTTTTTTTAGGGAAAAGGTGAAATAAATATTATTAATTAGATGGTACAGTTGAAAAATAGCACTCCCTTTGTCTTTATTTATAAGATATTTTTTCATGCTTTATTTTTCTATAAGTCCCTTAAAAAATATCATGCAAGTTAATGATTTTTTTACCAAAATGTTTCGATTTAAATTTGTCATTGAAAAACGTAAATAATTTGTCTATCTATCTCTCTTATGATAATATTTTTGGAACGACCAAGGTTAATATGTAAATTGTTAATTTATTAGTATTTGTTATAGATAACCCACTTGAATTGGTTCGATGATGTTGACTTGAAACCTTTGAATGTGTTAATCAAAGTTTTATGTTCCATTCTCTTTGATGTCAATTTGATTGAAAATCGAACTCAAAATACCGTTATTACTCCACTCCTTTTAACTGTCTCCACCTAAACACCAAATCAACATTATAACTTCCCTCTCCTTAACAATATTGCATAAAAAATTGATATCTATATTATTTTTGACCAAACTAGATTGCAAAAGCACCACATAGAAGAATTGATATCCAAATAAATTGACACCCCAATCCAACCATCTATCATCTTCAACACCCTATAAAATTTATTAAAAATAAATAGATTAAATAACTTGCAGGGACTAGGCCAAAATTCATGAAAACAAAAAGATTGAAAATTTTAACCCAAAATCCATTGGGATAAAACCAAACTAAAAGGAAAAATAGAGTAGTGAATCAAATTGACTAGACTAATAAAATCAACATTCTTGAAGTTTATCTATCCATTGTGATCTTTCTTGACAATGCTATCAATACATTGATTTTCTTCTCTATATATATGGGATATATTGAAATTTATATTGGTCGTAAGCAAATAATTCAATAATCTATTTTTGAGTGGTCAAAGAACAATATTATGAGTTTTAAAAAAAGGATTAACTAGTTGGAGATTAGACTCGACTCAAAGCCAATATTATCCTTTCTTGTTAGCTAACTCATTAGTGATATTGATACCAGTTAATTCAGCCCTAAAACATTAATGATACCAAGGTTATAAGTAAAAAACTAAAAGTAACCGATAGATAATATCTCTCGGTCAAACTCTGAATCACTTTTAAAAACTGGATGATTAATAACAATTTTTTTTTTAATATTTTGTTGCTTGTATTTTAGATAAAGGGGGTATACGACCCACACCATTTGGTTCACTTCGCATAAACTTGTATATTAAATGGATCTAGATTAGTAGATTAGCAAGCCACCTAAACTCATATTAAAATTGGTCGGATTCAAGCCAAAATATACCATGATCGGTTTAGTCTTAATTGACGTTTTTAAGTCCAAACTCATCAATAACCGACTGATGTTCATGCCTAATAATTTACAACCATATAAACTAAGAACAATATTCATAAAAAAAAATATAAAAAAAAGTACGAAAAGGTTCATTAACTTGCTGTAAATACAGCTTGCTTGGGTGACTACTTTGGGGTAGTACATGAAAAAGTATCAGAGATAACCAGAAAAAAGGTAATGATATTAGCCTGCACCTCACTTGGATCTTGAGCTTCTAATTATGCTTGCCTTTCAACTCTTGCTGCTCTAACTGAACAAATCCTTGCTAGAAATTAACTAGTGATGTGATGTGATGTGATGATGTTAATGCAATAAATGGTAGTAAGTAGTATTTCCATAGTAAAAAATTGAAATTGAAGGATCTTTAAAATTTTCACTCTTTGATTTTACATGACGACATGATGGTATTGGTAATGCTGCTTCCATTGTGGTTATCTGTTAGCACTGGCAGTGACATGTTTGCCATAATGAAGTATTATTATATTAATTAATACCACTTTCTTAATATAGGGTTATTGTCTTTTTTCCATTTTCTTCTATTGGAATATGCCAAAGTAGAAGTCATGTCACATTGACACATATATCAGAATTGCACTCTGCAGCTAAAACAATGCATGGTTACCTTTTCGGCTACTCGCAGTGCTACTGAGATTTGATTTAAGATAGCAAAGTTTTGATTTTGGAGTATTCAGTACACACAATTTAATTCATTTTAAAATCCTATTACCTAATCTATAATTGGCTCAGCTTCTAATTTGTCCTGAGGTGGACATCATCACATATACCTAATGCCTCTTCTTCATTTTTCTAGCTACCAAAGTCTTTTTCACCTTTGAATTAATATATGCTCTAATAGCCAACGATAATGATACGCATACAGCATACTACAATGTAATTTATTTCAAGTGGTTGTGTATATATATAATGTGAGATTGTTTAGCCAATTATTCAATATCAATCTGACTTTGGCAAACTTTCTTATTGAGAAAAGTCCGAATCACATATTTAAAAATGAAAAATAAAAAAGTTCATGAAGAGTAATATCTCTTCCGTTTTATTTTTGTTTGCAAAGAAACGACAATGATGATTCGAAATTATATAATTGAAAAGTCTTGAGTTCGAATCCATGAAAAAAGTGATAAGTTTATCAACCTTAATATTAATTTAAAGTTGAGTTAGATCCTACATAAATAACATATCTCACTTTATAAATCAGTTTTCTAATGAACGATTATAATTAATTTAAAAATCTTTTACTGTAGGCTCGTTAAGGAATTTTTTAAAACCAATTTTGATGTTTAAATTATATTTAAAAGATATTTTCAAAAAACGATTTTATGTTAAAGATGGAATAAATATTTTGATTAACTTTGTATAACATAATTTTTGGTAGAAAAATTTGTATCTGACGTGATGTCCATGCCTTTTCAACTATATTAGTGTAAACTATTTTAATATAAATAATTTTTCAATCATAATTTATGTTTTTCCTCAAATGTCTCTAAAAAATAATCTTCAAATTATTTTTATTTTAAGGGAAATGTTAACCGGTGCTCCTAGGACACTGGTTAAAAATATGAAAAAATAAATTATATAATAATTAATGTATTGAAATTGTGTAATTAATTTATAATAATATAAAAAATAGTTTCTTTTTTATGGTATGTTTAACCAGTGCCTCAGAGACACCGGTTATCAAGACCCTTATTTTAATATGGTTTTTTCCTAACATGTGCAAATTTACACATGTGAAGAAGTTTAAAGTGGTAAGTGTATATTGAAACTTGTGTATTTTATATTAAATATATAATTCTTTTTAAAAACAATTGTGGTTTTCAATAAAAAGTTGCTTGTTTTAGTATCCTTAACATGTGCAATATTACACATGATAGATAAACCTTTTTAATATATATAGCAAATGAGCTCTATATCTTTACAATGACTAGTTGAAAGGAAATCATGTGGTTTGAAATTTCAAAATCAACACATTTTTTGCCTATAAAAAACACCATTATTTATTTCTATAATTAATGCTAACTTATGATCATGAGAGGAGTAAAATAATTCTTCCCCCAACTAATACCTCTGATGTCAAAACCACTTTACCCTTTAAGCGCTTAAAAGTTATATCATTAAAGCTAAACCATTATGGTAACCAAATCATCATGCAAAAATAAATACTAGATAAGATAAGTACAAGAGAGGGGGACGAATTCCCCTTAAAATATTGATTGATGTGAAGTAAAGTGGGGTATGATTGTGGGTGATAAATAATATATATTTGAGTTTTATACTATAGTAATATGAACAATTAGTATATTCCTTATTTTATTTTTTTAAATGATAAAATTTATTAAAAATTAGAAACTATAACATAAAAGTGTCGTATATAGACGAAACATCCAAAAGAAACTTTATAAAAGATACCAATACACATCACTTAACCAAACCCTACCTTAAACGTCCTTGAGAATATCTACCAAAATCAACTTTTCACCACCTAAATCAAACTCCATTGCGATCCACCACTGCAAACGAAATTCATAGCCACCCTTTGCACGCTACTCTCCCCAAAAACACCCTTCTAAATCAAACATGGTCTTCTCATCACCATAGTTGAGCCACATCCGGACAAGTCCAATTCCAATTCTCATACAGCTATGGAGACACATATTTCTAGATATTCAAAACGATTTCATTTGTACATATCACTCATTTATATTTTTTTAATAATAATATATAATAAACACTTAACCTCTTTAATTCAACATCTCATACAAATTATTTAAACGAGACTCATTCTAAAATGAATCCCACGGAGCAACCATGAGGAACATTATATCATTACATTGTATAGTTCACTATTAATATTTCAGAAGATGTATAGCATTATTCAAGCATGACAAAAAGTTTCATTTTTCTTCATGATTCACAAACAAACAAGATGTCTCCATATAAAATTACCCTTCTTTTGTTTACCCCCCAATAGTTAGTAGCTGTAGCTCAGTAGCTGGGACCTAGTCTCAATAAAATGATGTCAAGAAACTGGAATGTGTGTACAGTTTCATATCCATCGATCTAGGCATTTAATCAGTGTTAAATTAAGCATTGATGTTTGCTAAATAAACTCATTACCCAACTAGTGTACAAATAACCACATTTAGCTTCCATCGTGCATGTGTCTTACTCTTGCTCTAAATATATCTATTTATGTAGATAAATATTTTTCAATCACAACAATTGTACTCGATATGGTTTTGATTTTTCTGTATTTATAAGCATTGGATCCTATTCCACCAATTAATGTATCGCATGACAAAGTCATTCTAAATGGTACAACAGCTGCAGATTATTTTCAAGTTGAAAAGTATTAGAGAGTATAGTGAAGAAGATAACTTGGAGAGAAAGAGAGAGAGAAAAATAGAAGAGAAAATTAAATTTTCTCAAGAAAATGCAGTGGAAAATATCATTTAAGGTGGATACCAGATTAGCTCTGATACCATGTTATGAATCAAAGGATTCTATGGTTCAAGGTCTAATACAATGGAAAGATAAATTGTGTAATTCTCTCTAAGAGTCATCACAAAGAAACAATTGAATAAAATGTAAGAATTAGTACATAGGTGTAGTTTATTTATAGTGATTTGGAGTAACTAACTCCCTAACTAACTTTTTACGTAAATAACTTGCTCTCCAAGTTATCTTCTTCATTATACTCTAATAAAAAATAAAATCTTAAATTTAATTCATATTAGAACGATTGGAGTGTTGACTAATTCAATTAGTTTGAATAAATTGCTAAATGACTTAAATAACGTGAGTTTAAACTTCAATAATTAAACAAATAATATTATTTCATCTGTTCTAAAATATCGAGTTATTTGATCATTTTATATATATTTAAAAAATTATATAAATGAATAATTCTTATTTTTTAAGTCCTTGATTGGCTTAATCACACTCATTTGTCCTTCATTGTAACCATGCTCTCATATTTCTGACTTTGTTTTGATCTAATTTAAACCAAATTGCTTGATGCTGGAGCTAACAACTATCTTATTCTAATCTTTTCAAGTACCATGATAGGTAATCTTCCTAATATATTAAGTTTTTTCAGCATGGTATTGAAACCTTAAACACAGTATTTTAAACAAAAATATATTGCACGCTCACTGCATTCATAATTTAAAATTGTATGGTATGAAATATTGGGCATGTAATTCATCTGTATTTCAAACCAACTCTTGACTTAATAAACAATTTATTAAATGAATTAAAAAACAGTTTATTAATAAAATAAGTAAAAGCCTTGTTACAGCCGATGGCCCCATGTCAGAATGTGAACCTGTGCAATTACACCTGATTTAAAAAAAAAATGTTACTAATGGTACGGACAAAACGATGTAGTATATTATTAAAAAACTTGTAAATTAATGGTAATATTTATTGGACACAAAATCTGACATAATACCTTATCTTATACTCCTCAGTC
>Ga0209282_1001861_pt1 | contig 11884 bp, 10 predicted proteins | sample Mtrugardesep15_FD_187529 | JGI IMG/M metagenome (GOLD analysis project Ga0209282, IMG submission 187529) | Root nodule microbial communities of legume samples collected from California, USA - M. trunc garden sep15 (SPAdes) (version 2) | ecosystem: Host-associated > Plants > Roots > Nodule...
AGGGCTTAGGGAGGAGGGGATTAGAGGGAAAGAGAGAGAAATCTTCCATCTTTTTTGAGAGAGTGAGTTTGCAGAGAACAATAAATGAAGACTTATAATTAAAATTAATTAATTTGAAGAATATCATCACATAGATTGGGTTTAAAGAGTTTATCTAATCCTTCCAAAACCATCCACCAATACATTTTGAGTTCCCCCAAATTAGGGGGATTTTGAATTATGAAGAAAAATTAAACCCCTAAAGCCCTTCTCTCCCAAATTCTTCAATTTCTTCCACTTTCTCCTTCCCTTTTTTCCCAAGTCCTCCTCTCCTCTCCAATCTCCCAAATAGGCCCTAAAGGAATTAATATTTCCATGTGATTGCTTTACTGTTGTTACCTACAGAGATTTTTTGGAAAATCTCATGTTTCAAATGTTAATTTGTCCAATCAAAGGTGAAGCATAATGTGCAGCAGAAAGATTTAACTAAGCTGTCTATGCCTGCATGTTTAATCCCTAATTTTGTGATAAAATTCATTTTGGCTGGTTTCATTTGGACATTGTATATGTAAATCTTGCTAGTTGAATGACTGTAGCAATTTATTTCTTAGCATGCAAATTTGGAAATTAGAAGTAACGTAAAGATTGATATTGATTGCAATGTCTGCTTTGGTTTTAGATATTCATGTTAGTAAAGAATTGCATTCTGCCAAGTTAAAATACTACCATTCGAACTAATACTTTTTCCCTCATTTTTTATGTTTGATGATCTTGGTGGATTAAAGATATGCCTGAAAATTTTATAGCGAACATTATCAAGTATTAATCTATAGAAGTATACTTGAATTTGACAATTTTAAGGATACTAGCGACAAACTCTATTTTAATATCAAAATTTGAGGAATGTTAGAGACAAACTCTCTGACATTCTCGTTCTAACACTCTCTAGGATTAGGTGTCACATTGGTCCCACTAAATTAGTTGAGGTCCAATCACCTATTTAGTGGGACCGATTTCTAAAGTGGTGTTGACATCCACATGAATTTATCCAATCTTAGAGTGTGTGTTTGAAAGAGCGTATTGCTAACACTACTCAAGAAGTTTACTTCTAGATTAACTGATCACTAGCCAGAAGATGATCCATCTGTCCTATTTGATTGTTTTGGATCCTGTTGCACATCCTTTCGACTCTATCTCCCACACACACAATATATATGTATACGGCATATCATATAAGAACATTTGATTGTTGTGAGAAATAAGAAGCGAGAACATATGACAATAACCCTCAGATTAAATTAGCTTTAATTAGACTCGTTAGTTGAAAAGCCATGTGACTTCCCCTTCCTTTTGATGATCACTCGTCTGTCCAGCTTGACCTCGTCCAATCCTATGTGTCCTCCATGCTCCTCCTCGTCACCACCATCATGCAGAGAGTGAGTTACCTCAAGTGTGTTCTTCTGAGAGTGAAGAGGAGTAGGACTATGATCTGCCACCGGGATAGGAGTGAAGCAAAGGGAATTATAGATGGAACACATGTGGGGTGATGTGGCACTTCAAAACTTTATGATCTTTTACCCAATTTCAAATTCTCAAACCTCATTCTTTCTTGATTCTAGTCACCTAAAAAATACCTTCATCTTTCTGTTTTTAATTGTTGTTCACATAGTAGAATGGACTAAAAGACACTTCCCAAGAAACTCCTGGGCTTTTGTATTAGAAAGTAATACTAGTATAATCAGTGTCTGTTTTTTAAATGGGAGAGGGACATACTCTCGAATTCCCTGTCAAATCTATAACTATTACTACAGTCAATTCTGCAACTGCCCACTTCGATTCTATGTATTCTAACTCAGTGGAACTCATTTCCTGACAATTTCATTAATAATACTACCTCTATTCAATGGATTTTTTATTCCTAATTTACTTAACATCCTTCTACACAGATTTTATAAATTCACATATTCCTTCTTCCATCCAAATTTATCCTATTTATACATGACCTTCCCTGTAACTACTTAGCTTCTCTAATTGTTCCTGATTGAATACAATTCTAGGTAACTGGTTGGCTTCTCTGGTTGTCCCTCATTCCTTTACCCTAACAACCTCCATGGCGTGAATCGCCAATTCAATATACAACTTAATGACAGATTTAGAAATCAGCAACTAAATCAATAAGCATATTTTAAAAATAAAAAAGTGTTATGCTTTCTCTTTTCATATAGCAATTCAATTTGGCAAATTCATCATCCGACAAAAATTACAGCTAAAATACACCTAACGAATTATATCACATTGCAATGTATCTACCGCAGTCTTGCATAATACAAGTTTGTGACATGAATAGAGAAAACAGAAAAGCACACAAGTTTGCAAATTTTCTATATATTGTTCATGCCTTTTTGTTTCTTTTGGTCGAGTTACTTTTGTTATTTCAAAATTCTAGTTTTATGCAATAATACCAGTTTAGTGAGTAGAGGATAATTCACCGTTTCCTCACCGACTGATGTTTTTTCTCTACATTTTCTGGTTGGTCACCTTTTCTGTCCTTTTTTCTAACTATATCTATTGCATGCTAAGTTAACCCTGCATCCCTTTATCTAACATCAAATTCATTCACCCATTTTCCCTGTCACTCTCAAAACACGTCACAATAAAGAACCAAATTCAATAACACTCCCTCCCCCCTCAAAACAAATAAACTCAGTACCTCAAAGTTGGCACATTGTTGCACATACTGCCTTTCTTTTTGAGCCATCACTCTCAAGTAATTGCTCCAACTTTCCATCTGAGCCTCACACGGAGCTACTTCATCTTCCAACTGGGCTAGTGTTCTGCACAAACATCGATTCATACTAAACTAGTGAGGAACAATAGGACATTGTATGCCAAAAGCTTTCTGTCCCCCTTGAGCACATTATTGTAGTTTTAGGTAGACAAATTAAAACTATCTAGGTTTATGTCAAGTTCCTAATTCATTTTACTCGTACTTATATGTAGTATTTTTACAAAAACTTTCTGCATTTCAATATGCTGATTCTAATGTATAATTCTTCAAATTATTTAACACTACCAAGTTATGTACCAATGCTCAATTTTTCTAAATTCCTCAATTTTTGGTTCAAAAACATACCTTTTCAAATACGTTAACCTCGCAATAGCCTTTCTAGTATAATCGAGAAGAAACTTCGACTCCTTATGCACTTTAGCCCTTTTCTCCTCCACACCAGTCTTCCTCAGTGAAATATCACCCATTGCCACAAGAAAGCTAAATAAAATAATCCAAAATTCAAACTTTAACATGGAAACTAAACAAAAAATAAAAAATAGAGAGAGTAAAACCCACCTACTAAGTTCAGTATCTCTAATATTCAACAAATTAGCGACATTTGCTAGAACCTGCGCCGAGGCAACCACATTGGACGGTAAACTCTCCTGAGCCAAACCTACATTCTCCAGAATCTCTCTAATCCTTGCAGCTACAATGCAAAATCAAATTGAAAGATAAAGTGAGAATTTAACCCTAAACCCTAACCCTAATTGGTGATGATGGGAGTGATTATCTTACCTTGGGATCGATATTCTGCGGCTTTGAGGCGAAAATCACGAGCGACGAGACGAGCGGCTTCGTCTTTGGCTTTGGAGAGAGTAACGAGATGGTGCAAGTGAGAGACACTGCGTGGAGTGTATTCGAATTCAGGAACGGGTTTTCCTGCAACTTCGAAGGTTTTGGATAGCCATTCTTTTACTTCGCTGATTCCAGAAACTTCCGTTGAGACTGATGTTTCTTGATCGGACATTGATTCTCGAAATCGGGATCGGAGAGGTGGTCGGAATCTTGTTCGCCGTGATTTAGCGACGGTGGTGATTGGAAATGAAGATCGATCGATCTGTGATGTGGTGGTTGGTTCCTACTCATGTGATTTGAATTTTGAACCAAGATAAATAAACCGGGTCTACAACGGTTTTAAAATAAGCCGGTTCAACTCAAATGGTTTCAAAAACCATTTCCATTTTTGGCTAACTTATGATTACAAAATTACTTTAGGTTCAATTTTACATAATTGTTTCTGTGAAGATAGCTTGAATCAAGAGAGTTAGGATGTCCTGAGCGGTTGTGTCACATCCGGGTTAAAAGACACCCACGTTATCACATCTTTATAAAAAAGTATTTTTGTCTGAAAATTCTTCAAAGAAAAACCAAAATGATCAAATTCAACAAAAATATTATTATCAGTTGTTAATTTTCTTAAAGAAACTAGGTTTCTAATTAGCTTTGGTGCATGTAAGACGTTGTTTAAGGTCACAGAGTGATGAGGATTAGGTACTAATGCATTTCTACAACCAATAATTAAAATATTATGACCACTACCAACAGTAATATTAATGCACATATTAGGATAAGATATAGTCGTTGAATCATGTTCGATGATTGTGTTGAGCAAATCATCAGATATAGTCATGTAGATCTATTATAAGACAACAACATCAATACACGACTAAGGTTTGAAATATGTTTCTTTGATAGAGGGACCAATCACGTCATCCTTGGAAGAAGGAATGTTATGGTCAATGACTTTGTAGACTCTGGCGTGGATTTTAAGGAATTTTGACCATGCATTGTATTGATTTTTTTATTTTCGTATCTAGCTTAATTTTGATGAAGTTTGTGATATTAGAGATGATGAAAAACATGAATATGAGTATGTGTTTGAGTAGGGATTAGAAATGATTTTAAAGAGGGAGGATCAAATCCAGTCATGAGGGAGATGGAATGCAATTTTGGCCGGCATCTTGGAGGAAATGAAAGACACATGCATAAGTTAGATAAACATCCATTATTATTATTATATCATATTTTAAGTTAGTTGAACGAATTTTTTAGGCCTTTTTTGAACCTACAAGTGTAATGTTTAAAGTCCTTGCTCGGATAGATTGGTTTTAGGCCAACCTGCGGTCAATCTTTATATTTATTTTATAGAAAATGTTAACCAGTGCCTTCAGGACATTAATTAAGGAAATCAAATATAGTATAAGGGTCTTATAAACTGTGTAGTCAAAGTTTAAAAAGTGTAAAAAATGATGTTTTTAATGCAAATATTTCTTTTTTTGTTTCCTTAACTAGTGTTTCCAACAAGACCCTTCTTTTAATCTAAGTTTAATTTCGCTTAATATAACATAGAGAAGTCCGACAAATACAATACTCCCTCGGTTTCATAATAAATGTCACTTTAGAAGAAAAAAAATTGTTTAAAAATGAATGTCACTTTATATTTTCAATACAACTTTAATTTATTTTTCGGACTTTGTCCTCAATAAATACTCCAACTTTTCTCTCTTACACAATTTTCATCACAACTTTAAGTTTGTCTTTCATTAATAAAGTAAGGGTAGTTTAACAAAAGTGTTATATCTATTAATTATTTCATTTCATCTTTTAATCTATTTATCAAAATCTTAAACGACCCTTGATATGAAATGGAAGGAGTATGTGTAATGATTAGCAAAGCAATACGGGCTACTTTTACGTACCAGTGTCTTTAATTTGTCTTGACAAGTCCGTAATTCATTATTTAACCTCTAACCAACCTTATTTACAATATACTCCATATTATATTTGTCGATAATGCTTCAATTCTTTAATTATAAAATCTATATATAAATAAACAAGCCGAAGGTTATCAACAAATATATTTACTTATAGAAAACATGGAAGAAGATATTAACATCCTCAAAACCTTGACAATCTCTTTTGCTTTGCTAATTATTCTCCATGTTACTAAAAAAATTGTCCACAATTTATGGTTGAGACCCAAACGTATAGAGCAACAACTTAGGCAACAAGGGGTGAGAGGAACTTCCTACAAATTTTGGTATGGTGACTTGCCACAGATGATAAAGTCTTCCCATGAAGCATCGTTATCTAAACCCTTGTCCTTGAACCACCAAAATATCGTTCCTAGAGTCATCCCATTTCTCAACCAAATGGTTCAGCAGTATGGTGAGCAAATTTAAAGACAAAAATATATATGCTTAGCAAGGATAATAATTTTAAAAGGATGTTGTAAGGTAAATTACATAAGTTTATTTATTTTTTAAAAAAATTGTGTAGGAAATATATCGCATTTTTGGTTTGGAAGAAATCCATGTATGGTGATTGATGATGTAGAACTTGTGAAATCAATTTTACAAAATAAGAATGGTCACTTCATCAAACCACCACGAAACCCTCTAGTAAAAATTCTGCATATGGGTGTGGCAAACTCATGGGCGGTTCTATGGCCCGGCGACCCCGGGCATCCGCCCGGGCTCCGGGCCAAATTTTTTGTAATTTTTTATGTAAATCTTGATGAATTTCTTATATAAATCCCTATAAATTGGGCAATTTCTTTAGATTGTTTTATTATTTGCTTGCAATTTCTTATTTAAACCCCTATAAATGTGTTGTAATTTTTTTTGTCCGGGCTTTACATTACTCCTGGCTCCGCCACTGGGCAAACTTGGATGGTGAAATATGGAGTAAACGAAGAAAATTAACTGCATCTGCTTTCCTTCTTGAGAAGCTAAAGGTACAAGTACAACACCAATTCATTATTTTATTTTATTGATTGATGGGTAATATAAAAAATGTTTAATAGTTCATATATCTTGTTACAAAAATAGGCAATGATTCCAGCAATTTCAACTAGCTGTTGTAGCCAAATACAACGGTGGCAGGAGCTAGTAAAATCCAAAGGATCATACGAAGTAGATGTTTTTAAAGAATTTAATGTTCTTACTGGTGATGCTATTGCTCGAACAACCTTTGGAAGTTGTTATAACGAGGGGAAAAAGATATTTGACCTTCAGCATGAGCAAGCATTATTAGTGCTAGAAACCTATTTTGGCACTTATATCCCAGGTTACAGGTGTAAAAATATAAACTACAATTCAATACTAATATTTATTGATTAATTTACTTATTTATTTTGTTTTTTCTTTGCTTTGCAAAATTACAAGTTAATTAACATATACGAAAATTGTTAAAGAATCTCACATTGACATGGCATGAGTAATGTTTATAAGTGAAAGCAATTCTCACTTCACATGCTGATTTTGTTGACTTGTGTTAAGCTCAACCATAAATTATACTTCATCCGGTCATTATTATAAGGAAAAGTTCACTTTTTAGATTTATTCAATAAATTATGTATGTAGTCTGTATATAGACCACATACATAATTTATTGAATGGACCTAAAAAATCAACTTTTGCGTATAATAGTGACTGGAGGGAGTAAAATAGTATCATACCTCCTCCAAGATCTATTGAGTTACCTGTTTTTAATATCAGGTCTTCCAATAGTGCTGGACGTGTGTTAAGAGTCTCACATCATTTGAGATAACATGAATAATGTAATGAATAGAACTTAATATAAATAGAGAAATGCTAGCAACACACCTTGTAACACATATTTTCCAACACACTCTCTTTGATTGGTTAAAATTTGCATGGGACCCACCAAATATAAATGGGACCCACATGATTTGGTGGGACCCATATGAATTTTAACAAATCGAAGAGAGTGTGTTAGAAAGTGTGTGTTAGAAGGTATGTTGTTAGCATTCCTCACACAAATATAAATAATTGATTGAGTACAAAGAACAATTGATTGAGAATACAAGTATAGATAATGAGAACAATTTGTTAAAGGGGAAAATACTAAAATTAACATAGATATAAGAACAAGAGTAAGAAGAAGAAATCATTATGAAGAATGCCAAAGAGAGGAAGTAGAGACTTTCATCACATTCTGCACACCCCTTCAATCATTTGCTTTACCTCTAATAGCATGTTTAAGAATATTCTGTTAGCATTTCCATTCCTCAACTCCTTCATTCGTGGATCACATGTCATGTGTCCCTTAGATTCCTCAATTTCCATTAGTGTCAATTGTACGTATTCTAGTGTTATTTGAGATCATAACAAATAACAAGTAAGTGTTTTTAAATAAAGGCAATATTGTAAAGTGTGGATTGCTCCAAACCATGATTGGAAGAACATACAAAACAACAAGAAAGTTCAACAATGAAGAGGTGTATATCTATATTGTGTGACCAAATAGTTTTTTTTAAAGAGGTGTGACCAAATAGCAGTGATCATATAAGATTTCCTCAATCCTCATGATAAGCTACTTTTGTAACCTCTTGAGTTTATTTATTTATTTTTGACCCGTTCTTGGAGCTATTAATAATGTTCATTCTCAAAAGTATTTATTGCGACATATGAGATGGAAAGGTTTCTTTTTAATAAAATATGACTTTTATTTAAATATGACTTTTAATAAAATACAACTTCTTCTCTCAATAAAATAAAATAAAATACGACTTCTCTTTCAAAAATAAAATAAAAAATGACTTCTATTAAAATATTTCGAAACGGTTTCCGTGAGCTTAGCTCAATTGGTAGGGACATTGCATAATGTATGCAAGGGCCGCGGTTCAAACCCCGGACACCCCATTTCTCTATATTTAATTGTGTGAGCTCTAACCACTAGGCTACTAACAAAAAAAAAATTCAAAACGAACCGAATCTAAATAGACTATAACATTTTTCTATTTAGTGTTTTAGTCATGGTGATGTTACCTTTGTCCCCCTTCCATTATATTAATACCATTTTTTTGAAAGATCGATATTTTTTTAAGAAGTTAAAGTTAAATTAGCTCATTCAAATTGACATTTTAATGCAGAGTGTGAGTTGGAATTTACGACTTCTCATTTATTTATTTACACTTTATCATTGTCGTTGCATTTTTGTTTATATAGCATTTGCAAATATGATATAGAAACTTGTAGTTATGTCTCCCTTTTGAATTAGTGAAATTTAAAATTAATCATAATTATTTCGAAAGTCGTATAACGTTTAATTGTGATATGCTAACAACGTAAAATATTTTAGACTAATAACATGTAATAATTAAAGCCTTGAATATGTTTTTGATTCCTAAAAGTATAAGTCATTTTGGTTTTAATCATCGTAAAAAAAAAATTGTTTTTCTTTAATCCTTGCAAATATAATAAAATTTGATTTTGGTCTTTACTATTCTTTAATCCCTATCAAATTGATTCATGTTACAATTAGTCCCCGTAAAATGTGTATGATATCTACTTTAATTCTTATGTACTCAATTTTGGGAAAAACATAATATGGTAAGCGGACTTGGATCCCCTCATGTGAGAATTTCGCGAGAGTGTCTAGTGTTGATCTGCACTTTTAATATTCTTTTTAACAAACTGAAGTGCTTGCAATAAAAAAAATTGAATGGCCTAGATTTCATTGGACATAACTTTGACTAAAAATAAAAAATATTTTTTTAGAGAGACTGAATGCAAAGAGTTGTATATTTACAGAGATGAATATCATATTAAACCAAAATTAATTCGTGAAACTAACATAGACGTTTGTTTGACTTTGATCTATAGGTGACAATGATAATTCATGAAGTGCTAAGATTGTACCCACCTGTGACCCATTCTCAAAGATACACAAAGTGTGAAACAAAGGTAGGAAGCATATCCATCCCACCTGGAGTTGAAGTTTATTTACCAATTATCCTTCTTCATTATGATAAAAGGTATTGGGACAACCCAGAAGAGTTCAATCCAAAAAGGTTTTCTGAAGGGGTTTCTAAAGCTTCTCGTGATCAAGTTGCTTTTTATCCATTTGGTTGGGGTCCAAGAATATGTCTAGGTCAAAACTTTGCCTTGATAGAAGCAAAGATGGCTCTTGCAATGTTTCTTCAACATTTCTTATTTCAGCTTTCACCTTCTTATGTTCATGCTCCTCATAATCGTCTTACTCTTAAGCCACAACATGGAGCTCCTATTATTATTCACTCTATCTAATTTATTGTGAGGTGAATTTTTATGTGTGATGTATTTGAGTTTGTTATTATCTCTATGCGTCTCTATTTATAAGTCTCATTTGAAAAATATGTATAATTTACTCATGATGAAGTGGCCCCAATAAATAAAAAATCCACATGTACTCCGTTATTTATGTCAAACTTTAGATTATATTTTATGGATTTTAGTATATGGTTTTTGTTATTTGCATATTTACTTCACATTCAATTCATAACATTTTTATATTTTCAACTATCAATTTAATTGGATTTTCCCCTTCAGTTCAAACCACTTTCCAAACTATGATTATTTTTCTTCACATAAGATGTAAATTATTGAGTCGAGCATTTGAGAACAAGGAAGAAATTGGGTTAACATTTGACAATAAAGAAAATTTGAAGGATAGGAATATGAAGTTGCTTTGTCTTAAACCTTCCAAACCTTATGTGTATACTCCCTTTAAAGTGTCGTCTTAATCTCATACGACTCTGCTTCCCCTTGGCTATCGTGATCAGATCTGCTTCGCCTTGTCGAAACCTTAGTTGAGCGTTTATGACAAATAAAATAAGTATACGGAATTGCACAAGTAATCAAGTAGTAAGTAGATATTGTTTCTACATGGATTGTTGTTCGACTCGACAATTATATTAAGCTTAATTAAAAACAATAAATCGGGAATTTGCATAGGATTTAGTGTATGCAAAGAAAATAAAATAGGTTAGCACAAAATGATGACGAACAGTTATGATTCCTAGAATCCCCTATATCTCCTTGTTTGGTAAATCAAGTTACTAGTTCAATTGCAATTTGAGGTTTGTGTTCATGATGTTTACTAAGTAGACCTATTCGTGCTACAACTCAAGGTCTCGTTTATTTGATATATCTAATTGTTGTTCTAATACAGCTTATCCAATTTTTAGTTCAAAACCATACCTTTTTAAATATGTTAACCTTGTTATAGCCTTTCTAGTATAATCGAGAAGAAACTTCAACTCCTTATGCATTTTAGCCTTTTTTTTCTTCCTCGACATCAGTCTTCCTCGGTGAAATATCACCCATTGCCATAAGAAAAGCTAAAAAAATCCCACAATTACAAAATTCAAAACTTAACATATAAACCAAACAAGAAATAAAAAACGAGAGTAAAACCCACCTAGTAAGTTCAATTTCTTTTTATATTAAACAAATTAGCAACATTTGCAATAAATTAGGCCGACACATCCAACGCGTAAACTCTCATGAGCCAAACCTACATTCTCCATAATCTATCTAATTCTAGCAGCTATAATGCAAAACAAAATTGAAAGATAGAGTGAGAATCTATCTTAATAACCAAGTCTTATTGCATATCTCAAACCTTCAAACACCCCTACATGCCACAACTCTATTACATACACACCACAAATCCACATATTTTATGCAAATTTCCCCATTCACTATCCATCGCTTCCTCTCAAGACCCCTTAATAACCATCTATCTCACACTTCTTACAAGAACCATCATTGTTCAATTTAATCAAACCACTCGTAGGGGGCTTGCATCCTATCACGATGAACATCTTCCACAACTCTGTTAGCCTTAATCGCCACAACATAATCCTTCACAACTTATTGTGCATGTCGTGCTAGATAAACGACGACAATAACCTTCCTGATACAACTCTTTGTTCTCAAGTCTACAAACTATGACACGCCAAACAACATTCATATTTCAACCTGCTGCACCACTGAGTTTAAACTGAATTCATATTATCTAATAACATCAGGAGATACGATATCTCAATTCTATCAACAAACACACCTCTTTATTAGCAAGCAAATGCTCATTAAATAAGAGGGACTATGAAATAATTCAATAAAACTAAAGATATCTTGTCAATGTGACAGACCGTCTGATCTATATCGAACGACCTCGGATATCCTAAGGGGGATGTATTGAATTAGGATTTCAAAGGATTTTAAAAGACTTTTTAATGATGGAAAAATCTCGAGGTATTCAATCAAGACTCTTTGCAACTTA
>Ga0209282_1001862_pt1 | contig 11882 bp, 8 predicted proteins | sample Mtrugardesep15_FD_187529 | JGI IMG/M metagenome (GOLD analysis project Ga0209282, IMG submission 187529) | Root nodule microbial communities of legume samples collected from California, USA - M. trunc garden sep15 (SPAdes) (version 2) | ecosystem: Host-associated > Plants > Roots > Nodule...
CGTACAAAACCGCCACAGAACTTACCTGAAAGATTTTTTCATTTCACAAAGGAGAAAATCGCGGAACTGAAATCAAAAGCAAATGAAGAAGCCAACACAGAGAAAATTGAAATAAAAATATCTTCTCTTCAAGCGCTGTTATCTCATGTATGGCGATGTGTTGTTCGATGCAAAAAAATCGATCCAGAAGAAGATTTTCGTTATATTTTAGTTATAGGTGTTAGACCAAGGATGATTCCTCCGCTTGACGAGGAATATTTTGGAAATGCAGCGATCGTTGGTAGTGTAACAATGAAAGCAGGAGAGATTCTGGAATGTAGGATTGGAAAAGTTGCATTGAGATGAACAAGATGATTATGTTACATTGTGATGAGAAGATACAGAATGATTATGAGTGTTGGTTGAGAATGCCGAGGTTGATAGGGGTTGATGGTTTGACAGGTGGTAATTGGTTGAGTACTAGTAGTTCTCCGAGGTTTGATGTTTATGGTAATGATTTTGGTTGGGGGAAGCCTGTGGCAGTTAGAAGTGGGGGTTCAAATAAGTATAATGGTAAGCTTACTGTGTTTGCTGGTGCTGAAGAAGGTAGTATAGATGTTGAAGTTTGTCTTTCTTATGAGGTTTTGGAGGCTTTGGGAAATGATGCTGAATTCATGGTTCCAATTTCTAAGTAGTGTGATTGGTTATGTTCTTATTATCACTTTCAATTCAATTCTTGTATTGATTTTTGTTTAAATGCTGTAATGATGTAACTGCATTTATGTCACTTTCCTATTTCAATTTTTTGAATATTTGTTGACATGTTGGTGAGTATCTAAACATTGCACAAATCAATATAGCATGTGGATAGCTTGGAACTTGAACTGGTTTTCTGTATTTTGCTTTGCACTCCGATTGATTAAGTTGTACTAGTTGTTTCAATATTGTATAAATTTAAAAAGCTTCTACTTCTACTTCTACTTCACAGAGCTTATCGATGTAGCGCAATCTTGATAAATTCGTGTGCTATAAGCTGCAAATAAGTTTTTTATTCAAACAAAGCCATCATTCATGTCTTAGGACGAAAACAAGCAACACATGCTTTACTTCCTGAAAACTCATCTTCCTCTGGTGTAAGCAGTTCCCATCTCATGAGTGTGTAGAAATCATCTTGAGGCCTCTACCATAGACAAACACACATAAGAACCAATGTTGTTGCAAATGATGACATGAAACATGAGGCGATGTTCCTGTTCTGTTACTCTCATAATATTGTCCCATTGCTTTGTTATTATGGCAGAGATGTGGGATATCTTGAAGGGTTTGGAGTTTTCTATTTCTAAAGGGTTCTCAAAGGTTCAAGTTGGAATTGATTATATGAGTCTGTTATGCTTGGTTAATGGTGGTTGTGCTTGTTAAGATTATGCAGAGAGAATTAAAGAGGAAAAGTGAATGTGAAAGAGAGGGAACGTGAGAAAGTTTGGAGAGAGTATGCAACAACTATGTTATTCCTTGCATCAATTAGGCCAAACATTTTTCTAACTAACTCATTTGATTAGTTACTTGCATAGCAAGCAACTTCTCCAAACTAACTAATTTGACGAGTTTACTTAAAACTAACTGACTAACTAAATACAGACTAGAAGTTGAAGGCTCAGACACGGTGAGGAATATTGAGGTTCCAGATATTGTGGGCAGAATCATGAGGGTGGAGTAAATCACTACAAATGCGGTATGCCGACTTAACCGTATAATTACCAGCTGTTGTTGTTTTCCATATTCTAGTGTCAGACAACAGACGGTTATGTAGAGGGGTGGAGAGTATAGCAGCAGCATCTTGGGGATTGAAAACGGATGTGACTATCTGTTGGTTCCAAGAGAGAAAGTTAAAAAAAAAATATATCTTGCCAAAACAAGCTTGTAACTTTGTAACTTTACCTTTCCATCGGAGGGAAGAGCAAGAGCAGTGGAGAGAAGAGAGTAACCGGTATACACACCAACTTCCATTGTGTTCTTGGCATTGATGAGCTTAATCAGCAGGCTTATAAGTTGTCCTTCATCAGCAGGTATAGCTAAAAGACTCCTATTTTATAACATTGATTATTAAATAGTGGATATAATCACACATATTAAGTATAGAGAATTATAAATTCGAACCCACACACTCTTAAGACCTTAAACATGTAACCTTTCATCTTTTACAATAAGTTGTACTTACTTGACAAAATACACTAAAATAAACAAAATTCATGAACAAAGTGATGTTACCTTTATTCAATCGAGAAAAGTTTTGTAACCAAAAAAAGGAGAAAAGTTTTACAACATTGATCATATTGAATAATTATAGCAATCTTTCATGAAACGCATAAAGTTTTTTTTAGAGGTATGAGACGCGTAAAGCTTGAATGGTCATTTGTTTGTGTCATGTGAGCTGATCATTCCTTTGTGGTATAATATTTCTAGGTGGTTAGGTTGGACCCTTGTGATCCCTAGGGTTTTGGTGAGTCTGGTGAATGATGTTTAGGGGAATGGGTTTGGGCGTCAGTCTAGGATGTGTATGACCCTTGTTTGGTAGTCTGTTCTCTGTTGTGTGTTTCAATATGGAGGTCTTAGAATGATTTTATCTTCTATGGAAAAACAACCTTAATTGAGCAATTGATGAATGAGGTGAAAGTTTTATCTTGGAGGTGATTCTTAGAAAAAATTCTTATATCTCATGTACTTATTAAGAGAGGGAAGTTGCCCCAGGCTTGCGATGGGTGATCGGGGATTGGTTTGGAGCCTCTCTCTAGACGATCTGAAAATTTTGAATCCGGCTCTTCTAAAGTGAACAACTCACTTTAGAATGGAAAGTGAATAATATCGGTTGTTAATTATTAAATCAAAGATAGATACATCATAACAAAGGAGTGTTATGAACACTCTCATTTTAACACTCTCTAACACTTACTCTTTTATTAGGTGAAATTCATGCGGGTACCACATATTGTGAAGGGTTTCCCACATAAAATGGTGAGATCCACATGAATTTCACCCAATAGGAGAGTGTGCACTAGAGAAAGTACTAAAAAAGAGAGTGTTTCTAACATTTCTCTCCTAATAAATCATGAATTTGTTTAAATAAGAACCCCAAATTTTCTCACCTTACTTGTTTTAGAAGAACCAAATCCAAAAATTTCTTGTGTTGTAACTTGTCACAAAGTTTGTTCAAGAAACATTCATAACCATGTACAAAAAATCAACATAAAATATGCTTAGAAATTATTTTCTTTTTTAGATGTGATTTGAAAGTTTAAAGTAATATTAATTATTATTTTGTCAAAATTATAATCAGTTATTTACCGTAAAAAAAAGAAAAAAGAAATACATAGATCTGAAAATATATAATATATAGGTAATTAAGAGATCATAGCATGGAAAATTTAAATTATTATATTAAAGCTATTAACATAAATATTCAAAATTTAAATCACAACTATAAAAATGAATAGAAGTAGCATAATCTATTTCTTTAGGAAGAAGTAGGATAATCTTACTCTATCCGTTATTCTGTCATCTCACGGAGCTCCTTCAAGCACGGGTGCTCTCTTGGAAATACACTGGTATCAAGTATATACTGCACAATATGATACAATTGTTTTTTTGTTTTTGTTTTTCCCTTACAAAAAAAAAAAAAGTTTTAAATTAATTAGAATATTAGAGACTTAGGCTCTATTTGCTAAGAAAGAATGGATTGGATACACGTTAGTTGATGACCAATGGCGGATATACCAACTTAAATTTTATAGTCGATAAGTTAGTTGATTATAAATATAAGATAAGTTATAGCTAATTAAATTTGTAATATTTCATAAACTTAACAATTGAATTAGCTGATAACTTAATATATTCTTTTTTTTTTTAATTATGATAACAAGATTATTATTTTTTGAGAAAAATGTTCTTTTTTAGAAGTTAAATTAGTCAACCAAAAAAAGAGAGGTTAAGATATAAGAATTAAGCTATTTGAAATAACTTATCAAAACTATAAGTTTGTTATAATGAGGTGCGAGAATGATAACAATAATAGTAAAAGACAATGAAAACGACACAAGATTTAATGTGGTATTCAACAATGTGCTAACTAATCCACGAGGAGAGCCACTGAAAAGAATTCCACTATAATCGATGATTACAAGTACTGAATAATAGAGGTAATACTAGTTATAGCAAAACCCACTAACTATTGGTGCAAGAAATACTAGCACACAATGCCTTTATTTATATTGCAAAGTCGTTTGCATATTTCTTCATATTCTTCGATGTGAGACTTTTTCCCAACACTAATTCAAGACATATTTCAACAAATCTCCACCTTGACTTGAATATCTCTAGATAACCAGATGCACCAGATGTACATGAAGTACCATATGTGCCAGATGCATTACACAAAATGCCTAGACGAGTCTGCTCTGCTTAGGCTTTACCCCTCTAGGGGCAATCAACATCTTCTAACATTGAGCCAGTTCAAACAATGTTGAAATTGCTCCACGGAACCGGCTTGATAAACATATTAGTTAAGTTGTCTTTTGTACCCACTTTGTTTACCTTGATCCTCTTCTCAGTTCTCATAAAATGGTATCTCACATCAATGTATTTTGTCCTCTCATGGTGAACTTCATTTTGTTTAAACATGTTGTACCCAAACTGTCGCGGTACAATGAAGCTTGATCGTGATGTAGACCCAAGTCACTAACCAATCCTTTCAACTAAATTCCCTCCTTAGAAGCTTATGTCAAAGCTATATACTCTATCTCTGTAATAGACAAAGTCATTGTAGGATGCAAAATAGTCTTTCAACTCACAATAGAACCACCAAGAGTGAACACATAACGGATCATTGATCTTCTACTGTCCACATATCCCGCATAATCAGTGTCTAAGTAACTAGATATTAGACACTAACTATCACAACCATAACTGAGACCAACATTAGATGTACCATTGAAATCTCGAAAAATCATCTTCACTGCATGTCGGTGTTTCTTACTAGGGTCTCTCATGAACCTAGTAACAACACTAACTGCATGTGCAAGATCCGGTCTAGTGCAGACCATAACATACATCAAGATTCCCACCACACTAGCAGAAGGAACACATGTCGTGCATTCCTTCTCCTTAGATGGTTTAGGTGCAAATGCTACATATATGTGCATTTGAAGCACTAGGAGTATAAATAGGCTTAGTAGTAGCCATTTCAAACCTTGATAGAATCTTCTAAATATATTCCATCTATGACAAGAAAAACTTCTTTTATCTTCTATCCATGTAGATATCCATTCCTAGAATTTTCTTAGCAACACCCAAATCCTTCATTTCAAATTCTGTACTGAGAATAGATGAAGGAACCATCTTTGAGCTTGTTGTAGTATATACAACTGTCATATAGACAACTCGAATTTACAATATCAATAATGTAGTTATTGAACCGCTTATACGATTGCCTTAGAGAATGTTTCAATCCATATAAGGGCTTATTCAACTTGCAAACATAATCCTCTTTTTTGGGTTCCAGAAAACTTGATGAGTTATGTATATCTCCTCTTTCAACTCTCCATGTAAGAAAGTTGTCTTCACATCTAGTTGTTGGAGCTCCAAGTCCTAATGTGCAACTATAACAAGTAACACCCTGATGGAAGTGTGTCTGAGTACTGGTGAGAATATCTCGTTATAGTCCAGTTCCTCTCTTTCTGACTGAAATCTCTAGAAACTAACCGAGCTTTATACTTGATCCCCTCAACTGGTGACAACCCTTCCTTCATCTTGAACAACCATTTACAAGTCAATACCTTTTTCCCCGACGCTTTTCTAGCTAACTCTCAAGTCTGATTCTTCTAGAGTGACTCCATGTTATCTCCCATGGCATCAAGTCATAGGAATTTTTGTGTGCCAGTAACAGTTTCCTTACAGGTGCATGGTTCATGAGGATTCACTTCCTCTACAAGCTGTAAAACATAGGAAACCATGTCCTCATAACCATAACTCGTAGGAGGTACCCCAAACTTAGCTCTTTTAGGGCGATTAAGAGCTATACTGTGATATTCCCCTGGTGATAATGGAACGACTGATGCTTATGCCTCTGAATATGACTGAGGAAAGCCCTCATATGCTTCATAATTAGTCTCAGTCTCTCTCTGCTCCACATGCTTAGCAACACCATATTCTTCCGGAATAGTGTACTTCACCGTTGGGTTAAACATGGAATTTTCATCAAAAACAAACATTCCTACTTAAAATAACCATCCTCTCATTTGGGGACCAGATCCTATATCCTTTCACACAATCCTCATAGCCTAGAAGTACCCCCTTCTTCGCTCTTAGCTCCAACTTCTCCGCATTGACATGATAATAGACCGTGCAACTAAAAACTCTCAATTAGAGTAATCAAATAATTTCCTAGACCATAATTCATAAGGAGTTTTCAGTTTTATACATGAGGGAGGTCCACAATTTATCATATACCATGTTGTTTTAACTGCTTCCACCCAAAACGTTCTTGTTAACCCAACATTCGAGAGCATACACCGAGCTCTATCCACAAGTTGCTTGAAGTTCTTGAAAGCATCACTTTTATACTTCATTATGAATAACCAGGTCATCCTTAAATAATCATCAATCAACGATAAAAAGCACAAGTAACCCGCCAAAGACTCCACACATGAAATATATGAATCTATTGTGCTCGTTGTTCTATGAATCACTTTAGGAAACTTGTTGCAATGTAGTTTCCCGAAAACATAGTGTTCAAATAACCCAATATCCTTTATCTTGTAGCCATAAATAATATCATTTTTAGCTAGAATTTTCATGCCCCTCTCACTCATATGCATAAGCCTCATATGCCACAACTTCGTCATATCTTCCTGGTCAATCTCAGAGGAAGCAACAACAGCCGAATCAGATAGCGTAATACCTTGTAGAAAGTACAGAGTAGCCCGCTTCACACCTTTCATAATCACACTTGAACCCTTGCAAACATGTATAACTCCACCTTCACCTATGAAACTAAACCCCTTCTTGTCCAAAAGACTCAGAGATATCAAATTATTCGTCATGTGTGGAACATGTTTAACTTTGTTCAGTGTATACAATTTACCATCATGAGTCCTAATCTTGATAGATCCTGATAATTTCTCAAAAGTGATATAATTCTCATGTTAGTTTAGGTACTTTAGTGGCTTGTTCTGCAAGTTATCTATGGAAAAGCTCTAATTTTATGCATTTATGCTATTTATGCTTTATGTGTCTTATTCAACTCCTTTGTGTGCAGGAAAAGACAAGCAAAGACCAAAAATCAACCAAAGTGCAAAACCTCACTCACTTTAAGCAAGTTTATCGCTTAAAGCGAAAATTGTCCAGAGGCACTTCACTTAAAGCATATTTCAAGCCAGAGTCAGAATTCAAGCCTACTCGCTTTAAGCGAGTTTTGTCCAGAGCCAACTCGCTCCTGGCACGCTTCAAGCGAGTCAAGCCAGATTTAGAAGATAAGGGACACGTGGAGCTCATCCATTTGAAATTTATTGAAAAATACTTTTGGATCTAGGGTTAGAATAATAATCTATCAAAGTTTTTATTCTAGACATAGGGTTTAAGTTTTGATAATCACTTTGTAATCAAGAACTTAATGCTTTGGGGCATTTAATAGATTGGGAAATCATCGATTAAATGACCCGATTGATATCACAATGTTATTTAGACATAAATAATATTGTTGAGTGATTGTGATAATATTGATTAAGAAGCTAGAATTCGTTATTTGATCATGAGATTGCAGTTGTTACGCTTGGTTAGTTAACTCTAACCCCAAGCGAAATTGCCATATCTCGTCTCTATTTATTTTTACGTAAATTAGTTAGTGTAGTTTTACATAAACAAACATTTAAACCCAAACACTTAAGATAATAAATGTCGTTGAACGGATAATGGTACATGCTAGTCCCTGTGGAAACGATCATAATATACTCACGTATACATAGGTAAATAACTTGTAAAAATCTTACATTAGATCCCATCCCAACCACCTGGCAGATAGAACTATTGGCCATAGAAATATTGCCACCATTCAATTACTCATAGGTTGAAAACCATTCTCTCTTAGGATAAATATGATAAGATGCTTCATAATCCAAAACCCGCACATCGATGTAATATGTGTGCCCATCAGTAACTTAGGTGATATCCTATTCGAAATGTGTACTATCCTCGGCAACAGAGACAAGACATGATGCCTTCTCTTGTTTCATCTGCCTCTTCTTGGGGCAATCATGCTTCCAACGCCTCTTCTGCTTGTAGTAATTGCAAATATCAGTCAATTTCGGACCCCTACTGACTCATTTCTTAGAGAACTTCTTTTTCCTTGATTTACAATATCCCTCATTGTCGTTTTCTACTAGCCCAACAATTTGACTATGTGAAACAATGTCACTACAGCTATGTCATAGTTCTCTACGGTGAAGGACATATCTAACTTCTTCCAGAGACAACGAGTCTTTACCACTAATCAAAGACTCCTTAAAGTTCCCGTATGACCATGGTAAAGGACCTAACAAAATCAAGGCAACATCCTCATCTTCAATCTTAATATCAATATTACACATATATAAAAATATTGAATTCAATTGATCTAGATGTTCACTCAAGGACATACCTTCATTCATACGCAGACGGAACATACGTTGCTTCAAGAGCAACTTGTTGGTTAAGCTCTTCGTCATGTATAGACTCTCTAGGTTACACCACAGAACATCATCGGTATCCTCTTCAGCAACCTCGATGATGATATGATCTTTCAAAGTAAGGAGCAAAGTAGAATGTGCCTTCTCCTCCCAAGTGGCGATATCAGTAGGTAGAGGATTTGGCGCAGACTTTAACAAAGGTGTCCATATATAGACCCTGCTTTTAATCAATGCCCAGATCTTGATCTGCCACAAACTAACATCATTCTTCCCAATGAACTTGTCGACTTTCAAACTTTTACCTCCAACCATCGTTCCCACCTAAACAGATCCGAACAAGCTCTGATACCAGTTTGTTATAACGGGATGCGAGAATAATGACAATAATAGTGAAAGACATAATGAAAACGAGACAAGATATAACGTGATACCCAACAATGTGGTGACTAATCCACAAGCTGAAAAAGATTTCCATTATAATCGATAATAACAATACTGAATAGTAGAGGCAATACCAGTTATAACTAAACCCACTAACACAAAGTCTTTATTTACATGGTCAAGTATTTGCATGTTTCTTCTTATTCTCGAATGTAGAACTTTTTTCCAACACTAATTCAAGACATATTTCAACAAAGTTTTTGAATTTTTTTTTGTTGTCAACAAGTTTATTTTAAGAAAAATGTTAACAAGTGCCCCGTAACACTCTTTAAGGGTCTTAAATGGTAATTTTTTATGAAAATTTGTGGGTTTAATACATTAAAAATTAAACTATTTGACTTTTTTAATGAATAAGTTCCTAATTTAGAATGTTTAAAGAGTGTCACAAAGACACCCATTAACAAGTCCTTTATTCTAATCATATATAAATTGGTTAAATAAGTTTTTCGTCCCTATAAATATAGCGAATTTTGATTTTAGCCCATGAAAAATTAAACTAAATGTTTTCATCCTCACAAAAAAATTTATTTTGTTTTTGGTCCTTAATGACCACTTTATGTTCATATGAATGTCAAGATTATAACATTTTTATGTTCAAATTGTATCCATATTTTGTTCATTTATTATGTTCAACTTTTATATATTCGTATTATGAAAGGTCAAAAACACGTTAAAATTATATTCATTAGGGACCAAAAACAAAATAGAAAAATTTGTGAGGATGAAAACGTCTCATTTTATTTTTAGGGACTAAAATCAAATTTTGACATATAGGAACTAAAAACTTATTTAACTCTAAATAAATTGTGTTGACAAACAAAGAGCTTTCGTAATTGACAAAAATATATCATGTAATAAATATCTTGAACAGGCTCATAAAAAAATATCTTGAACGAGATTTCACATACAGTTTTAAATAAAAATTTGTAAACAGAAGGATGAAATTTCGATGGGTCAAATTTTTTTATTAAATCAAAATAGATACAACTGTGTTGTGGAGATTGGATACCTGATATAGTGCATCACTTTGAAGGAGAGTCTTGCGAGAGAGACTTTTGTATAGAACGGATAGGTTTTGTTGTTTCTCTTCATTATCAACAGTCATCATCTCTTGTGTACTTATCTTGATTAATGTATTTTTTTTTTTTTTGGACTATGAAAAGCACTCCCAATGATGAAGAATTAAAGCTCCAAAAAGCTGTCAAATTTATAGAGAAGGTGAGTGTAGTGTCATAGACAAACCCTTTGACTTTCATGGAAAAATCAGGTGGTAAGGAACTTCTATATGTGGTAAGTAGCTAGCTTAGGTACGTAAACTTTTTTTCAAATATTTTCATTTTCAATTTTTCCAATTTTGGTTTATGTTGGTGCAGTTTTTGGCAATTTAAAATTGCTGTTGGACATGTCAAATACTTGAAATTATTGCTGCAAAAATCAAATTTGAACACACTTACACACAAAATAATTTTGGCAGATGAAAAATTGTGCTGAGTCGTGGATTAGAACATTGTCTTAATGGTGCAACAATTCTTTGTGACAGCAAGTTTTTCTCTTCACATCCAGGGGCGTAGCCCTTCATGACCAAGGGTAACCTTAGCTACCCCAAAAAATACACTATTATTCAATTGACTGGTATATAGTTATATTTGGTTACCTCAAATAAAAATTTTTGAGCTACCCCAAACAAATTTAGTTGTCAAAAATTAACATAAATAAGAAAGTAAAAATATTAATACATGAATGATAGATTTATTTATATTGGTTTGATACTTCCAATCTCAATAACAATTATAGAGAAAACTTTTCAACAGTAACAATTATTAAGACAGTAGTCATAAACAAATTAAATGGACAATAGTTTCTTGCATATAACCTATTTGCTTACATTGGAAAATACTTACTTATTAATCTATTTATAAACAGTCAATTATGGATAAATTTGGCTTCTTGAAACGCATTTTACACAACTTTTCTAAATAACTATTGTAAATTTTTATCCTTTGTTGTTGCTTTAATTTACATTTCATATAAGTAAAAATTATTGTGATTTTTTTTTCATGTATTGGTTAATTTTCAGATTAAATTTGTTTTTAATCTATGCAACACTTGCGGTTTTTAAGTTAAGTTCCTAAGATTTTGTTTGATTTTAGTCCTTTATTTTTTGTTATAGATTAAATACAAGACGAAAAACATTTTATTTTTTTGTAAAATTTAAAAAAATAAGACAAAAATTGAATACATTTCTTGTAAGGATTAAACCTAAAAAGTTATAGTCTATAAGACTAAAAACATATTTTATCCTTAAAATTAATATATTGGTTTTAAAAATATTTTATTGTTGCTCTATAGTTGGTCCCTACATAATTTTTTTGCTAGCTTCGTCGTTGTTCACATCGTTAAGATTTTATCCTTTCCAATAAAACACGTACATCTATCTCTTCTCTTCATTTACAAAACCATCTTCATTTCTTTTTTAAACCAATGTTTTGTTTTTTGCAAAAGAATTCAGTTTGCATACTAGAATTAATTAAAAATCCCTACGGCTTATTTGTGCAATTCATAACGATAAAGAGTTAAATAGCAGTGATAGAGGTGTCAATATCATGAGGCCTTGAAGTTTTGGCCCCAGCCCACATAGTAATGGGGCTTGAAAATTCACAAAATTAAAAGGCCCACATTTATGCAAGCCCACAAATAAAAAAATCAAAAGGCCCCAAAGCCCCAAAATTTTTATAATTTTTTTTATTA
>Ga0209282_1001863_pt1 | contig 11880 bp, 8 predicted proteins | sample Mtrugardesep15_FD_187529 | JGI IMG/M metagenome (GOLD analysis project Ga0209282, IMG submission 187529) | Root nodule microbial communities of legume samples collected from California, USA - M. trunc garden sep15 (SPAdes) (version 2) | ecosystem: Host-associated > Plants > Roots > Nodule...
ATCCGATCAATGACTTTTGCGTCGTCAACGTTGCAGATCCGGAGACATGATTATTCTGGAGACTTTAATATAGTCATATTTGTAGGTATATGTACTTTGTCGTTTTATACTATTAACATGGATGCTATGAGTTTGTTCATAAATTTATCATTTATGTTTTTAGCGATTTTGAATTTGTATTGTATCAATGTATCTTATCAATTTGATTGAATGAATATCGTTTATTTGTGTCAAAAAAATTTAACTAGTGCTATTCAATTCAATATCATATAAAGATAAAGATGTAATACATATCCAAATTGATTTTATTTGCCTGCCATTGTTTGTTAAAATCTAGGCCACAATTGTTACATATAATAGGAAACGTGGGAGGAAGTTATCGGAGAAGATTTTGTTTGATTTTTTCAATTTTTAACACAAATGCTGATGTGTAAGATAGGTACTAATTTTAATTGGTTGATAGTGTAAAATAGTTTTACAGAATATTTTAGGCTTAAATGCACTTTTCACCCCCTATGTTTCAAAAAGTTGCGATTTTGGCCCCCTTTAAAAAAAATAGATATTTTGACCCCCTAACTTTTTGCCCTCTTTTGATTAGCTGATTTTATGCAAATTTCTCAGTCTCTGATGATGTAAACTGACATGGGGATAGAAGAATGCTGATAAGTGGAGTCCAAACTTGCTCCTGTTAACTTTTCTTATATGCTCATTTCTGCAAAGAAGCACAAATAACTCAACACTTCGAAATTTGCTAACATCACCACCGTCTACAAAAGTAGCGCTTGTTTTATAGTGTGAACCTTTCAAGCCATCAAATGCAAGTTTCAATGCCATTGGAACATTTAGCCGAAGCATCTCTACAATGCCATTGGTCCTTATTTCTTCATGTCCACTATTGATCCTTATTTCAATATTTATGCACACGCCACATGTCCATTTACCTCAACTAATTATGTTATGTCAAGTGTATTTCTTCATATGCTACTTTGAATCATAACGGTGGCATGATGGAATGGATGGTGGAGTTAAAGAGAGTGTGGCGGATGAGAAGGTAAGACAAACGAGGAAGCATGGTGATGACAATGACCTCAACGTAGCGAATGAAGGAGGCTATGGCTATCTATTTTTCAATGTTGCTCTCGATTCTCTCTACATAGGGCGACAAGGAAGGTGCGTATTTCTCTCGTGCTTAAATAATAAATAAGAAAGTGGTGCATACAAATAAGGTTTAAATTAGATCAGACTGATGGATCAAGTGGTTTAATCATAAACCTAGCTAAGACTGAATTTAACTTGATTAGATACATGACTATAGATGTAAATGCATATTCATCAAGAAAGATAGTATGATATTGCCCACTCTATTGGACAAATAAGATATTTATATCGCTTTATATCTATGGACGTATATGTTAGGCAGACTATCCACGTATTTTGAAGTATCCACACTATCTACGGATATCATGAATAACATTTTTCTAGGAAAAAGAAGAATCATTAAAAAAAAATATAATTACCTAAAATTTAACAACAAAGTCCATGACATTTGTTTTCATCTTTTTACCAAAACATGATAATATCAATATACATACATTTCTAACCAGTTTCACTTGATATTTCTTTTTCTATTGATAACATAATAAACCGATTTAATCTTTGTGGAAACAATATTAATATTAGATAATATTTTGTTAAGTTTAGTAGAATCTAAGGCCTTTTATCAAGATTTTTTTTATGAGTGGTTAAATATGTGCCCTTTTTATCAAGTTCTTTTTTTTGGAGGCCTAAGGTTATTGCTTTGGTGGCCTTACCCTTGGTCGGCCTTGGTTGTAAGAGTTTAGCTTTATAATTTCAAGCAACAAAATTCAAATTCCCTCTCAAGAATAAAACGGTCATTAATGTCGCTTTAACTAATACTCTCTCTGTTTCAAAATACATGTTCAATTTTTGTAATGTGCACTATTTACTTGACCATATTTTGACCATACTTTTTAACTAATGTATAAATACAAATATTAACATGTAAGATGTTGTTTGATTTGTCTCGACAAATATTTTTAAAATATTTAATTTTTATAATTTTTTACTTTAGATAATTAAAGATATTAACAATCAAAATTGTGCATTGGCATATGTAAAGTGGTTGATTTGGACATGTATTTTGGAACGGAGGGAGTAACTATTATTATTGTCAATTATGGTTTTCTGTACTCACTACAAACAAGTCATAGATCATTTCCATGTTGCTTGATGCGAGAGATGTCAATAACTATCATTTTGTTGCTAGTTGCTACTAGCTGAATTCAAAAGATGACCTAGTATGAATAGTGATGCAGTTCAATGTCTTCATGGGATATTATGAAATCTCAATATTGTTATGATGTGTATGCATATGAATCGCAAGATGGATGAAAATCTTCATCCATTGGAATAAAATCAGAAGACTAGGGAGTGCAAGAATAAGAAGATAAAACAAATAAATGCAAAATTTCCTTCTTCATTACATTGCAATAATCTACCATTAAACATTCCAACTTGAGAGCTTCTACATGCTAAAAGCTTACCTAAAAAACCTAAGTTACATTTTATACTTAAATGGCTTGTATTTATGAAATGCTTCACTAAACCCATGAATGGCTGCAGTAGCTGTAGCTATTGATATTACCATAAAAAAAAAGTTCAAAGTTTGAAGTCCAAACCATTTGAAAGTTAGTCTCCTAATCTTTTGTTTGGCTATAAACATTTGAATTGGAAAAAATATTGTTAATGGCCAATACCCCATTGCTCCAAGAAGTGCAAGCATTTCATTGAAAAAGGGCATTGCCATAGCCAAAATAGTCACTATTGTGACAAATATGGTTCTCCAAATTAGCCTAAATAAGTTCAAGTTGCAAATGCCGATCGAGTACTCTCGACTTATAAAACTTGATTTCGGCCACCTTTGACCAGCCAACGACTCAACCACGCTGAAAATAGGTTGGACAATGACCTACATATGCACAATTTCTTCAAGATCAATGATCACTTCTAATATTCAAATAAATCATAAGATGTGAATGATAATAAGAATTCAAAAGCTTAGTGTCAAACCTGATATGCTCCAACCAAATGCACAACAAGGAAGACATTGGCTAAATCAACAAGCCAAAAAGGCTCTTTAAAGCCAGACCCCATTAGGATGCTTCCTGGAGTGTTTGAACCAAATGCAGCATAGCCAGAACAGGCACATAAGAGGAAGATAATCGTCATTGCTGATAATCCTACTTTGTTTGCCATCTTCATCACTTTATTTTCTGGTGGTGATGACTTTAATGAATCCTATTTTTCACAGCACACATATAGTTATTTCAATTAAATGAAAGAGAATGCAATAAACTGATACGGACCATAAAAAGACCTTAACTACTATAGTTTGGTTCATTTCATACCTGAATATCTATAGCAATTTGAGAATAGCTGCTAGCAAGTGCAGTGTTTCCCAATGCAATGAGTATATTCCACACTTTGTCTTCTGAACTTTGCTCACTGTTTCCTCCAATTAAAGAGGTACTCTTTCCCTTCCCTGTTTCAATTTATAAAGAATACATAAATATCAATAAGGTGTCAATTTATTTAGTAATAGTTCAAATCTAATGTGAATGTATCATTAGTGTCCAATACCAAAAATAGTAATAATTTAGAAATGACTAAGAAGAGGGGAAAATTAACCTTGGATGACGGTAGCAAGAGAAAGTCCAATACCAATAAATGCATAACCAAAAGATGTTGCTGCTGCTATGATTGAGAGCCATGATAACTTGTGAAAATTGGGGATTTGAGACAAGAAGATTTCAATAATTCCCAAACCAATCATATAGGGATTATTAGAAAATTGGCATGGAGCTTCAATTCCCTTTTTGTGGAAGCAATTAATTTTTTGTATTGACCTAAAATACATATGAAACATTTTGTAATTAATCAATTTAAAATATATAATGCAAATTTCATGACAATTTTTTTAAAACACAAGTATTAATTTGAAATGCTGACATCTCTTAATATAAGTTTTTTCAAATGTACCGGTCAAGGATCGAAACCCTGACTAAACTGGTTAAGATATCCAAACTTCTACTATTTGTGTTACACCATATTCGTCACGGCAATTTAGCATACAAATCAAAAGTAAACTAAAAGAACACGATAAAAGAACTTACACCACGCCTACAGATGTTGTTATTGTGTATCCAATTGCAGCTCCACTAAGCAAAGCATATTGGACAATTCCGCATATCAAATGCATTTTACCACCTAAAAAGAAATGTAAATGTAAATATATCTATGCAGTACAATAATTAAAATTGATCTTGTATATGAAAATATTACCTAAAATGTTTTTAACAGCTTCCATGTAAGTGTGATTCCTCTTGCCAGTGACAGGGTCTGGTGTTCTGTAACAATCTGCTAGAAGATTGGAAGTGTAGAGTGTGACAACACCTACAATTGTTATATATGAAATACCAAGGATCCATCCCATTTGAGCCATCACCCATGGCAATGTCAGCACACCAGCACCAATCACTGCCGTTATGATATGCGCGGCTGCGGTCCATAATGTCCCTGTAGTTTAAAAGGAAACCAGGTCTGAGTTGCACAATATTATATTATCTTGTAAACAACATGCATTAATTTAAGCTGTTAAAGCAAATATTGCATAGCCTCAAAGGTATTACTCATCCAATTTCAAAGGGCAATTCCCTCACACAATATTTGCAGCAAATTGTTTAACCTAATTCTAAAACGTGCAAGAGGTTTAGTAGGAGAGATACTAAAAAACAAAGCTAATACATGGTAAGTGTGTACGCTTTCCAAAATTTATTAACATTATTAATTAAGTGACTCATAAAGGAAAAGAAATCCAAATCCAAAGGAAATCCATGGTGCTATTGAGGAAATTTTATATACGTAGATGCAACCACATCAGGTCTGATTTGTATATTACATTTCATTGGACATTTCAACGAGAGCTATGAAATACGATTCCATATAGGTCAGTGTTAGATACTGACACGTGTTCGACACCGGCACACATCTTATTATAGGAGTGTCTGTGCTTCATTATATTATAATTCACCATGCATAAAATTTTGAGAAAGAAAAAGAGCTATAGACCTGTTCGTTTGGGTTTGCCATCATCATCTACTGCTATATCAACTTCCTTCTTTCTTTCATTTTGCACCTCATTCATCTCCATACTCTTCAAAGTTGAATTCACAATAAACAAACTTGGCTTTCAGATCTAAGATATATGAGTATGTAACAAATAAAACCACGTGCTTTATTTTTTTGGTACATAAAACCACGTGTTTTATTTTCAGTAGAATAAAAATTTCAAAATAATCAACAGAAATAAGAAATTTAAGGCATTGAATTATGACACATCATACCAAATTTCTAGCACAATTTGACATTGTCCATCTTAGTTAGTTAAGAGAAATGCTCTAATCTCCCTTTCAAAAAAATAAATAAATCATGCTTTAGTCTATAATTTCAATCATATTTTTTTGGTACAAGAATTTCAATCAATCTTAATTAATTGTATTATGAAAACAAAATTAGTCATGAAATATATCATGGTATATTAACATGCAATAACAAAGTACTTCCGCCTTAACCAAATTGTTGAACTCAATTGAAGTTAATGTGTTACTTTTAAAGACGAATCACAAGATCATTACATTGATGCCTTGATAATATATGGGGATTGACCTAAAAACAAGAGGCTTGAAGCCCTCGATCATCTACATATATTACTCTAAACTATATAATATTATTTGTATGGATTGTTTGTACTTCGACTTTGTTTAGTCCACACACCTTGTGCTTGAATGGTTCTTACCGTTTTTTAATTTATTTCACTGGACTTCATAAGAAAAATATTGTAACAAGCTTTTGTAAAAATAATAATAATAATAATAATAATATTGCAAAGACATTACTTATATATAAAAATAATTGTTTCATGTTACACGTTCATCTACTAAAAAATATGAAATAAAAAATATTTTAAAATAATGGAAAATATCATAGTATATGATATATATCTAATAAAAAAAAGACATTTTTAAACCGTTTTTTTTTTAGCCCTTCACTTTTAAGGAAAGAGCTATGGTAATTCAGAGTTCAGCCGGAGGAAAGTAAAGTCTGACTAAGAATTGTTTCACACAGTAATCGAACTCAATTTCTCCTAAACAATCTATCCTTGGTCGAGCTTATCAACCATTTGAACTCAATTGCTTTGTTTAAACCGATTATTTCTTTAAAAAAAACTTCAAATATTCATTTAAATGTGTTATTAAGCCATGTTATAATTAAGTCAGCTCTTTTGAACAAATTAGAACATCGCCAAATACTAAGTTGGGACATTAAAAGGTTCCTTTAAATGTTCTATTACATCCATATACTGATAAACAGACGTAAAAGGTTCATTTTAACAGGTCTATAATCCTTCTTTTTGCACCGGTGGTTATCGCTTTGGTGAAGTTTCATCACAACATAGCCAAACTTAATCATTTTGTTGAAGTAAGATCTTTCTTGTTTTCTTCCAAATCAAGCTTAAAATCCTTTTGTTCAAAGCTTCTCAACAACTACAAGTAAAAGACGGTCATCCACCAAGAGAAAGCAAAGTATACCCAAATCATACTCTTATCATTGTTATAAAAGTGTAACACCAATATTATTATTTATAAAAAATAAAGTACTAAAACCTTAATGTTGTTTAAGATAAGGTAAAGGAAAAAAGAAGTAAACATGAGAGGATACCCCTCTTCCAACTTTAGAACATCCTACTTCTGCTTACATGAATTAAATTGTAGTATTCTCTTCACATATTTTTCCCTTTTTCCAAAATTGCAAACATGCTTAAGATCCTTAAAAGTATGTGAAGAAATTGTGAGTTAAGAAAGGTGAGAACAAGGAATCAGAACAGTAGTCAGATGAAATGATCTTTATGAAAGTAGCCATTGAGCAGTAAATGTAAAGCGTATTGATTTTTCATCTGTCAAAGTAATTAGTAATATATTTGAAAAAATATTAAATTATTAATTTGAAAGATGACTTATAGTAAGGAACAAGTCATTCTTTTAAACAATGTTTATAAATAGAGAGTAATATTGTGGCTTCATGTTTACATTGATGACATATATGGATTGATGTAATAAAAAATGTTTCAATCATCCATTAGAAATTGATGTCTAGATAGTTATGAAAGGTATTATTCTTTTTTTAATTGCAAATCTGATCCTCTTCCTCAGGAGAATGTAAAATGCATAGATTAGCAGAGAAATGAAAAGTATGATGAAGAAGCGAAGCACAATTATTATTAGAGTGACAGAATCGGTGATGTATGTGTTAAACCTGATCACACGATCAAAGGCGGTGCAGAACAAGGTGGAGCATTATGCAAATTAATTAATTAGTAAGATAGCGATTCTCAGATCACAAAAACATGGAAGAATTGTTTATAGTAATTGCTTCGTTTACCCAACACACATCAAAGGAAGATCACAATAACTGAGAAGCTTATAAAATTATTTAGAAGTAGAACCTGGAAATAGTTCGAGTAAGGGATATAATGTAAAGCTCTTGATTGTAAATTTGTTTCTGATTAACATCAAATCACAATAACAGAACACAACTTTCTTACATAAGAGAGTTGAAAAAACTGTTAGAACTCTTATCCGGCAACCCAAAATTCCACCTCATTTTCCAGCATCTCTTCATATGAATATATAATCAGGATTTAGGAGTTTGTTGCAAAGCATATGGTCTGAAAAAGGAACAATAAAAGAAGAAAATCAAACCTCATTGTTAAATCTGGTTTCGAAAATTAATAATGATAACTTGCCATGGTGATGTCTTGCATATATTCAAATAGATCCAGATTTCACTAAAAGCTAATTGTATATGAAAATTAAATGAAGAGCTAGTGAGAACTTAGAAGTGCATATACTTATTTACAGAAAACATAATTGTAGAAAAACTCATAATCAAGGTAACAACATTACAAATTTTCTTTTTCAACGTATACAAGTTGAAAAGTTTATTCGACACTAACAACAAAAACAAAGCAAAATAAAATCACATTAGAAACCTTTCAATGAAAGATAACATATTTCGTTACTAATTTAGCTTCTTTATATCCCCTTTGGAGGTGGCTTGAACAATTTTAAATATTCAGGATAATCGGTTAAAGGCAAAAGCCGACCATTCTCCAAGTCAAAAATAGTGATCTCACGATACACACGGGTGAAGATATTATCCATAATGATCACACAATTCCCTTTGGGAACACACAAATCGGAAGCAGAAGCAGAAGCAGAAAATGAACCTAGGGACCCCAAGAACAAAACTCTATCCCCTAAATTCGCCAACTTCGCCCACTTCTTCTCCTTTACATTAAGCTTATACACGTCAATCCTTACACGTTTAATATCATCATCATCAAACTTACGGTCGTAAGCGTCTGCTAACAACAAATCACCCTTGCTTTCCACTAAGAATTTAATAACCCCACCACCAACCAAAGATTGAGCCACTAACTGGACAGTGGAATCATCCGGTCCAAGTCCAACAGTAATTGTCCGTCCAGTGTTGTCTACCGCATAAGGCCGACCTTTGAAAACACAAAGGTATCCTAAATAAGCCGACATGTTAGGTATAACCTTCCAATTTTCATCACCACATTTGAACACTAATCGATGTTTTCCTCTGGAACAGGTGCCGAGAATGATAGGTTTATTTCCATGGGACTTGACGGCAATGGCTTTTGTTTGTTCCTTGACGCAAATGAAGTTATTGCCAAATGTAGAAGGGAGAATCTGTTGAAGTCGAAGCAGACAAACTCGTGGTGGTTTGATAAGCCATATTGGCGGAGTGGTTGGTGGAATTGGGTTTTGCCAGCGGAGTTTTGTGTAATTCTAAGCAACCAAGGAGGACGACGACAACGAACTTGTGGTGGTTTGATAAGGAAGAAACTGTGTTTGGAGAGCGGGAATTCGAAGAGTAGGAATTTGATGGTTAACATGTCACGGTGGTAATTTGGGATGGAAGAAGAACGCCAATGGGAACAGATTGATCGGAAGCGAATGAGATCGATTTCGTTGTCGATTCGTTGCGATATCAGATTCAAAAGGTCGTTTGGAAGTTCAGACCAATCTGCCTTCGTCGCCATCGCCATGGATGGTGCTTGTTGAATTGCCGATCCTCTTTTCTTCTTCATCTTCAGAAAGGGACTAGACTAGGGTTTTTCTTTTAAGAAAGGAAGACTAGGGTTGTTGTTTCACACTTTCTCTATCGGGTCAGTCATATATATAGGCTAATTTATCATATTAGTCCAAAGTATATTTCCTTTATTTTTGAGTGACCCAAAATATATATTATATTTTTTGTAGGGTTTGTCAAATTTTTTTAAGGGGTTGTCTAAAAAAAAATTAAGGGTAAAGTCCAAAATATATTAAAAAATAGAAACATAATATTAAATAATAACTTTTTTGTCAAAAAAATAATTTAAATAATTTGTAAACAATTTATTATAAATATATGCTATAGACAAAGAGATTTTTTTTTAGACAAGCCAAAATTATATATATTAACAAATATTTCTGCTCCCTAGCACAAGGAGTGCAAAGAGAAGCAGAATAAATATACAACAATCAATCCTTGTGAATCAAAATAGTGGTAAACAACGATCAGGCAATCCCTAAACAAACAAGGGGTTGCTGCCACCACATATGATAACCAAAAGGAAAGCATACATTTTTCGCTTTCAACCACGAAAGTGAAGTGATTTTTACCTTTTCCATAAGCTGCCTAACCGATTTTACATTATTAAAGAACAACTGATGGTTCCGTTCATTCCAAAGAACCCAAATACAACAAAGCCAAATCATAAGTAAGAAAGAACGCCGAGGGGTGTACCCTCTTGAAGAATACATGAACTGATAAAAATGATTCATAACATGTTGGGGATCCACATAATAGACACCAAGCCAGCTCTTCACGTGTTGCCATAGAGAACCAAAAGTAGGACAATGTATTACTAGATGTTCCGCTGTTTCATTTTGGCCACACCCTAAAACGCACAATAAAGAGCCAAGGGGAATGACACCACGACGCCCTAAGTTATCCTTCGTAGGCCACCTGTTGCGGAAAAGACGCCACACACAGATAGAAACCTTTAAAGGAACACTTTTATGCCACGCCTTAATTAAGCAAAGATCAAATCATTTCCCCATTTTATTGTCTCTCTAGATGAATGATGTGTTTGTACCTCATCAATTTAAGTTTCTCAAAATGTGGACTTTACATGAAGAATGAAAGAGTATTGTAGCTGCCAGTTGGAATGAGAATTTTTTTGGTTGCTCTATGTATGTGTTATCTCATAAGTTGAAATCCCTCAAATCAAAGTTGAAAGCTTGGAATAGAGATGTTTTTGGAAATGTTCATGAGATGGTGAAAGATGCTGAAGCTAAACTTCATCAAATCCAAACATATATTGATATTGTAGGTCATACAAACAACCTATTAAACCAACAAAAGCTTGCCCACCTTAACCTTAACTCAGCCTTAACAATAGAAGAGTGCTTCTGGAAGGAGAAAGCTAATGTTAAATGGCACATTGAAGGAGATAGAAATACCAATTTTTTCCACAACATAGCCAAAACAAACAAAATCACATATATCAAAGATGGTGAACAACTAATTACTAAGCCTGAGCAAATCAAACATAATTTTACTAACCATTTTATGAATTTATTTTGTTTCTCATATGTTTTGCAGGATAATAGCTTGATTGAAGATGAAATCCCTAACCTGGTGACTGATTCTATCAACAATATGCTTACTGTGTTGCCATCAATGGAGGAAATTCACAATGCAATCTTCAACATGAACAAGGAAGGAGCTCTTGGCCATAATGAGTTTGGTGCAATCTTTTTCCAAACCTTCTGGGATATTGTAAAAAATGATGTGAAAAATGTTGTCTTGGAATTTTTTGTTAACAGTTGGATGATGCCAAATTACAATGACAACGCTCTTATCCTCATCCCCAAGACTCCTAATGTAGACACAATCTCTCAATACAGACCCATTGCCCTTGCAAATTTCAAATACAAGATTATTTCAAAAGTCTTAGCAGATAGAGTGGCCTCCATCATGCCAACAATCATTTCCCCTGAGTAGAAGGGTTTTATTCAAGGGAGACAAATCAAAGATTGTATTTGTCTGGCTTCTGAAGCAATTAATCAATTGGATAAAAAAGCTTATGGCGGAAATCTTCATTTCAAAGTGGATATAGCCAAAGCATTTGATACCATAAAGTGGTATTTTCTGATTAAAGTTTTGAAAGCATATGGTTTTAATAGTGCATTTTGTAACTGGATACAAGTGATTCTAGAGTCTGCATATATGTCCATCTCCATCAATGGATCACAAATTGGATACTTCAAGTGCAAGAGAGGGGTTAGACAAGGGGACCCCTTGTCCCCTCTTCTATTCTGCATTGCAGAAGATGTTCTCAGTAGATCAATTACTAATCTTGTGGCACAAGGAAAGATAAGCTTGCTTAGCAGTTCAAGACACCATTGCATCCCTTCTCATGTGTTATATGCTGATGATGTGGTGATTTTGCTTTTTTTTGTTGTAAAGGTAACATTTCATCTTTGGATGCTTTGAAGGAGCTTTTCATGAAATATGCTGTAACGCCCTAGTTGTTATTTTACTATTTTTGGTTGAATTTAATATGTTTATGTATTTTATATAATTTATGTGAATATTTGATGTGTTAATATTTATTATATAATTGTTTGTATGATTTTTATTATTTATGAAAATAGGAGAAATATA
>Ga0209282_1001864_pt1 | contig 11880 bp, 5 predicted proteins | sample Mtrugardesep15_FD_187529 | JGI IMG/M metagenome (GOLD analysis project Ga0209282, IMG submission 187529) | Root nodule microbial communities of legume samples collected from California, USA - M. trunc garden sep15 (SPAdes) (version 2) | ecosystem: Host-associated > Plants > Roots > Nodule...
ATATATATATATATATATATATATATATATATAGAGAGAGAGAGAGAGAGAGAGTGAGAGAGAGTGAGAGGGGGGATGAAATAGAGAAATGTGAGAGCTACTAGCTAGAGACATGTGTTTTAGACTGAGCCAATACTCTTTTTTTTTTACGGATCATACCACCCCAAGTCATTAGAGCTCACACAGACCATAACATAGACTTTTCACAAATCCACTAAATTAAGGTTGATAAAGATCATCTAGACCGTCCAAAAAAATTAAAATGATGTACTAAGGGCCGATACTCCCTTTGACCTTAATCATATGAAAAAATGTAACAAAATAAAATGATGTATTTGGATTAAATTTTAAAACAATTACATCAACATTGTTTGACATGTTTTTGTTTATAATCAAAGTTACGGAAATTATATTCAAATCTAAGTAGTTTAATATTTACTTTCGGAGGTGTTGATCGAATTTTTAATGCTTATTACTAATAAGTTATTAGTAAGAATTTAAGAATTCAAATGAGTGAGACTCTATTTGATAAGATTTGCTTAGAATCCTTAAAACCAAAATTTTCTTAAAACGAAAATGTATACTATTTTATAAGACAAGTGGTATAGGTATACGGAGCTTGTGTTATTTAGTTTGCACCACTAAATATATTGTTTTAATTTACATCATTAAAATAATTTTTTATAGCAAATTTTTTATCATGAGATCGTTTCATTAGAATAAAATTTAAAATATATCAATGACTTATATTAAAATGATATAAATTAGAGTAATGTATTTGATGGTCAAACAAAGGTGACTACACTATGTGATGTTTGGAAGTGGAAGAGAATTGAGAGGACGGTGGGTGAATTTGGAGGCACGCGTGTGGGGAGAGACAAATGCGGCCCAGAAGCACGAGCATGAAAGAAGGACATTCAAGTGTGACCCTATTGTCTCTGGTCAACCCGGCAATGTTTTGCAACTACAGCTTCTTCCAAAACACACTGTTCCCTTCTTTGCACGTGTATTCCAGCTGTTTTTATCCTCTCTTTTTTAACTGTTTCTAGTAGTATTTGTACTATTTCCCTCCCTAGCTCAACACATGGAATTTCCAACTTTCATTTCTCATTATTTAAATAAATAGTTAAAGTTCTATAAAATAAAAAAATAGTTAATATTACAATATGAAAAATGACATTAATGATTTATTAGTATTGTAAAACGACTTATAATTTGTGATAATTTTTTTCTCAAAATGACTTATTTGAGACGAAAATTTAATAGTATTGGTGGTACTACTAAAGAGAAAATCTTGGGTGAATACAAACTTTTGCACACAAGATTCAAGCATTCTCATAAAAGAAAAAGTAGATAAAAAAGAATAAAACTATAATGTACTTTTAAAATAATTAAATAATATACATGTTTACGTGTTTATATTTTCCAGTGCTAAGATAGGATCATCTCCATCCAGGAATGTTAATTAAATTCATAAAAGTTGACGCCAAATAAGTACCTCTCTCAGCAAGAAAATTAAATTAGTAATCCTATCTACAGAAAATAAATATTCTTTTATGTTCTCCCCTCAATTTTTAAGGTAATAGTTCTTATTAATTTAAGGTCGATCGTAAAATAAATATAATATAACTAAAAAATAAATATTTTATTAAGCTTTTTTTCTCTCTATGGATTTAATGTATACAATTATGAGGTCTTAAATTCGAACTTATACAAAAAGTGTTCAAGTTAACAATTTTGAAATTTCTAATCAAGTTAAGCTTTAGTGACGGTTTCACACTTTTTAATAGTATAAAAACATTGAAATATACAGCGATGTGCTTTTATGATAGTCCCTTCGATCACATTTATAAATAAAACATAATTTTTTAAGTTCATAGAATAACTAATGTGTTTGGTTTATAAATGTGATTAAATTCACTAATTATTTCATCTATCTAAAAAGTGGTTTTTTCTTATAAATGTGACCGGATGGAGTATTTGTTAAGAAAATAAAAAAAAAATTAAAGAGTTGTTGAGAATAAATTTTTTTAGACTTTAGAACATTATTTACATATATTCCAAGACATAATTATTATATTTGATTCCTTTACAATTGTCCTTATGACAATTTTTTTGAAGAAACTAAAATGAAATATATCAACACAAAACTAATCCCTCACAACACAATGTGTGCCAGAAGGAATCAGATTAAAAAACCCAAATACAAAAATAGCCAAACAAGACAAAAGAAGAAGAAAAAAAAAGGATCAAAGGTTGATTTCATCTGCAGACAAGAAATGATAAGCACAGTTGATTGTATAGTTATGAGATGAATGTAAATTTCAATGCCATCTGTCTTCCACACCATTCTGCAAAACAATGTTAGTCAACAAAGAACTGCACACCACCACCTCCTCCTCCCATGCCTACAAACGCCTTCGCCACTTCCACCCATCATGTTCCACACACCAACCTAAGTTACTCATATCACCATCTTCTTTTCGGAAAGATCATAAAGCCTTCTAAATCTATGTTTTAGGTCATCATAAAGTCTGTCACCATCTTATTTTCATTTTTCGCTTTTTAGTCTCTTTAAAATGTTTCATCAAATTTTAGTCCACATATATTTTTTGTCACCATTTTTAGTCTCTAATTTTAAGTAAAATCATGTGTATTATTTGAAATTTGAATTTATCTTTTCTAATCATGTTTAGTAAATTATATAAATGTCTCTTGCAAAAGTTTAAATATTTTTAACAAGGGGTTAAATATGAAATTTTAAGTTAGCTGTGTTTAAAAATTTATATTTTGTTAAAAAATTTTAAATTTTTAAGTGATAGATTGTTCTAACATTTTAAACATCACTATAAAAATTCATTCAAACATGTGAAGGGTACACGTGATTTAGCTTAATAACAAGAACTAAAAGTCTTGACGAAAAATATTTGGGGTACCAAAACCTTTTGAAAGTATTTCAAAAGACTAAAAACAAAATTTAAGATATTTGAGGGACAAAAAACTTCCTTAATCCATAAATAATCAGTTTATTTTTTGCACCATAAGACCATCACCTAATTTTCTATAATTTAAACACGTAAAATTTTGATTAAGTTGGAACCACAACATATTGATACAAACTTTTTTAAAATAATGTATCACAATTCATCTCTTCAAAATCATATTAAAGTGTCTATTCTAATTAAAGTGTGTAGAACAAAGACGCAAACTTATATCATAATATCAAATATTCTAAGCATACCATATAATCATGATCAAAAGTGTATGACATAATAACGTTTTTTCAATTCTACTATATATACACGTGGTACTATTATAATTTAATCAAGAAAGTAAATTATAAATACACACTTAATAGCAAAAAAAAGTGTAACATGCCTCAATGTGACAAATAAGATAAGCTTAATTAGATTTTTTTTCCCTAATTAATTTTTTGTTTTCATTTTGGTCTCATAACTATTAAAATCCACGTTTTGGTCCCTCAAGTTTACATTTATTTGTAAAAAAAAAATCCTTTCTGTCAAATGTTTAAAACTGTCGTTAGTGAATGCACTTGTGATTTGATTTTAACCATTTGATCGCAGATCCATCGTATCTAAGGTGAACTACCACCATCTAATCGTTTATTCTTCTCATCAACTTCTTTCCTTTTTTCTTTCTTGATCTTCAACAGATCCATTTATCATCTTCTTAACATAATCCATTTTTTCTTTCTTGATCTTTTCTTCTCTTTCAATTCTTTTCTTTGGCAGATCCATTTATCTTCATCTTAAAACCCCACCTCATCATATACAAGCGCAAAAAAAAAAATCTACGAATCATCTCCATATAGAATCTTTAACAGTAAACACATAAACACATTCATATATTAATCCAAACAAATTTGGAATCTTTAAAGAGAATCTGAAATTAAGCTTTAATGGAACCTGGAAGATCGTGGATCTAAAGAGACCCGAGAGAATGGTTGAATAAAGGGGAAACAGAATCTGAAGTTCCATGTTGTAAATTAGGGTTATGGATTGGAGAATTTTGAGAAGATGAAGATGACAATTGGGTTTGTGAGAGCAATATGGACATGAAATTTCTGGAAAAAAAGAGGAGCTAGGGATTCGCCACTGCTCTATCTATATATCTATCTATCTATCTATCTATCTATCACCTTCTTCTAATTTTACTTTACCAAAATTATCATGAAGATGTTCATATAAATTCCTTTGGGTTGTTCGATTAAAAAAATCAAGATCTTATGTGTTGTGGAATTTCCTGGATCTAGGTAATGACGTTGAAGAGGGTAAAAGATAAAAATTGTTTGGATGTTTGGAGATGAAGATTTAAAGCACGACGGTAGGGGGTAACGAGATGAAGATGAATGGATTATATGTGTTTTTTTTTAAATTTTTTCTGGATTTTTGTTTTATGAATCGTGGTGAAGTTGTTGCTTGCATGTTCTACTGCTAGGGTAATTTATTTACGAATTAATTGATTAATTTTCATTTTTCTGGAGTTTTCTGGATAAATGATGAAGATGATGATGATGTTGATGAATGTGATGTTGAAGATGATGAACAAAAGTGAGGAAGAAGATGAAGAAATGGAAAATTAGTTTGCTGTTGCTGACCCACCGTTAGATAAAATACACCTGTGTAATTCAATGATCATCCTTTAAATAAAAATGATTGAACTGTTTAAATTAAAATAATTAACAGGTTCTATGGTGGACCGCTCTTAAGGTTAGTCCACCATAGACATTTGAAGTTAAAGTTAACAGTCAGGACCGTTTTGACTAACGAAGCAAAACAAGAAGGACCAAAACGTGGATTTTAGAAGTTATGGGACCAAAATGAAAACAAGAAATTATTTAGGGGACAAAAAGTCCAATTAAACCAATAAGATATTATTAGGTGACCAGTTAGGATTGACAATCAAAATACGCTCCATTGAGGTTCCACACAAGATATAAAAATCCTCAAGGCCAGATTAGCAAACCTCTAAGGGTCTTAACTTTCTCAATTCATAAATTACTTTCTATCCACATACAAGTTCAATGATATGATGCATGTCATATATGTACAATATACATAAAGATCCCCTTATTCATTTTCAAAATTAAATACCGTTCTCACAATTAAGAGTTCATATACATCATATTCTAAATATCAATTGAGTACCATCGTATACTAGTTCACTTGTCACATTAATATTCTTTACAAATTATTGTGTTTAAAATCATAGGAAACACATAATTACACAAGTTCAACACATACCCAATCATTACTCCTCAACCTTGTGATTTGAGATAATAATGATAGGTTAAAAAACACAAATATAATCGATTATATCAAGATATCATGTACCTATATACCACAACAACCTCAAAAGTACAGAATAATACAATAAAGAAGTAAACAATCTATAAAAAAATGAGTGGAGATTGATTCACGTTGAATGTAAATGATTCGAAGAACCACTTGACTATGAGTCAATTCGAAAAGGACTTATGACTAGATGAATTAATTTTCATAGTTGTTTAGAAAGTAATAAAATACATTATGAAGTAAAAACTTGTTACTTATTCAAAAGTAATAAAATAGTAGGGAATCAATTGTGAATAAATTCACAATGATTATGTACACAAAAATATGGATTTTCAACATTTGGAAACTAACTCAATTCCATTTTAATTTTATTTACACCAAAAGCACAACCCAACAACAAATAATATGCACAAAATCAAGCATAAAAACATATTAAATTTAGCAAGGGGAAACTAGGGTGCTACTCCTAACTTTATATTTTGCAAAAATTTGGTTATAAAATATGAAAATTACCTTATAGAGTAAATCCGGTTTGTGGACTTCACTATGATTGAAAGGTTAGTTGAAGCTCTTGGAAGTGACAATAGATCGTTTGCCTTGTCAACCGTTCTTGAATCACAAATTACATTAATTTTTTCTATCACATGTGCTCTTGTGATCACATGTTTCAGAAATTGCACTTCCTGATCTTTTCCAGTAAATCCCACCATTGTCATAAGTTTCAACTTATGATTGATACAATTGTACATTTGCTCCCTCTGCCAGAACAATGTCTCAGGAAACGGTAGAGCACAATCTTGAGAAGTAGCACTTAAACATAAATCTCCAAAAATCTATAAAATATAATTTCATTTTAAAACATTATATTTTATATAAAAGAGTGGTTTTCTTTAATGTGCATATGTTAAGAAGTCAATAACATCAGGAAAGTTATAGTGCAAAAAGGTTAATAGTCACATACCGGTATAGAAATTCAAGGGTATTGAAATAGATGCATGCCCTTAGTATGTATGAAAGTACCAAAGCTTCTCTTATATTATTCAAATCCAATTCAATTGATAAGGTCGATAGATTTTGAAAATTGTTTGTTGTTTGAGATTCCTACATTGAAGTGATATATAGTTAGCACAATTCTATACTATATTGAAATGAAAATAAATCATAATTCATATGAACATTCCAAATCAAATATTCATTATTTTATGCAATATATATTCAAATCACAATAATAAGACTTTCAATTGTGGTTTGCAACAATCGTCTCAAAGATTTTAAATTGTGATTGCAGTGATGGTTGAACTCAAATCACAATCCTCAACATTGTAAAAAATCACAATGAAATATAACTTCAATCACAAAGATATCAAATACCTTGATGTAACAATCTAGATCACACTGAAATATCTTTTTAAAATTCCGGTTATAATTTCTACATCAAGGTTTAATAAGAAGTATTATCGCGATCTAGTAATCGCGACTATAAGTGTTGTTACATCAACTAGATTAATTTTTGTAATTTTATGTAATATCGACAATCATAAGATAAATAATTGAAGTAATTGATCACAATTTATAACCAAAATAAAAATAAAAACGGAAGAACTTACAAAAAGATCACTGCAATTTTCAAGAATTTCATGAGTTTTGAGACTCTTTCCACTCGAATAAATGCTTTTCACAATTGGATCATAAGAAGAAGAAAAAGTATTGAGATTCTGATAATATATTTTAAGACGTTTTTTCGGACAAATTAGCGAATCAATCACAACAACTTGAAGACCCTCGATATAAATATCTATCTCTTCAACATTCAACCACTTAAGCTCCAAAAACTTAAGATTAGGGTTTTTAATTTTGAGCACATCAAATCCATTTGACTCAATGAGGCTAAACTTCTCCAAACCTAAGCATTTTTTTAAAATCTCATTGATTGTTTCACTTTGTAGATCCATCTTCTTCAATTTCAAGATCTTCAAATTTTCACCACTTAGCAGATAAAGCCGAATGTTCCAGTACATAGTTGGTCAGATCTAGTGAAGAAAGTTTTGAAAATACCTCAGGAAGAAAATTAGGTTTCAGATCTTGATTGTTAGGAGCTAGAATTGAATCAAGATATTCTAGAGTCAAAAATTTCAAGCTTTTATTTTTTTCCTTCACAAGCTCAACCCATCCTTCCACGTCACCAAGGGCAATATTTTGAGGGGAATGTTTAAATCGACAACTTGTCAAATTACCTTGATGACGATCTAATATGGCATGAACCAGTTCACTATATTTTCGAGCATCTTCTTCAGTGGCTCGAAAGAATAATGGTTTTATTATGCGTCTCCCATCTCTTTGAAATGATGTTGCTTCTCACGGCTTGGTCGATGGAAAGATAAGAGATGATTGAAGACAAAATGTCATTTGATAGTGTACTTATGAGATCTGGTTTTCCATGAATTTTTCTTGTTTTCTTTGTTTTTGATCTTGTCATCTTTTGTTGTAGGGAATCAGAACCATGAGGAGATGTCACTCTTGGTGAAATTGTTGTGTGAGAAAGGTTGTTTGCTAGAATTTTAATATATAGCAAGATTGGATAGACACAATGTTATGATATGTTCTACAAGTAGGGCCGGCCCATTAGATTTTGAGGCCGAAAACGATTTTCTGGCCCATTATATTTTTGAGGCCGAAAGCGATTTTTGAGTGAGGCTTTATAAAAACAGAGAGGCCCTGATAACAATATTTTTATAAAATTTATGTTTTATTTTATTTTTGTAATTAATTTATAAATGAAAGTATTAAAGTTGATGATGAAATTTTTTATTTTAGGTGTATGGATAACATAATATTCCAATTCATTCATAATGTACGCTTAGTTATTAGGGCCTACATTCGTTGTTAATATGGAGAGTTTATGGTAAGATCCAAAGCTCCTGGTTTAGCTACTTCACCCTCCGGTCGACCATATATAAAATCATACACATACACATAAAGATATTCCATTTTTACACACGTACCTATTATGAATGAATACATTGATACATTATTAGCAATGAGTGAAAACTCAAAATAAAAAATATAGAATTCAAAGAGAATAAATTATGGTAGAAGACGTACTTGTTTAATATAGAAACGGGTAAATAATTTCACGGGTTAGGAAATGCCCTCGATAGTTTGAGTGAATGTATCAAATTTAATACACTAAGTCTAACATTATTGAATCTATTTTGACGTTTTTTTTCATGTCACTTCGCTTTTACATAACATTTGTGATTTGTTTTGGTACCATGTCCCACCCGCAAGTGTAGAACCTAATCAAAGCCTAGTTGGCCTTGCGATTCGCCCTAAGAATTCGATCTTTTTTTCTTGATTCGTCTAATCCAAATCTTTATAGGTCAAATAATCTAATCTATTCTTTTGAGTAATAATTTAACCCAATTCCACTCTGTTAAACCAATGCTATGCTCAACACGTGTTCATTCCTACTATCCCGTATATTCATTAGAGCACTAGAGCACACTCTATGGTTATTTTTAAGGAATTCACTTTGACCTGGTTACACTACTATCAAATGTTTTCAAGTTTCTCCAATACAATGATAATACATATATAAACTCATACATATTTTCCTCTAAAAAAACTCAAACATATTTTGTGATAATGATATACAGAATATACAACTCTTAAACCACTCACACTTTTTTTTATACAAAAATAGTAACCCACACATTTATATTTATTTATTTACATAAAATATTGTTTCTTATTTCAACGTTACCTCATCTTAATTAAAGCTATTTTCATAAAATTTATGCTTCCACTTTGCCACCTCATATTTCTTCAATAGATAGAAAGAGAGAAAAAAAATGAACAAACTCAATATCACATGAAAATTTCTTAGATATCCCCGCGGAAATGCTCTTATTACAACAAATTACCAATGTATAAGATCTCTCTATTTAATGATTTTTTTTTCTAACTTTAATGAATCAAAACTGATATGACAATCTGAACCGAACAAGACGAGAAAGAAAAACAACGCCGCACAAAGACAACGGACAAAACAACATTGCACTAAGACAACGTAATTACAAAAGAAAAAACAAATAGATGTGACAATCACTTATTTAAATAAAAAGAAAAAAGAAAGACGATTTATTTTACGTGTATATAAAACAACACTTAATAGAAAAAACATAATATTCCAATTTAAAATGTACGCTTTGTTATTTGGGCCTATATTCCATGTTAATTTGGAGAGTTTATTGTAAGAATTTTACTCTTCTCCCAACTCGTTTTGCTCCTTCCCAACCAAACTTTCGAAAATGCTCATGCGTGAGTTAATTCACGCTAATGTTAATTCTGCGTGACTTAACTCATGCTCACGTTAGTGTTAATCTCTGCGTGAGTTAACTCATGTTGCATGAGTTAATTCACACAGGAGCATTATGAGAAATTTAGTTGAGAACGGTTGGGGAAAGAGCAAAATTCTTAGCATAAGGTTTAAAACTCCTGGTTCAGCAGCTCCGCCCTCCGATCGACCATATCTAAAATCATACCCAAAAAGATATTTCATATTTATGTGTCAATTATGAATCAATACATTGATACATTATGGCAATGAGTGGAAACTCAAAATAAAAAATATAGGATTTAAAGAGAACAAATTGTGATAGAAAATAATAGAAATGATAGAAGACTACTTGTTTAATTTGAGTGAATGTATCAACTACTAAATTTAAAACACTCAACTCTAACATTATTGAATCTATTGTGACGCTTTTCATGTCACTTCGTTTTTTTTTGTTACTCTTTTTGGTGGCTTCGTCCGGGTATGAATCGGGCCACTTCATTTAATTAACTTTTAAAATTAGACTTTTAACTTGTACAATGCAGAGGTATATAAAAAAACATAAAAGAATTTAATGAAATACAATATTGCTATCAAAATCATCCTAATAAGCCCTTCAAACATTTGGATCTTACCAAAGAGTCTATGTAAGTTTTAGTTCTTATTTTGTCAAAAGCAAGCAAATAAGTTTAATAAATTTGATATTGGAAAATGCCGTATACTCATTCCTTTAAAAAATTGTTCTGCATGATATTGTTCTCCTACAATTAATTTGATATTGAGTGTCCTGCAAATAATTTTCCAATTTAATTTTCTAAAAATGTCCAAATAACACCTCAACTTTGCTAGCTCCATTTATTCAACAACTTTATCGTTAACTATACTCAGTGACACCAAGGACATTCAAAAAATAAATGTTTATTATATTTTTAGGAGGACCATTTTCTTATTTAATCCAAAAAGAAATTATAAAAGGCTGATCTTACTCACGACCTATCAAAAATATGTCAAATATTCCAATATTATAAAAGGCTGATCTTAAAGACACGTTTGAATTTACTTTCAAGTGCATTTTCACAATATAAGATACCTTACCAGTTACCACCCACCACATGGTGCACACTGAAAATTTCACATCATCGAATTAATGATCCCATTGCATACCTAACATGACTGTAAAATTACAACCACAGTTTTCAAATCTCACACCTACAATAAATAAAAACAAAAGCCACTACACAAAACCCTGTATATTAATCTAAGGAATCAGTGTTACCAAAACAAGGATCTGGATTCTCTCCAGTGGGAAAAGCAAGCAGTTTCACATAGCAAATGATCTCGTCTGTTAATTTGATTCAAACTGTCGAGATCGAAAACTGTGTGACGTAGTTACTGCACTAAACCCAAATCATTTCACAATGCCAAGAGCATGGCAAAAATAGTAGTTGCAAATGACAACAATAAGTTAAGTGGCTTGCAATTTAGAATGCCAAAGCTGGATTCTAGGGCTGCTTCACGGAAAGGAGTTACTTCAGCCTCAGGTAACTCACACGATGCTCCAAATGTCATGTTTGCCTGTGCAAATCAAAAACCAAAATTCAGTATATGATAGTAACATAAAAGAGAATGAAAGTAACGGCTACAAACCTTGCAGGAGGCTATGTTTCCGCATCCACATACTAGATGGCCATTAGCTACGTCAACTGCTTCTGGAGCTCCTCCTCCATCACTCCTCTAAAACATCAATGTGACAGAAAAAGTTGATTATATTTGCTAGCATATATAAATTGGAAATATCAATTCAAAAGCTAGTTCTAGTTTTAGCTTATCATAAGCTAGTTAATAATATGCCACCTTGTAGAAATCAACAGCAATGAAATTAGGCCAACGTTTGCCAGCAGCTTGATAGCAAGTGTTGACCATATCAAGCAAAGGAGCTGAATTATCCTTGCAAGATTGAGTTACATCTGGAAGATCCTTAAAGAAGTTCACTAGGACTAATGATCTTGACGTTGTGTTCATAGACGGTGATTCTGCGCGATTTGGACATGAACCAGTCTTCATTCCTCCATTTGAATTTCCATCTGCAAAAGTGAAAATTGCACTCTCAAACTCTATTTACTAGGGGTGTGCATAACAAGGATTTTTTTTTTCTTCTGCCCCTATTACCAAAAAAATTGATATGTTTGTCCCTGATTGAAAACTATTGATACAAATGCCAATGTTTTT
>Ga0209282_1001865_pt1 | contig 11876 bp, 4 predicted proteins | sample Mtrugardesep15_FD_187529 | JGI IMG/M metagenome (GOLD analysis project Ga0209282, IMG submission 187529) | Root nodule microbial communities of legume samples collected from California, USA - M. trunc garden sep15 (SPAdes) (version 2) | ecosystem: Host-associated > Plants > Roots > Nodule...
TATTTATTAGTTGTTTTGGTATATATAAAAAACTACAAATGAATAGTTAAAATTGAATATGGGTCCAAACATAACTCACTTGGAGATAATACAGTGTATTCCATCCCTCTCAAAATAATTGTTTTTCTAACATTTTTTCTCTGTCTCAAAGTAACTGTTACTTTAAAATACCAATGCAATATTTATTATCTTTTTCTCACTAATATACATTTATTTACTGAATTCATCTAACTTAATTACTCCACTCACTATAATTAATAAAGATATTTTAATAAATGATATTAATTTTACCATTGAAATCAACACCGTTAATAATTTTTTTAAAAACCGCGAACAATTTTTTTTGCTTTTGCACCAGTTTCCGACCCACCAAAGGTAGATGACTAATCTGACTCATGCGTAGAGACATGCGCATTGGCCAAACGTTGTTTATAATTCAAACCGCGAACAAATATTAAAAGACTATTATTATAAGATGGATGGAATAATAATATTCAAAGGTCAGGTTCAAATCACTTTACATCTCACTTATTTATATTCAAAACACTTTCAAAAAAGAGTAACAAAGGGGAATAACAATTAGATATATTTCAAACAAATTTATTATTTAAATTTCTTTTTAACATCGGTGGCGATTATTTTCAGTTCATATAACATTAATCTCCTTTGTAAAAACTCTTAGGCTTGCAGCCTTAAAACTTTTACGGAGGGTTTGTCGCCCATTTTAGTTCCATAATGTTTGAGGGATTAATCTCCGCAGTTGCGTGCGGAAGATACCTGGTTTAAAAAAAATAAAAAATCTCCTTTGTAAAAAAAAAAAAATCAATCCGCTCAAAAATAAAAAAATTCCTATATAACAAAGAGGATTTCAAAATGCTTGAACCGTTCAGCATTATGCCATTATCCATTGAACATTTTCCTTGCAACAAGTGATTTGGAAAACATAAACTATATATCCCATAGTTTTGGCTTGTGTTGTTGATTTTCCTTATGCCATTGAATTGCAAGAGTACCAATAATGTAATTATCAGATTATGCTTCACCATAATAATACTCAATATGGCTATCACATTTTCCCCCCTTCGCACTTTTCTTCAAAATTCACTAATCAACACAAAAAGTTCACAACTTTCATGCAGATTCACCTCTTCCCTTCCAAACCCATTTGTGATTTTGCGTGATTACAAGTTTTCAGCTCAACACAATGCTAGAAACACAAAAATCCTGCATGCCCATTTGCTTAAAACTCATTATTTACAATCTGGTATCTTTTTCATGGACTCATTGATTGGTTTGTATTGTAAATCTTCTGATATGGTTATTGCTCATAAGCTGTTTGATACAATTACTCAACCAAGTATTGTTTCTTGGAATGTTATGATATCGGGCTACGTTCGTAATTCAATGTTTTTGAAGTCGTTGGAGATGTTTTTTAGGATGCATTTGTTTGGTTTTGAGCCTGATGAGTTTAGTTATGGGAGTGTTCTTTCTGCTTGTGTTGCTTTGCAGGCTTCAATGTTCGGTTTGCAAGTTTTTTCACTTGTTGTGAAAAATGGTTTTTTGTCGAGTGGTTATGTTCAGACTCAAATGGTGGATATGTTTTGCAAAAATTGTAACTTTAGGGAAGCTTTGAGATTTTTTAATGATGCTTCGTGTGATAATGTGGCGAGTTGGAATGCTATTATTTCTTTGGCAGTGAAAAATGGAGAAAACCAGGTTGCTTTGAATCTGTTTAGTGAAATGTGTCGTGTGTCTTTAATGCCAAATAGTTACACATTTCCAAGTATCTTAACGGCTTGTTGTGCGCTTAAAGAGATGCATATTGGGAAAGGAGTTCATGGATTGGCGATCAAATGTGGTGTGATGGATGTCTTTGTGGAAACTTCTATTGTTGACTTGTACGCAAAATTTGGATGTATGAGCGAAGCTTATAGACAATTCTCCCAGATGCAAGTACAAAATGTGGTTTCTTGGACTGCTATTATTTCTGGGTTTGTGCAACAGGATGATACTACTTTTGCACTAAAGCTATTCAAAGATATGCGACAAATAGGGCATGAGATAAATGCCTATACCGTTACTAGTGTACTTTCTGCATGTGCTAAACCTGAGCTGATCGAGGAAGCAAAACAAATTCATTCCTTGGTATTAAAATTAGGGTTGATTTTGAATGTTAAGGTTGGAGCTGCTTTAGTCAACATGTATGCAAAAATAGGAGAAGTTGGATTATCTGAGTTAGCCTTCAGCGAGATGAAAAACATGAAGGATCCGGGCATATGGGCGTCCATGTTGTCTTCTTTAGCTCAAAACCGAAATTCTGGAAGGGCACTTGAATTATTCACTGTAATGTTAAGAGAAGGAGTGAAACCTGATGAGTATTGTATTGGGAGTTTGCTTAGTATTATGAGCAGCTTAAGTCTAGGGTCACAGGTGCATAGTTACATTTTGAAAGCTGGATTAGTCACCAATGCTACTGTTGGCTGTTCGCTTTTTACAATGTACTCGAAATGTGGTTGTTTAGAGGAATCTTATGAAATTTTTCAACAAGCTATTGTCAAAGATAATGTCTCGTGGGCCTCTATGATTTCTGGTTTTGTAGAGCATGGTTATCCAGATCGAGCTCTGCGACTATTTAAAGAAATGCTATATCAAGAAGTTGTACCTGATCATATTACATTAATCTCGATTCTAACTGCTTGTGCTGATCTTTGTTTATTGCGAACAGGTAGAGAAATTCATGGTTACGCTTTTTGTTTAGGACTAGGAACAAACACAGTTGTTGGTGGTGCACTTGTAAACATGTATTCTAAGTGTGGAAGCTTGAGTTTGGCAAGAAAGGTGTTTGATATCCTTCCCCATAAGGATGCTTTTGCTTGCTCTTCCTTGGTCTTGGGATATGCCCAAAAGGGTTTAATCGAAGAGTCGATTTTGTTATTCCATGATATGCTTCGAAATGACGTAACAGTTGATGCCTTCACAATTACATCCATTCTTGGGGCTGCTTCACTTTTGTGTCAATCAGACATTGGAACGCAATTGCATGCCTACATTGAAAAGTTGGGGTTACAAACCGATGTATCGGTTGGAAGTTCACTATTGACAATGTACTCAAAATGCGGAAGTATTGAAGATTGTCGCAAAGCATTTGATGATGTTGAGAAGCCCGACCTTATAGGTTGGACATCCCTCATAGTGAGCTATGCTCAACACGGTAAAGGCGCAGATGCCTTAGCTGCATATGAACTTATGAAAAGTGAAGGAGTTGAACCTGATGCAGTAACTTTTGTTGGGATTCTATCGGCTTGTAGCCATAGTGGACTGATTGAAGAGGCCTTCTTCTATCTAAACTTAATGATCGAAGACTACAAGATTACACCGAGTCGTCGCCACTATGCTTGTATTGTTGATATTCTTGGTCGATCTGGTAGATTAAGAGAAGCTGAAAGTTTCATTAACAACATGCCTGTTGAGCCTAATGCGTTGATATGGGGAACATTACTTGCTGCTTGTAAGGTTCATGGTGATTTTGAGCTCGGGAAGTTAGCAGCCGAAAAAGTAATGGAATTGGAACCAAGTGATGTTGGTGCTTATGTGTCCTTTTCAAACATTTGTGCGGATGGAGAGCAGTGGGAAGAAGTTACAAAGATTAGAAGTTCACTGAACAAAAGTGGGATGAAGAAAGAACCTGCTTGGAGCGTGGTGTGAAAAGCAACGATGTCATGATTGGCAACTCTTAGTACCTGCTAACTTGATCTCTTGGATTCCTTACAAAGATATGAAAACAGAATAGTGAGTTGACATCTTAAGAAATGTCAAGATACACTATATAACCGTAGTGCTATATCAAAATTCAAGGTAAGCTGCTTTCAGTAACAAACCGCGGTTCGTCATACCAGGACTTCATCGCTTCGCATCAGGTGGCCCTTGGGTTGATGGATTGGAAAGGGACTGGATAAAATGGAACTGATAGAATCTACTCAATTCCATTCCATCTAACTGTTCAGATTATATAACTTTTCTCCCAAATTTGGGAGTATAGATCGGGACTAACTAATTGTGTATTAATCTCCCTATTGTGTATGATAATTTTGCTTATTCCCTCTCTTACTACCATTCATATGTTAAGTGGATCCTTAACATATAATTCTCTTAATGATATAAATATGCAATTCACGATATACATAAAAAACCTTCAACAATCAAAGTCATCGTTTGGAAGTTGAAAGTTTAATTTGTTTTAGTATTCTGCTATGTTAGAAGAGATATTTATCTATGGATCTCCTTGGAAGCAATATGTACAATCCCAATGAATACAGATCCACCAGATTATGATACAAATCATAATAATACTGTAAGTCACATATAGACCTAACATTTTTATGATTTCCACTTTCTATGGTGTACTCTTACATACTTTTCAATGGCAGATGTATATTACTCATTTTGTCCCTTATTTTAAGTCTCACTTACAAAATTCATGTGTATTAAGAAAGGTGTTTGTAGCAATAAATTTGTCAAAAATGTGTTACTTTTTCATAATTACTCTTACAATTATTGATATCATAAGGGAGAGAAAACAAATTTTCGTTTGCCAATTGTAAAATAACTAGGGCCATTTTTTGTAAAAAAAAGATATTGATGCATGTGAAATTTTGAAAATAGTCTCACATTAAGGGACAATAAATCTCAAAAGGGAGTCTTATAATAAGTGGAGGAGGGAGTAGTAATTTACATACTTTTCCATGACAGATATTTGTTGGTATAATTTAGGATTTAATGTCTTAGAGAAGGAACTGAAGCAAAACCTTCAACTATTAAGAAAAATTATCTCTGCTAAAATCCATGAGAGCAATGGTATTATTCTTTTCAATTTGAGAATAGGGCATCTTCTCCCTAATCTTTCAAGCATATTAAGTTTTTATGTAAAATATTTTGAAACTAAAGGTAGACTTTTTACATGTTGCTTTTCAAAGAAGATTGTTCCCTTTTAGTCCTGCCATTCTTTGCTGTAGAAAAAGTGTTGCTGTTGGGACATGTCTAGAAGATCAATCTACATTCTCTTGAACAATCTTGAGATTGTGAAGATGATGTATTTTAAAGTGTGAATGGCTATTGTCGGACATTGAGTTTTATTATGGACTAACGATAAAAAAGTGAAAGAAAAAAATTGATGATAGATGTCATATGTAGTAGATAATATACAATAGTTAAAGAGTTAGCGAAGACCGTAATGATATTGGTATATCTTACTTTGAATTTGTCCATAAGTCTTAGTTAAAAACACAGAAATTGTTCGACCGGATGCCATGACAAAAGTTAAACCCCGGTTCATCCACTTGGGTGTGATAGGAGCCAAATTCCATGCATTAATAAAAAACAGTTTTTTTTTTTTTAGCAAAATAAAAACAGTGTTTTGAAACAAATGATTCAGATTATAGATTCACTAAATTAGTTTTAAACAATTTCATTGATAACTACGTGTGATGTAATCATCACTAGAAATATATTTAGGGTCTTGCTAACTTGTGTTATAGGGTACATAAACTTTACATTGAAAAACTTTATATTTTTAAATAAAAAAGTTCTTTAATATAATCCCTTGGCACATGTTAGAATTCGTCATCCATTTATGTCAAATAATGTTTCATCAAATGTATGTATAAACCATAATTTGTATTTGAAATTGGCCTTGGCTTAAATTTTATGAAAATAGTCCCCCTTGTGACAACCAGATTGATAATTGAGAGTGCACAGAGGAATGAACAGATTTGGATATTCTAATATCACAATTTTGACAGTAAAAATATCAACAGGTTGAATGAACCTACACAATTCCAAACAAAATTGGATATCATAGTAATTTTTTTTTTTTTGAAGAAATATATCATAGTAATTATAGAAATCTTACCTCTAGTAAATACCTCACACAAAAATGACTGTACACGTTAACATACAAGAGATATGCTTGTTCAGAAAACATACAAGAGAAATGATGTATGCACAAAATACTGGCAATAATAAACATACATTCAACAAATGAGTAGTTGAGGTATTTCTGAACCAAGTTAAAAGCAATGGTTAAGAAAATCCCAACCATTCATTTATTGAGTTTGAGGGTAATGTTTAAATTATAATGAGCATGTAACATTCCTCTAAATGAAAATATTATGTTACAACAGATCTATAACGCTATTAACTTTTACTTGGACAAAAATCTTCATTCTTACTTTCTTTGCAAATGTCTGATACCAACAACTGTTCTTGAATACAAGCTGCAAGTTGAGAAACTTTCTCGTCGTCTAAATTAAGCGGACGCCTTAGCAAACTCTATATAAACAAGGGATTTGATCATCAATTAGTACTCACATTGCAACATATTATGCAGATCAAATCAAATATGAGATGGAAATGAAACATTACCTCAGAAGCCCACAAGCAATCATACGCTTTGCGAGGAATTATGTGCATATGAGTCTGAAATGATCATGTTTTATAAGAAAATAAATCCAATTTCACAATTTGTGAAGTAAATGTATAATTCCAAAAAATTAATAGTAACCATTAGAGAAAATACAAAATCTTACATGAAATATTACTTGACCAGCAGCTGCTCCATTGTTAATTAACACGTTGAATGAATCTGCAGAATTCCAAACATCCTATGAATTACTATGAATATATCATGTCGTACAAAAGTATTTAAAGGAGTTGGTACATAAATGACAATGTGCAGGGTAATTGTAATTTTCTGCAAACATGTATCAATAACAAAAGTTTGATACACTGCATGAAAATGGTTTAATTTAAATTATGTAACATAGAAACTGTTTAACTACTACAAATGGTACATAGAAACCACGTCATGTAACATAGTTATATTATGCATAGAAGTTGCTAATGTTTTCTCATTGTTGCCAAATAAGGCATTGCAAGTTATCCGTAGGATATCTACCAGCAAACATGAGCGATTCCTATTCAAATATATAAACAAAACAAAGCAAGACTCGGATAATGTATGAGTAAGGAACTACATACTGCAGCCAGTAGCCTTCATGATTGCATTGCTAATGAAGGGCACTTTGGAACTCATTGCAGCTACCACCTGTACCATAAGTGAATCAGCTTAGGAAAAAAAACAAGACCATTGTCTCTCATTTACAATTATATATTAAAATTTAAACTGGTTAAAAACACGAACACACCATTTTGCATATCTTTCTGTTTTACATTTCATTGCACAACAACTTTAGCATAGTTTTCAAGCTTGAAGACATTGAAAGAATGAAAGAAACGAGGGTATGAGTATGATTTATGAGCCTCCAATATGTGTTTTATATGTCATCTGGTCACAATGCCCTATTCACGCATTTTCTATGTCTTGTAATTTATCGTAAATATAGTGAAACGAGGATCTTATTCTTGAAAGTAAAAGACAAATGAAAAAAGCTTAAATCGATGCTGGCTATACAGTACCAGAAATTTCCCAACTATTTTTATTACCCTTAAATGATTAAGCACGGACACCAGCATAAATGCAAGGTATTTCGTATCCTTAATCTCACCATGTTGTGAGTCTAGCCCTTCTGCTAGACCCAACCTCTGGTGGTAACTATTTTTATTTTTATTTTTACTTTTTAATTAATTGAAAAAATTATTTCATTAGGCTGTTTTGTAAAATTGTTTCTTTTTCTTAAAACCAACAGATAGTACTTGTTTTAAAAAATAGTTTTTAAGAACTTTTTACAAAACAGATTTTGAAAACCACAACACAATCAAAGAAGCCCTCAATCTTCTTAGACCTATTGAAAATTACTTACTGATGGAGGAGTAGCATCCAATGAAGGGTAATGAGATTTCGGGATAATAAGAGAGTGCCTGGCAAATAAAAAATAGATGTGAGAAATAGATATATAAATAATTCCATACAGAATAGTTAAAATTGAATTGTCAACTTGTAGGCATGATTACCGAACCAGACAATATGCCATTGACAAAGTAGGAAATTATCCAACATTCAACCAATTCATTCAAACATAGATTTAATCATTATCCTTTCTCTTATGTTCTAAATTAACTTAAATATATAAATAATATCATGTTTCAAAGTGTAACACAGCAAGGAAAAAAGGTTGGGTTGTCTTTTCGTAATTAATTAAAAATAAATATAAAAACTACCCGTCTATTTGATTTTTCTTTCCCTAACCCATGCTAAATCTTCTTGTTATCTTATTTTATCCCCTTAGAACATCTAACCACTACAGCAGTAGTGTTTTATAGGATTGAGGTAGCAAACAAAAGGGATTGTGCAAATTTGAAGTCATTCTAACTCTCTTTGTGGCTATAACATTATTCTCATTTTAAATTTTTGTTAATTAGAAACTTAATCATGAAACCACGAATACATAAGAAAGTTTCTCTCTAAAAAGTTTCACTCTTGCTGCTCAGCTTTAGTTAGTAACTCTAGAAGTTCAATGAATTTAATTAAGAGAAATAATGACTTCTAACTATTTCTTAGATGTTTTCATATGCTACATGACACCGAGTTGATTTGCGGTATAGGTGCCACGGTGTCATCTTACAGAGGTATAAAATATTAATTGATGTCAATCACGAATTGCAGAAAATAGCAGTTTGTTCAAATTACACTTTGCAGCGCTGATATACCTATTCAACGACACTTTGTACTAAATAGCATATTTCAGAACAAAAACGATTTGTTAAAATTCCACTATACTATTAGCTATAGCACTATAAACGCTGTTTGAGAACACTAACTGATTCAAGTATTTACTATATTCGATGCCGCAACTCACAATATATAAAACAACAAATACATACTTCTTATTTACTCCATGTATGGTCAAATGTACATGCGGCCAACATGTGAATTAACACAAAACATTGAACAAATGGAATTGCACATAGGACATATGATACCTTACCCAGGACTCAACGGACTTGTATCCAATATGCACAGGCACATGTCATCTTCATAAAGCTGTTAGAAAGACAAGATATTAAAAAGAGTCAAGGTGAAGAGAAAACATGGTTGGATTGTATATCAATGATCATAAATGGGTACAACAACAGCAACCAAGTAAAACTACTAACGGTTAATAACAACAAAATTCATATTAAGCACAATGGTTGGAAATACAAACATGTTTTGAAAAGCTCCTTATGCCTAGGTATTAAAGCAAAGGGCAGCCTAATGTTATAGACCTACTGCAGTCTTGCCTAACATTTGTAACCGGCTGGTTCCAACACGCTTAAATTGAACTAGTAAATTCATCAAAGCCAAAAATGGAAGGAAAAAAAAAAGTAGTTGATTGTTTAGAGATCACAAAACGTCCACTTTAATCGGTATTTTACCCTTTTATACTTCTAAACAAGGAAATACCGTATCTAAACCCTGCTAATATGCACAAAATTTATAAGCCCTCAACCAATAGCTGCAAAAAATTGAAGTTTTGAAACCAAAGTCACATTAGTCCCGGTTTCCCTCTCGGATAGAAACCAACTAGTATAGGAAAAGAGTTAAGGGAAGATGTCCCAAATCCCAATGTCTAAAAGGCCACAAGTCTATATTAAAGTACAAGACATCCCACTCTCTAACTCACCCACTAACTAACCAATTAACTAATTCTCTACCAAACTTACTATATAAACATCTTAACAATAAAAGAATAGAACTGTCACTCTCTCTGTCCCTCTCTCTCAAATAGATTTATTAAACAAAATGAAACTCCAATCAACCAAATTTGAAACACTACTAATAAAATGTCATAGATAAAAACACAATATTCCACACTTTCCAGTTTGGAAGCATGACATCCAATTCCATCAAGGAAGGTTTTCGGAATTGCTTAGTATTTATAAGGCTTAGACATCAGGGTTCATTATTACTCTTTTCTTATTCCAGCAATGAAGTGACTAACCAATGCCATTAATTCAAGCTGTTGACAACCTAATGAGTCTAAATACTCACTTATTATTGCTATTAATGTATTTAAGCATACATTAACGACACCATTATTATCCTATCTATCAAGTTATCAACCCAACAACTAAAATGGATTCTCATTCTTCAAGAGACCTTAATCATTGATGAAAAATACTAATAGTAGAGTATATAAAATATGTTACAACATGTTACTTCAAGAGACCTCAAGTTTCTCGCTTTACACTTTACTTACAAGGAGTCGAATTTTCTTGATCAATATATCATCCTCTAAAGTGAGAATTTCACTTTAAATAGCTAAAACCACATAGACGATAGTTTTATATCATTGACTAAAATGAATTAGCCTCAAATTAATGTTAAAATCTCTAAAAATAACTTTTGACCACAAATGAATAATTCAGAAAGAAAAACCTTGAGAGCAGGAGATTGACCACGAATAATGTTGCAAAAGACACAATTCTGATTATCATCATCAGAATCAGAATCAGAACCAGCTGAACAAGGCGAAGCGGAGAGTGGATCCGAAGAAGTGAAACGGGTCGGGTTGAGATGGGAGGACAAAACGGTAACTCTCCTCCTCGTTGCTTCTTCAATGGACATCTTATCTTATCTTTTCCTTCGTGTATGTAGGTTTGAAATCAGAAATCACGCATATGTTGGTGCTGTTTCGCCATGTTTGAAAAAAAGCAACGACCACGCTTTGGTTTGTTTATTCGTTTTTTTGTAATGTGTGCGCAAAACACAAAGGAGGGAGGTTGTATCTATTCTATCTTATCTACATTTGCTGCTTGCGTGGCACTGTTGAATCAATGTTTGTGCCTTGTGGTGTGCTGTGGGAGGTAATTAGAGGTTTACATCATTCGGTTCGGTAAATTTAATATAATTGAATTGATTGAACCGTTTGTATTTTAAACTGAAATCAACGTTTTGAACTGAATCGAACTATTAATATTAGGACCAGCACATGGTTCGTCCAAGTTAGGCTATGTCATCGGGCCTCAAATTTTTTGGGCCAAAAATATATTTTTTTATATGTAAGACACTAAAATAATGGTTATATATTTATTGAAAGCAAATAATATTCGATACGTTCGAAAAATGATTAATTATTTTTTTGGGGTCTAGAATTTATATTTTTTTTCATCCTTTATAAAACTAAAACAGGGCCTATGAATTTGTTAAGACGGCCCTGGTTACTATTGGTAACATTGGAACAAATATATAAAAAACAAACAAAATCGAATTTTAGAAGGCAAAATCAAATCAAACTGTTTCAAACCGAACCAAACTATTTCAAATCGAACCGGACTATTTTGGACTGCACCGAATTGTTTTAGTATAGTTCCAGAACTGTTAGTAATGGTTCAGTTTTTCTGGTTTGGTTCAGTTCGGTTCGGTTGTTTGGTTTTTTTGCCCATCCCTAGAGGTAATAACCTAGGTTTAATTGCAATTTTGGCCTATGATTATTAATCTCAAAGGTAGTTGGGATATACTTCAATTGATTATTATAAATATAGACAGTCATCGTGAGCTTAACTCAGTTGATAGAAATAATACATAATATATGTAAGGTTCGGGGTTCAAACCCCGACCACCACCAAAAAATTATCACTACTACAAACTTTTTAAATTAATTGAATAATTGATGTATCAATACCACAAACTTTCATTCAAATGTGTAACGCTACTAAGGTATCCAGAAAACAATAGACTTTGGTATACACATCATAAATGGTTGTTAAGTGACAAAGATGTCCTTGGCTTTAATTATAAAGGATCATAAGGGATATACATTTGCAAACATTTATTTGGAAAACCATAGACCATGTTATCATGACCTAATGACAAATGAGCTATGGTGAGGGTTTGGACTAAGCAATGATGAACATTATCTTGAGTTTAAATTAAGTTC
>Ga0209282_1001866_pt1 | contig 11872 bp, 7 predicted proteins | sample Mtrugardesep15_FD_187529 | JGI IMG/M metagenome (GOLD analysis project Ga0209282, IMG submission 187529) | Root nodule microbial communities of legume samples collected from California, USA - M. trunc garden sep15 (SPAdes) (version 2) | ecosystem: Host-associated > Plants > Roots > Nodule...
CTCTAATGTTTTTTTTTTTGCTATATGTCTTCTCTCTAAAAGCACAATTGCATCACCCTGTCTCTCTTTTTCAATCCAAACGCTCCTCTGATGTAGTTGTCGTTGTGGGTGGTGTGACGATCGATGTTAGCCACCTGCACCACCTCCAATCCAGATCTACCAGTAGTTGATCAATGGTTTTGGGTTTGCAAAGAGAAAGAACAAGCAACACCGTTTCTCGATTTGAGTTGTTTCCACCACTGGCGGCCTTCACATGGTCATGGTATGTTGATGGTTTGGTTCGAGCTGGGTTTGGATTCAATTGTTGTTCGTCATATTTCATAATTGAAAATTATTTGCATTAATCCCAATAAAGAGATAGAGGAGATTCAAAGAATCCTTATCGCCGCTAAAACTCTGAATCAAACCTTTAATTTTCTGCAATCAATAAAACTACTTTGCCCAATCAAATCAAACTTGCATACTCCCTCCATTTTATTGCTTTTATGTTTATCAGTTTTAATAGATTTATCTAGTTGCCTCATCGAAACGACAATCCCTGTGGAAAAGGTTTTACTTATGACTTTATTAATCGGAAACGGTTTGGTGTACTTGCCAAATTTGACATACCCTATATCTAGGACGATTGGGGGAACCTCTATAAATTCGGTGTTTTCTCTTCCATTACCTTATACTTTTTGCATTTATTTTTCTTCCAATTTGATGAATTATGATATACGTGTCAGGTGATAAATTGCTTTCATAACTTGTTAATATTTGATAAACCTTGATTTTCTATAAGTTGAGCAATCACTTTATATATTAGAAATCCTTGCATCAATCAATTCATCAATTGTGTTGTACCTAGATTTCAATTTGCGATAATTTCTTGTTTAAGTTTTAGGTTTGATTTGAGAATGTCAAGGTCTTGTAATTAAGTGTTTATAATTCGATTGTGGATCATTATCTCAATTGTCAACATCTTGTTCAAAATTGGTTAATTGTAAACAAAATTGACCTTAGTAGGGATCTGGTTATGGAGAAGACGCCAAACAGTTTATTTTCATCTTATCTAATGCCAAACTACAAAATAATATATTCTTTTCACTTTTCCTCTATCTTTCCTTCATCAAACCAAACAAAGTGTAAAGAGGTTATGGACTAAGTTGTCCGGTTTATTTTTCTTATGTTAAATTCCTTTAATTAATTAAATATATTATTTAAAAAAATACTTCTAACACTTAACAAAACAACGATACATATAACAAACATGTGCAATACAATGAGTATTTGATTAGTTAAATATGGTGAAAGTAGTTAAATATTTGAGACCAGAATATTTGTGTATATAGTCAAAACCAGATAAGTTACATATAGTTTCTATTATGCAACCTAGTATATGAATAAGGTAACAGTCTTATAAGATTCACAATGCCACTTCATTTTCCTAAATTAACAATATCATACAAATAAACTTTTTACAAAATCATGCAAAAAATATAAATCAAACAAGCAACATGAAGAATAAATTTTATTGACAAAATGTACTACAACACTGATTGGTGTTGCCTATATGTTTCAAAAACATAAAGTTGACTTCATGAAGAAAAAAATAATATTAACAATACATATATTACACTATTTATAAACACACCCCCTTCAAAACTATGCAGCATTTGCATGTTTTAGCAACATTTTTTCCTTCAAAAGGATTCTGTAAAGAACTACTAAACTCAATGTATGTAGTAAAAACTTTGATCATCTGCATGCAGCTAAGGAATGCAGCATTCCAATCAAGAAGAAAGAATTACATTTTTCATTGAGATGCCTTTCTCAGTGCCACTTGTGATGCTTGATATCAGGGTAAAGTCCCAAAACATGCTCCGGCATGAAATCATGGCGCGTTAGAATCCCAACAATAGGAGGTCTCTGCATAAAGTGTAGAGTTTGTCAGCAAATTTTGACCAAACGAAACAATAGAAGTTGTAAAATTGTCTGATCTAATTTGGAATCGTCAAACAAAGCCGAAAAAAAGTTTAAATGTAACATGCCGAAAAAATTATTTGACTAACTAACTTGAGGGATGAAAGTACGGAATTTCAATACTTGATGAGAAAATTATGGAAGTTTGTTTTAATAAACCTATTACGTGTTAGGCATGTGCATGTAATATCAACTACTATTATGTATGTGCAAGTAATATCATACCCCTTGGCTCTTTGGAACAACACACATGTGTCTGAGTCCATGTTGGCGGAAAAGAATAGCGGCTTTAGCAAGTGACATTGTCTCAACCACAGTGTACGGCGATGTATTAGTTATTGGATGAAGATCAACATACATATCCAAATCTTCATCTTGGATATCTAAGTCCTCTAGTTTAACTCCCTTTCCTGATCCCGCCTTTCCAAAATCCAACACAGAAACATTCTCTAAGATACTCGGATTCGCGAAAACCTTCTCTCTTGTAAAATTTTTAGCCTTTAATAAAACTAGTAAATGAGACCTCAGTGCTAGTCCACACAACTCTGGTGCATCCACGAAAGGCGGTTCATCAATGACTGGAAACCCGTTGTGCCCTGTAGTATTCAAAACATGTAATATATTCGCAACCTTTTCGATGCCAGAAAAGGTCATTAATGGACCCGAGACAACATCACGCGTAGCTATATTCCTCATGTAAGGTTCGGCATGTGCTTCCAAATAAGGAAGTCCTTTGATCTTCAAGATTTGATCATAGACACCTTTGTTGAAGATATCGGCCACAGATTTTGAGATTAATAAGACCAACATCACAAGTGGAAGTAACAAGAGATCATTAGTGAGTTCAAGTAATATAACACAAATTGAGACCGTCATTCTCATGGTGCCACCGAGCATGGAGGCAGCTCCTAGGAGAGAAAAGAATCCTCTGTCGAGTTGTGTGATCGGTTCGAAGAGTCTACTGACAACGCGGCCGTACGCAGCCCCGGCAAGTATCACAGGAATGAAAAGTCCAGATGGAATAGCAATACCATAAGTGAGTATTCCAAGAAAGTAAACAGTGGCAAAGAAGATAAATAAACTTGAAATATGAAACTCTTTGTTTATCTTAGGACTGAATAGATTACGAATAGCATCGTCGTTGGTGTTTAGAAAGAGGGAAGCGAGATCGTTGTAGTATCCCGGTGGACATTGAAAGATTTTGTATTCTCCTGATTCGTCAACAGAGGGACATGGCACCTTTGAATCAGTAGGACAAGGGATACAGGTTGCAATCCATGGTAAGAAATAATAACAACATGATGTCAAAAGAGAAATTGCAACAGCAAGAGAGATTTTGAAAAATGGACCTTTTCTGCAACAAAAAGAAAAGTATAGAACCATTAGTTATGTTTATAATACACTAGATTAGACTAAGCATATATGAATTGACTTATTTGAACTTATCGAAACAGCTTATGACAAGTCCATACATTGTTTTAAGCTTATTTCCACAAGCTCTCTAGAATAGCTTATTTGAAAAACAATTTGACTATATTTTATCTTTTAGCATAGAAATAGCTTATACATAAACACTTATACGATAAATGTTTATGCTATAAGCGCTTAATTAAGTTGTTTATCCAAACAGGATCGTGATCAGAAAGAAGCAAGTAAATTGGCAAAATGCTATTCAACATAAATGCGAGGACATACTCATTGATGATGCTATATGTACGGACGACCTTATCAACGAGGAAATTATATATGCTTCCAAGAATACCAGCGACAGTTCCCAAGACTATTACTGCTACTATGTCACCGACACTAAAAGCTATTTGGGGCGAACCAACATCATACAATATAAGACCACCTTCACCAAATAGTCCACATTTTCCTGTTGAACAAAACTGAATTCCAGCTCTTAAAACAATAGCAACTACTGCTGTAGTAAAAAATGACCTCCAAAGAAGAGCACTCCTCCACCTAGATATATGCGCCATAAAAAAGAATATCAGTTTTCATGCTATTCAATTTTACCATCTTAGAATGTTAATCTTTTTACAAATTTATGGTCATATGATTTTAAATTGCAGTCTGCAGCTGCAATTACGGCAATATAAAGGGTTTTGAGGTCTCAACTGCAATTTCGGCTGCATCAACCGAACTTTCATTAATAAAGATTGACAGCGTAACTGAAACTGAGGGTGCAACTGCAATTTAAAACCATATTTCACATTATCTATCACTACTCATGTCATAACTGTTTAGTTTTTTCTTTTTCCTCGGACTCAATTTCAAAGCAAACTAGATTCTGGTTTTAAATTAACAAGTTTACAATTTAAAAGATACCACAAAGTTGAAAGAGAGAGAGATAGATAGATTAATTTTAGCATAAATAGATACCAAGAAGCTGCTTCTTCAAGGGCAAAGAGGACACCACCTACTGGAGATCGAAAGGCAGCAGCGACACCAGCAGCTGCACCACAAGTAATCATGTCTCGTCGGTCTCTATCGTTTTTGAAATACCTAAGCCAACTCCAAGTCAAACCATACTTTTTAGATCCGCCCTGCCCCAAAATAGAAGCTATGCATGCTCCTGTATGCACCATAGGTCCTTCTTTTCCCACCACAAATCCAGCAGATACTCCAAGGATTGAACCAACAATCTGAAATGGCTCAAATCATAAGTTTTATATGGAAACACAATGTGTCTCGAGAAGTAAAAGTTTGCATTTTGTGCATACCAAAAAAAGAAGACTTTAAAGGAGACATAGCGTCAGTGTAAAATAGCTTTATACTGGTATCCAACAAGAATTCATGATATGGAACAGTGATATTTTACTAATTTTCAAATGTTCAAGTATTATTCACCTTTACAAAAAGGGTGGTTGGGGCCAGAATAGAGTGAGCATCGATGCCGTTGAGATATGCTTTAACCTCCGGTATGCCAGAGCCTGCTGCTGAAGGAGCAATGAAAGCACAGAGTGCTGCAGCCGCCGCTGCTAAAACCATATTGAGACCAGCATATGCTAGAAAAGCCTCAAAATATCTGCACTACAACTACTATTCTTGAGAATACATGAACAATAATCGAAACATTGTCACGTCGTTTGAATTGAAGAGATATTTGAACTTAAATTGTCTATATATTGTGGTGTCGTTCAATTCATGTGGTCGGTCCTGAATGAATATAATGTCATTAAAAGGAAGCTGACCTTTGTTTAGACATGAGATTGGTTGTAAGAATCAGCTTGAAACCAGCTATGTTCTCGACAGAAATATTATTGAAAAGACCAACAAGTCCAGTTCCTAATCCAATAAGAAGGGCAAATACCCATTTAAGTACAACATATTGGAATATCTGAACCTTCTTCCTGGACCTCCAGTCCTGGTTAAACATTTCATTATCAAAAACCCTGAAAATTACCGAATAAGTATACTTACATCATCACTCTTTCCATCAGTATTTGATATTTCAATACATTAAAAACCTCTTTGAAGTTTTCGCTAATCGTAACTCTTATTGGCTGATACATAATTATAAGATTTCAATCAAAAGCTTTGTTTTTGACATATCACCATGAATTGATTAATTCATATAGCTTTTGTTGTTAAGGCCCTGTTTGGCTAAAGAACTTTATTAAGTGCTTCTAGCATAAGCACTTATCCTATGCTATTTCTTTAAAAAAGATAAAATAAAGTTAAGCTGTTTCCAAAGAAGCTTAAGCCATTTTCAAAGATATCATGAAGTTTAAGAAAATAAGCTGAAAACAACGTATGAATATGTCATGGAGTTTAAGATTATATGTTGTACAAAAGGAATTGAATGTTGCTTACTCATAGTCAAGACTTTCAATAGGGCAAAGGTTGGAACCAACTATGGCAATCTGAGAGGTAGTGTTAATCCGCTTCACAAGAAGTGGTTCTTCATATGTCATGTTCCTTTCAGAATACTGTGACCAATACCTTCCAATTTGCTCATCATTCCCATCCAAGCTACCGTCATTTTCTATATCATGGACATCATCGCCATTGTTTACGTTTTCTTTATCCATCTTCTTAGCAACTTCACCTGATGACGCCATAGGAACCTAATTTACAATAAATCCATCAGCAATCTGAACCACATCCTAAGCATGTGATCAAAATTTCATCTCACTTAACATTCGACAATAAAATGCAAACTTTTTCCCCAACAAATTTCTTTGTAGTCACCAAAATTTCCAGTATTACACGTATGAGAAAACTAGTTTTGACCCGAAGTTATCAGCTATGAAACACTGACACAGACACCAGACACAATATTGACAATCTAATACGTTGACACCAGTAAAAATTTGAGAAAACAAATTTATTGAACGTGTCAGTGCCACATGTTTCGATGTTGTGTTTGACACCAATACCAACAAGTATTGGACGCTGCACACGCCTTAAATCTAAAGTGTCGGTGCTACATAGGGTATCAAGGAGTATACTTCCAACTGTTAGTCTGGAAATTGTTGAGTCAGCTTACAAATTGAATATAAGCTGAGATATATACACATGGATTCTACTGCTAATGCACAATGTTCTGAACTCAAGTCTGCTTCATGATGCAGCAGACTTGAGTTCAAAACACATAACATGAGACTAGAAAACATCACATCAAACCGTGGCAACTAGCTGCTAGGTTTTAAAAATGGTCCGCAACCGTAATTGTGGTTGTGATGTGAAGTTTTTAATTCATATTTTCAAAACCACATCAGACTACAATTGCAGCTGCATCAATTGTATTCAACGAAAATTCTCCGCAATATCAAGGATCGTCTATATACGACCAACGGCCTCATCAGAAGTATTTAAAACCTGGGATCAGCTAATTCTAGTAGCATATCAGTGAAGAACATGAGAAATAACATTAGAAACTGCAAGAAAAACAAGGTGGGCCATACATGATCCACCAATTGGTGCAAGATCAAAGTTCAAACCCCTTCTGTGAATCCAATCCAAACTGTTATATCACTTGAAAAATTGAAATTTTCATCAAAAAAATATAATTAAAAACAAAACTTTGTTTACACAGATTAATGTCTTACTCCAACAAATTCTTCATGCAAAAAATCACAGAAACCATATAAATTAATCTAACATAAAATAAAAAGAACTTGAGTAAGAAAGATATACATACACTGATCAAAGGTGTGTTTTTTTTTTTGTTGAGGGAATCAAAGGTGTGTTTGGTTGCAGCTTTTGAACTTGAACTCAAAAAAACTTCAAAGCTTTACTTTGCAGTAACCAATGATAATGTTTCTGAAGTGTTACAATTCTACAAGATCACAAAAAGATTAAAGTTATATCAATCATCACTTTACAAAGTCCAAGAAACTCAATAGTTTGATGGAAACATGTAACATAAAACAACCTCAAACAGTTAAAGAAACTATAAGGACAACGTTTCTCTCTCTGTCGCACATGCAATGGCTACCACAATATTTGACTAATTTAAGGAAATAAATAAATAAAATAAAAATGTATTTTTTTTTCTTCTTTAGGAAAATGAAATAATTGGGATAATTATTGGACTATTGAATACATGAAGATAGATTTGAATTTACTTCAGGTTGTTTGTTCTTATCCTATCTTTAAGTTACCATTATTAGCAAAATAAAAAAAGTGTTACATTAAAATAGCAATATTCCTAACACTTTATGTATGAGAAACAAAGAAAGGAATATCAAAAATATAAAGATATTGATAACTCAATCTCAGATCCTTTTTAAAGTAACCAAATTGTTAAACTCATTATGGAGAATCCATTGTTTCAACTCTTCTATTTTTATTTTTTTTATGGTGGTGGAGTTTGAACTCCAATTTTACATGTATATTATGCATTATTCATGTTTCGACTCTGATTCTTGCATTTCAATGTTTATTGAGTAATTTAGTATGTTTTTTTAGCTTAAAAAAAGTATATCTTTCTAGTAAAAAAACTTTTGTGAGGAAGTGGTTTTTTTAACAAAGTAATTTTTTTTGAAAGAGGTAATTAAGTATTTATATTGTTGATATTATTTTTAATGAAAGGTTTGAAACACCATTTTCAAAAAACAAAAATCTAATTTTTAACTATAAACTCTTTTTAATTCTCAATAGCGTTTATACACTAGTTGTGATCTTAATTATAGACAAAAAAAAATGAATTTGTTATGTAATATAGAGCAAATACGTCAATTATTCAATGATTTTAAAATGTCAAATAAAATAAGTTCGAAAATAGGAAGAAAAAAAAACTTAGTTACAATTTCTTAGATGTTTTTTGTATGATTCTTAACAAAATTCATCATAATTTGCTCAAATTCATAATTTTCTCAAAATTCGTTTTTATTAAAAAAACTAATTATATTTTTAGTTAAAAACCATACGAAAAACACATAAATGATTTTTGTCCTTCTATTTATATACAAGTTATAAAAGTTTTACTTTTATTTAAAAATAAAAAAATAACATGCAAGACTTAATTGAACACAAAAAATAAAGAAGCATGAGTTGTGTTTGACATGAAAATGGAGAGAGATTGGTGGCACGATGTCACGTTTTTAACATCCACCCAACATTTGTCCAAAGATAAGTTGTTCCCTACACGCAAAACACTCTCCTCTCTTATGCGGGCTGTTGCATTTTACTCAATTATCATTTGACACTTAGGCATTGAAAAAGACTCTTGTGGAGTTATCTGCTTCCGCAATTAATAATTTAATGTTCCGTAAAATTGTCCTTAGAGCGTTGGTTAAGGAAATGTAAGTTTACATTGAATTCGACATTTTTAACTTTTAAAAGTCAAATATATCACTTTTCACTAGTTTTCAATACAATATTTTTAAATTGGTCTTCTTAACCAATGCGAGTATTATTTAGCATTTTCCTTAAAATTATTAATGAGTCATTACATTAAAATGCAACTAAAGGTGGATATTTAGAATAACTCTTTTAAGTTACTCAATATATCTCTGATATATAAGCCAATTTCTATTTTTGTTCTTCTTTTTGCATGCTACTTTTCAGATCTTGTATTCTTTACACAGTATTTTACTAATATGTGTTGTCTAATTCACTATAGGACTACCAAACAAAATAGTATATTCCTTACACGTTAAATCGTTTACCTCAAGCCATTTCGCACCTTTAAATAGAAAATCTCACTCAATAATTTAAAAAATGTTTCGCAACATAAAGAATTGGGTTGTCAGTTCACATAAATAAATAATTGGAGATAAAAATCAGAACAGATCCAAGAGTCAATGAAGTAAATACACGAGATAAATCTTATAGTTTTTGGATTTGTCTAGTTGTAAAATAATATTTCCCTTCGAATAATATATGAATAATGAAAGTTGTCCATTTTTTTTTATATACATACCCAATTTTTATTTTGTTTGAACATGCCCAACAAGTGAAGCTATGACCAGGCTGTTCCTTGTATTCGAGTGTCCTATAATGTGTATGAACATGGCGAGCAGTGGCGGAGTTCTTTATGGGCTGGGGTGGGCCACGGCCCACCCGAAAAAATTTAAAAAAATCAATAACTGTAGGTCTATTTTACGAGATTTTAATCAATTTTACTGCGGCTTTAGTGTTTGACATATCTAAATCCCCACTAATTGATCTAGTGGTCTACCTAAAAAATTAAAAATCGTAGGTCTATTTTATGAGTTTTTAAACAATTTTTCAACGGTTCAGGTCTTCGACAGTTCTAAAAATGACATATGTGATTTTGTCATGCTAATACTTGGTTGGGCGGCGGAGGTTTACAAACTTTCTAATTTTTTGGGTTTCAAATCTCCTACTTCCTTCGTTTCTAAATATAAGCACAAATGACTTTTTAGATTCATTCACTTAACGATGAATGTGGTTCGTAATATGGACCATATTCATCATTAAGTGAATGAACCTAAAAAATTAATTTTGCTTATATTTAAAAACGGAGGGAGTATATATTGTCTTGTCAACTCAAAATTCATCTAATTAACAGTTGTATTATAAAAAAAAAATATTTGTAATTTATAGCGGTAGTAAACTATGTAATTTATTTTTTTTAAATTGCTCGAGCTTTTTAGTCAAACTTTTAGTGGCCCACCCAAACTATTTTTTCTGGCTCCGCCACTGATGGCGAGGGACCTTCATCCCCCAATCTTAGGTATTTTTGTTGGATTTTTGTTTGTAAAATTGCATCATAATTTCTTTTGGATGGATGAACGATATGACGATCGTCATTGAAAATAAAATGCACACACAAGTGCAGGGGCACGGTTAAAAGTTCAAACCCTAGTAATAATGTCCGACCTTTTAATGTTTTTGTCGGTTGAGTTATGATTTATGAACTTTTTCTATCATAATGTTGCGTTTGATATGTAGTTTTTATTTTCTTCTTTTTAAGCCTCTTTTTTATATCAAAGTTTTTTTTCTCTCTCTAAAGCTTATTCTCTATCTACTTATGATAAAATATAAAATATAAAATAAAAAATCTACTTATGATCATTAAATGATAACCTACAAAATAGTATAAAAAATGATATACTATAAGTAATATTTTAATACTTGGCACCATTAGAACTGAGTCGACAACAAAAGAACCGTGATTTTGGATAGAGAAAAAATTAAACATTTTAATTTTAAGAAATCGTACATTTCAACTATTACTTTGATAACGGCAAGAAAGCGCTACGGTGAGCATAGTAGCAGTGCGATTCATGATAGCGACAGTTACAACTACTATAGCGGTATGCGGTGGTGGTGCATGATTCGCTATTGTATTGTAGAGGGAATATTTCAAATTAACCCTGATTTTAAAACATTTTGAGACCATTTTTATAATTTCATAATAACATTTTCCCAATTTTCTCACAAGTTCCACTCTTTCTCTTTTACCACTTGCCGCTACAAAACACATAACACGATCTGCAAACACACAAAACACGTAACACGACCTACAACACATCCTTTCTCACGTGTCGTTGTTGATTGTCGTCGTCCCCATTGTCTTCCTCTATTCTGGTTTCATCTATCTATTACTATATTCTTTGTTCTCTTATTGTTCATATGTTCTTTGTTCCCGTTACCTATGTTTGTTTATACTATACAAGATTATTCATGTAATTCGTCCAAAAAATGATCAAATAGCAGTCGTCCCACTAAACGTTGTTCCACTTTTGGGGTCGATCGCTTTGCGCCCCAATTTGGGATTGACTATTATGAATAAAACATTCTTAAATGATTAAGCAAGATTTTTATTGCTCATGACAAGAAGTATTGAATATATTTTACCATAAAATATTAAAAATTAGTATAACGCTTATAAAAAATTAACTTATATTTTTTCTTGTGAAACGATCTTTTCTAAAAGACAAAGCCAACAAATAGTTGTTTGATTTACAAAAAAAATCGTTTATTTATTGATTTAGAAATAAAATGTGTCTTATTATAAAAAATAAAAAAAGAAGACATAATTACAGATTTGATACGGAATTGATCCTCATAAACCTATGAACAATTGGATGAGATGATAATCGCAACATCCCGATTTTTAGTTTATTATTATTTTAATTATTTGGAATTTAATTGTTTATTTGATGTGTTTGAATTGATGAGTTAGTTGATTTTTATTTAGAGATTGAGGAGTAAAGGGTATTTTGGTAATTTAAAAGTGAAAAGTATTTTAGTAATTTAGGAGTGGAGGATATTTTTGTGAAGTTAGTAGAAACTTTGAGGAATTATGAGAATATAAGATATAAGTAAAAGGGGGTTTAAGTGAAGTAGTTGTGTAGTGTTCTCTTTACGAGGAAGGAGAAGGACAAAGACTAAGCTCATTAAGAGTTAAGTGAACCAAACTCAATACAAGTGGATATAAATAAGTGGTAGTCTTTATGATTTAGGGTTAGAAAATCATTTGTTAAGT
>Ga0209282_1001867_pt1 | contig 11871 bp, 7 predicted proteins | sample Mtrugardesep15_FD_187529 | JGI IMG/M metagenome (GOLD analysis project Ga0209282, IMG submission 187529) | Root nodule microbial communities of legume samples collected from California, USA - M. trunc garden sep15 (SPAdes) (version 2) | ecosystem: Host-associated > Plants > Roots > Nodule...
TACAACATATTGCATAGTAAACTTGTATGAATGAAGTAAATAAAGTCGTAGGAAGAAACTTGATTGATAATAATCCTCTGTTTTCCTCTTCCTCTACCATTCAATGTCGAATTAGTAAATAAGTTATAAACCCCAACCACCGTTCACCGTCACCAACCACCATGAGAGTCCCATCCTCTCCGGCAGCGGGAACACCCCATGCCGACGACCACCGCATTTCCACTTCCGGCTACCGCGATGCCGAGTCTCTCTTCCGCACCAAACCCATCGCCGAGATCCGTAACACCGAATCCTCAACCCGTAAACAGATCGACGACAAAAAAGAAGAGCTCCGTCAACTCGTCGGTAACCGTTACCGTGACCTCATCGACTCTGCCGACTCCATCGTCAACATGAAATCCTCATGCACCGCAATCTCCGCTAACATCACCGCCGTTCACGATCGCATTCGTTCTCTTTCACAATCCGAATCTCAATCCCGAACCAAACTCCATTCCCAATCCCGAGCCTGGACTTACGGCATCGCGTGCCGTGTCAAGTATCTTGTTGATACGCCGGAGAATATTTGGGGATGTCTTGATGAAGGTATGTTTCTAGAAGCTGCTTCGCGTTATTCTCGTGCTAAGCACGTGCATCAGTGTTTGTTTTTGGATTCTGATGAGGGTAAGGTTAAGATCTTGGCGAGTTTTCCTCTTCTTCAACATCAGTGGCAGATTGTTGAGAGTTTTAGAGCTCAGATCTCGCAGCGGAGTCGGGATCGTTTGCTTGATCGGGGACTTCGTATTGATGCTTATGCTGATGCACTTGCTGCTGTAGCTGTTATCGATGAATTTCAGCCGGAGAAGGTAATGTTGTTTGTTTATCAGTCTGAATTGGGAATTTGGGTTGAGGATGGGTAGTTAGAGTGTGTTTAGTTGCTTTCAATTTGTGGATTTATGTGATTTGAGCAATGTTGTTAAATAGTAGCTATAGCAGCGCTTTTGGGTAGCGGAATTAAGTACAAAATGTTGTCAAATAGTGGTGTATCGTCCCCATTGTTAGTCTAGTGGTTTGGCTGTGGGACATTTTATGCAGAATCTTGGATCCGGGTCTCCACACTTCCCATTTCCCGTGTGTGTTTATTTACGTATGTGTTGGTTAATGGGACAGTAGCAAAAAAAATAAATAGCAGTGTATCATAACAGAATTTGAACAATCAACTATTTTCTGCAATCACAATTGAAAACAATAGATTTGAGATGTGGTTAGTTGGATAGTTAGTTAGGTGCATAGATTTTAGTTTGATGGGTGTACTTTGATTTGTTGATGAAAAACAGGTTGGTGTGGAGTTGTTTTGTGTTTGGATTAAGGGTTTGATTGGAGATGGTGTGTCATTTGGCAGTTTTTATTGTTTTTAGATTTGTGTGATTTTCGACGTGGGCAGTTGGTTAATTCTTCTTCGATTGGTGGGTATAAACTGATTTGTTGATTAAAAACAGGTGTTGGACTTGTTTCTGGAATCGAGGAAGTCGTGGATATTGCAAGTTTTGGGTAATGCTGGTGCCAGTGATGATTCTGCTTTGGTGGTTTCGGTCTTGTGTGATGTGTTGGGAATAATTCAGGTCACTGTGGGTCAGGTGGGCGAGTCGTTTTTGCAAGTGTTGAATGATATGCCCCTTTTCTACAAAGTCATTCTTGGTTCACCTCCAGCTTCACAATTGTTTGGTGGGATTCCCAATCCTGAAGATGAAGTTAAGCTTTGGAAGTCGTTTAGAGATAAGCTGGAATCGGTTATGGTAATGCTTGACAAACGTTACATTGCTGATACTTGTTTTGCTTGGTTGAAGGAGTGTGTAAATAAGATAAGTGGAAGAAATTTGATTGATGCCATTGGCAGTGGCCAGGAGCTTGCTTCTGCGGAGAAATCAATAAGGGAGACAATGGAAAGTAAACAAGTTCTACAGGGGAGTCTAGAATGGCTGAAGAGTGTTTTCGGATCTGAGATTGAGTTGCCTTGGAGTAGGATTCGGGAACTTGTTTTGGAAGATGATTCTGATCTTTGGGATGAGATATTTGAGGGTGCTTTTCTTGGTAGGATGAAAGCAATCATTGACTTGAGATTTAGGGAGCTAACTGGCACAGTTGATGTGGTGAACACGATTTCTGCAGTAGTTGGCTCTTTCACCAAACAAAATGATGTTCAGCTGTACTTGACCAGACCTTATACAGCAGGTGGTGTTTGGTTTCTAGAATCCAATGCCAAAAAAACTGGAGTTGCTTCTGGGTTCAAAGTCCACCCTGAAGAAAGTGAATTTCAGTCTTGTCTTAATGCCTATTTTGGTCCTGAAGTAAGTCGAATCAGGGATGCAGTTGACGTTTCTTGTCAGAGCATCCTTGAGGATCTGTTAAGTTTCATAGAATCTCCGAAGGCCTCCCAAAGATTGAAGGATCTGGCACCATATCTGCAAAGTAAATGTTATGAAAGTCTGTCTACTATATTGATTGCATTGCATAAAGAACTTGATAGTTTATATGTCTCAATGGAAAGTGGTGACAAGGAGGTACCAACAGCTGTTACCGTTGAAAAATCCCTTTTCATTGGAAGGTTATTGTTTGCATTCCAAAACCATTCTAAACATATACCCTTGATACTTGGTTCTCCCAGATTTTGGGCCAGTGGGAATGCATCTACAGTTGGGAAATTACCGTCTCTAGTGAAACATTCTCGTTTTGGATCTGATTCTGCTATCTGTGATAGTCCAGGAAGACAAACAAACCTTAACTCTAAAAGGCAAAATTCTTCTGCCACAGCTGCCTTGTTTGGAGCAAGAGAAGGTCCAAGCCATGAATTGGAAGAATTGAATAAGACTATAGGTGATCTTTGTATTAGAGCCTACAACTTATGGATACTATGGATGTCAGATGAGCTTGCTGCTATTGTCTCTCAGGATCTTAAACAAGATGATGCGTTAACTTTGAGCACGCCTGGGAGGGTAAGTGACATTTCCCATTTTCCCCTGTTTTTTCATTTTTCCGTGAATTTTGATGATTTAAGATTGTTTCTTTCTTAGGGTTATATCTTATTATTAGTTTTCCTCCGATCAGCCTTTAATTTTTGTAGAACGGTTATCTTCTACAAGAGCTTGTTTGTTGCTTTTTAATCTTATTCAATAAAATAGAAATTCCTAAGGTGAGAAGAAATAAAAATGGAAAGCATGAGAAAGTGGGAAATTTTGACTTATAAAGATTAAAATAAAAACATAAATCAGTAGAAGGAAAAGCCTTTTAAAAGATATTGTGGTCAATCAAAACTTGCCCGTTATTCCCATTTGACCAATTATATTACACAGGATACCATATAATCATATTCTGATCTGATAAAAGCTCTACAAAAACATACATGTGAACAACTAAGAAATATATGCTTTATACTATGTGAAGCTTGGAGCTGATATTATGGAGGAAGCACCAAAGTACTATACCATAAATAAATATTACTACTTTTTCCTAATGTCTTGCCAAGGAAATCATTTGTTAGCAGACTGATCCATTTCAACATTCATTTTCTCAGCCTTCATGAAAACTGATCAAACCTAAATCCTATGACTGTCACCATCTTTGAGAATTATGACAAGGAGTTGAGCAAACCTCATATCCAAATATTTCAGAGCTCTATTGTAAATATTGTTTTGAATCAGTTGAGAATAATTGCACTTTTTATATGGCATTGTATTTTATCAGTTTCCTTTAAGATCCATATTCTTGAAAGAGGGATGTTATTTGAACAACCATATGTTGGGACAACTTTTAGGACAACCAAAATATACAAAGAAATGTAGGTATTGGCACAAGAACCAACACAATAGAGAGAGAGAAAGTAAAAACACAATGTGAGTATGAGAGAGAAAGTTGTCACAAAATGGTTGTTCAAATGTCATTTCTCTTCTTGAAAACAAAGTTTATCGTTTTCCACAATCATTACCTCAATAGCCGTATTGTACTAGAAATATGTTAATAAGCATGTCATGACAAGGTTTTTTCACCTTAATTTCAATGAATCAGTTGCATTCAGCTTGCCTAATTTCCGTCCTTTAAAACTTCTATTGCTCTCAAACCATGCAGTGATACATGTACACAAGTGGAGAACCTTCCTCAGGTTAGGTGGTGTTACTTGGTAATGGAAAAAGCCACCACTGAAATACCAAGACGATGGTGATATATATCCCTTGATTGAATTAATCTAGCAGTTTGCAGTTTACTAAGATTAGTCATGTTAAGACCAAAACAATTGAAATGAATTGAAATTATTAGTCATGTTAAGACCAAAACAATTGAAATGAATTGAAAATTTGTTAAGGAAGTATATGCCCGCTTTGATATTCTGCTTTACAATACAAAGAATTTTATGGGTTTTGAATCTTTAACTTTCATCCTGTGTTTACTTTGGAAGAGATATTATATATTAAGATGATATTAAAAACATTGCTTTCAATCAATTTATTGGCAATTCACGTTTTGTCAGAGCTCAATAGCGTCAGTCAGTGCTTCTAGCAAACATACTTTAAGAGATTAGTATTGGCTGTTATAAAGCTTTAGTGATGCCTGCTTAGTTAGCATTATAATTCTTTATTATCATCATCAACATCATCTTTTCTTTCTCTATATGGAACCTTATACCTTCTGAAAACTCGCGGGCTTTCAATATAGAACTAAATATTTTGTTTACCTTTTTGAAGGGATAGTAGGTGCCATCAAAGCATAGTGTTATTATCATTGCTACTATTCTTTTATTGGGGACTCTTTGTTGGTGATACAAACAACCAAGATCTTATAGCCTTTTAATCTATAAGTTGTTCATGCTTTTGTTTACTGAACAGGGATGGGAGGATATTGCTGTCAAGCAAGATCAATCTGATGAGAACCAATCGGAGATGAAAATATCTCTTCCGTCTATGCCTTCTCTCTATATAATCTCATTTCTGTTTAGAGCGTGTGAAGAAGTTCATCGAGTTGGAGGTCATGTACTTGACAAGAAGATTTTGCATAAACTTGCATCAAGGTTATTGGAAAAGGTAGGTTTTCTGTGGATGTGTTAGTCCATTTGATCTTAGTCCACTAGTGTGGCTGTTTTTTACTCCAAGTGTTTCCTTTAGTTACAATTTTTTTTCTATAAATGAATTTTCATTGAAGAAAAAGAGTAAATGATGGAGGGGATTATATATCATCACAAAAAAAAAAGATGTGAATTACAAATGCTGCTTAATCTCTACAATATTCCTCTTGATACCCTACTGTTGTTTTTTTTACCTTGTGATTTCGAAGTCATTTTTGTCCCATTAAATTGATATGATATTTGAGTGTCTTTCTAATTGTGAACCCCCAAGTTAAGAATACACAGAAGTTAGTCTGTGGTATGGTATTTTCTGTCAGCTTACTTAAAATGGAGATAATTTTTAATCTTTGATCAATTTCTGGTAGAAATTATAGTTGGCATTATTGAATTGACACGTCCACTGTCAAATTTTATAGCTACTCTGGAATTGTGACATGTGACACTAAGATCTCATAGAAATGGAGATAATCGTAATGTCCCCAAGGCCATACTGTTCCCACTTTAAAAGACCAGTTTTAAATAAGTTATTGAAACACTAGAATGAATTATGAGTAAGTGGCTAAAGAGAATTGAAAAATAAAATGATTCAGTTTCAGTGAGGCCCTTTATGCACCAAATGATGGATTATCAAGTAAATTTGTATATACAATGAGCCCCTCTATGTGCTCGACTTCTTGTACATTTGTATATACAATGACTGTATTTTATCATACAGGTAGTTGGAATCTTTGAGGCCTTCCTTTCCACCGAAGTGGGTGGTTCTCATCAAGTGACAGAAAAAGGAGTATTGCAGCTTTTGTTAGATGTCAAATTTGTCATTGATGTTCTCTCTGGTGGTGATTCAAATTCGGTTGGGGAATTATCTAGTAACCCAAAGGCGAAGTCTTCTCTCAGAAGAAAGCAGGGCCAAAGTTTGACAATCTCAGCCATTAGAGAACGGTCTAATCAGTTGTTAAACCGGCTTTCTCAGAGACTGGATCCTATAGACTGGCTTACGTAAGTTTCTCATTATTCTGTTCAAGGTTTTTCTTTCTTTAGATTTGACAGTACATCAGAAGGACCATCGAAGCGCAATCTATGGTGGCTTATGGAATAATAACTAAATTAGGGAAAATATAGGAAAAAGAGTGATTGTAGACTGTAGTGTGTGTTTCTTGTGCAAAGATAAATTAGTAATGGGCAATAGTTTTTTTTTTAGTGATTGTGTGCTGTCATCTCAAGTTTTCCTCTTCTAATCTGACAATGATTTCTTATCTACATGTGTAAAGGTATGAGCCATATCTCTGGGAGAATGAGAGGCAGTCATATCTACGACATGCTGTTCTTTTTGGTTTCTTTGTGCAACTTAATCGAATGTACACAGATACTGTTCAGAAACTGCCTACTAATTCAGAATCTAATACTCTGAGGTGTTCTACAGTTCCCCGGTTTAAATACCTCCCCATCAGGTCAGTTCGATATTGTAATTTATCTATTCTTTGTCCATCTTTTTACGGTGCACAGCTTTTTGCCTGTCTCTCTTACCATCATTCTGTATATATTTAATTTAAATCCAATTACTTATTCTGTTGACTGAGGCTTTCTATATTTTTCTTTATTATTTCCTTCTTTTTATCATTGCATGTGATATAGGGTCCGTTTGTTATAGATTAAAAATATAATTGATTTTTGTTGTATTATTTTTATGAAAACTTACTCAAAAATCGTAAAAGTTATTTCAAACTTATTTGTTATAAATTAAAAAGAGTAATTTTGACATTCATTTAACTTAGATATTCATTGTTAGAGATTTAACATTATAAAAATCACATATTTTTCAAAAAGATCTGTCAAAAATGAATTTTCATTTTAAGCATTTTTTTGATATTTTATTATCCCTAAAAAGTCATACCAAAAGGATGAAATTAAAATGACTTTTTATGAGAAGCTATTCAAACTAACTTCTCGTTTGAAGCTTTCTTTAAGAATTCTTTTAAAAAAATATGATATGCTATAAAAATCATTTTTAGAAAAAGCTATAACAAACGGGCCCTTAGTTTCCCATAGATAGAGTAGATATACAGCTCAGCTGTAATCCTTCTTAATCCCCATAATACTAGGGGTTCCTTTTTCTCTACAGAATGCATTATACTTTCTATTGTTTCATTCCTAATTTAATGAGATAAGAAATTCATCAGTTTCAAGTTATTCAATGACTTTTATGGCAGTTCTGCTAACGAACTTATTAATGTACCAAAGCTTGTAATTGACAACCTAAAATGGCTTCTCTTATTTATAAACTTTCATCTTAATCGTGGTAAATCCAGTGCTCCAGCATTGTCCTCTAGAGGACCAAAGAAGTCATTCACCCCATCTTCGAATGAAATCGCTTCAAGAAGTTCATGGAATTCGATTACAAATGGAGATCTTTCTCAAAAGATAAATTTGGATGACAGCTCAAGTCTTGGGGTGGCAGCACCATTTTTGAAGTCTTTCATGCAAGTAAGTTTTTATCATATTCTGGTATTATTTTTTGCCTCATTGCATTCAAATGCTGGACACTATTCTTTGAATAACAAATCACAAGATATTGGGCGGCTAAGAATCAACACGAGAATAAAGTAAGCGTAAAACTGAGGTAGAGGAAAAAAGCTATAAGAGAAACTATAAGGATAGATTTAGAGATTAATGAGTTGGATCCAAATATGGGTTATGATAGAACATTATGGCGTAATTTGATCCATGTAGCCGACCCCACTTAGTGGGATAAGGCTTGGTTGTTGTTGTTGGTGTTTTTGTAATATTCTAAGTGCTATAATACGTTTTTTAGGCTCAGAGCTGAGGTTGAGCACATGCTTTTAAATTATTTAAAAATTATCTATTTTGTTCCTGATGTGTTGAGCAAATTTTTCTTAAGTTTCAGCAAATTATGGACAACTTTTTCTTATAATGCTCATTGGTTAAGCATGTCATACACCTATCTACTTGACCAAGTAGATTTCAATATGCATTGTTTGAAATTTTAGTTGGAACTCCTAAGCAATATCACCTCGCTGATATATATGTGATGTTTATAAAATTGACTGCATTGTTGTGTCTTAAATGTATCTGCAAACTGATATTTCACCATTCTTGCATATCTTAAATCTGATTAGAATATGTTGTTTGATTGACATAGTTTTGTCAAGATTTCATACAATTTTATTTTTTTTCTAGGTTGGAAGCAGGTTTGGGGAGAGTACTTTTAAACTGGGATCAATACTAACTGATGGGCAAGTTGGTATTTTTAAGGATAGATCTGCAGCGGCTATGTCCACATTTGGAGATATTCTACCTGCTCAGGCAGCTGGTCTTCTTTCATCTTTTACAGCTCCCAGATCAGATTCATGATGACCCAATGATTGAAAAGCACCCCCAGAAAGTGTTGCGACTTATAACAAATTTTCAACACTCCTTCCCTCATACACGGCACTACTGTAATTAAAGAAACATTAGAATCATATTTGAAGCTCCGAATATTCAAAATATGCAAAGCAAATGGATACATATGAACTGGTGATGAGGATTCTTAATGTTGACTGCCGTTGTTAACATCAGGTTCACGTTATTTGGCTTGAAAACATGCGAAATAAATGGCCAAACTGTAAGCACAAGGAAATTTAAGTACAGATTGAAGAGCAAAAGTAGTGTTTATGGTAAGCTATATATTCCCATTGTCATTTGGATGAGGGAAGCTGATATGCGGTAATGTTATTGTCAGAGTTGAGAGCAGCTATAATTTCGTGGCTATTGTTGAGTTATTCTTCTAAGTTTTGGTCTCTGTATAGTTTGATAAAATTATACAGTGTTAGATTTTATATTTGTTTGAACAAAGGTTCTGATTACAATGTAACTTTGTACTGTAAGCTATTCATTCAATGGACTGAGTTCATATAGATTTTTTTACAACATTGAATTCATATAGATAATTCCCTTGAATATCTATGTTTTCTGGCGTTATCCATTTCTGAAAATTTGTAAACAAACTCTGGTTAATCAATTGACAAGACTGAATTCATATAGATTATAATATAAATTGCGATTAATGAAGTTCAAAATATTTGAAGTGCGTATTAGTTGAATTTGTGTCAAAATAATATAATTAGTCTTTCAAATTGTAGTCCATGTAAACACGATTATTATGCTATCAGCTACGACAACAAAATTCATTGTTGATAAGAGGACAGAGGAAAAAAAATCAATTACATTAATATCTATTTATGTTTATTAAGCTAATCCAATTTGAATTCTATTTGTAATGTTTTTTGCTTGGATTACCGTGTTATTTGTCTAAAATTTCCACCCCCTTTAAAAGTAACTAATTTTCATTGAGGAATATGTAAGACATACAAGATGGATTCTCTCTTTCAAATTGAGTTTTTTTTTTTTTTTTTATATGCAAATTGCTAACCGTTTACTTAAATGATCCAAATCCCTTCTTACTTGGAAAATTCATTGTTGATTACTTGTACATGTTTTTTTAGCCACAACTATCTGTGGGATTTTCAGGTGTCTAAAGCTCGTTTATATCGTAATAACTTTTTCATTTTACATTTTTACTTTGTATATGGATAGTTTGAATGATAATTTAATCATATATACCTTTATAATCGTGATAGAGAAAATATGAAAATTTTCATTTTTCAGAATTTTTGAAATATTCAATCTATTTTCAAAACGCACTTTCAAAAACTTTCAAATTGAAATAGGGAAGACCAAAATAAACAGGTACACTTAACTTTCTTCTTAGCCGTTTTCTTCCAAATTTGATGAGCCATTTTCTTGGCTTTTTTCACTGCGTCAATGTATTTCGCTTTTCTAGTTTTCTTCCAACAACAAAAATGGTTGTTTATTTGTTCACTTTATAATTGATATTGATGTATGTATACTAGTTTGTAAATTAGTGACCGTGCTATCTTGGTATCTTGTCTTGTGTTGTTACCTTTGTCTTTGATGTGTCACGTGTCCCAGAGTCGTGCAAGAAATTTATATTTATGTCGTGTGCATCATACTAATATTCCGTGATGATCAAATCTTTCAACTATAGCCCTAGCAGTAGTAGTAGTCATTTAGAAAATCGACATAATGTAGTGTACAATATTTACCATAATAGCCTACTTGTATAATACGTACAGTTGTGACTTAATGGTTCGACCAATGTACCAATGTCATAATGACTTGATCAAATCAATCACCGGTTTGAATTCTATTGTATTATTCTAAATGTAAAGTGGAAGAAGATAAAGATTAATAGAGATGGATGTGGAGGAGGCGGAGAAAAAAAAAAACTCCTTCATAAATCGTGATGACTCTTTTATAATGGTAGCGGAAAGGACACCAACACCGTACAAGCGACCCTTCACATTCCCACCATAGGCATTTTCTTAATGGAGGTGTAATATATTCCACAAAAAATGATAATGGTGTTAACATTTTTAGAATGTAAATGACTAACTCAAGAAAAGTTAAAACTAGGATTGATACTTGAAATTAAATTAAGTGGTTGTTCTCCAAGTTTGAACTAAGAAATTAAAAGAGTTGAAGAGTTAAATGTTCATGTCTCAAGTTAAGACAAGGAGAAAAATACTAACATAACAATTAACATATCGGTATTTGCCATTCAATATAAAAATTAAATTGCTACTTGAAATTAATTAAGGGGTTGCAGAAGTAATATTGGCCTTAATTTTTTTTCTTCTTCAAACCGAATGCATTCTTAGGCTCTATTTGAGATTTTAGAGAGGAGGGGACGACTTGGGGGAAGCATGGGAAAATGATAATTCTTTCACCTCATTAAAAATATTTTTGTAGAGAATGTAGAGAAATATGGTTTAGAGTCCTTGCAACTAAGTATAGGGTAGGTGGTGGTCACATTAAGGGGTGTTTAAAAGCAACATCTAGTTGATGGAAAGATATTTGCGGGGGTTAGAGAGGGTGTTGGCGTGTCTGAGATTGGATGGTTTGAGGATGATCTTAGGGAAAGAGTGGATAATGGTCAAAATTCCTCTTTCTTGAATGACCCTTGGCTGGACGATGGTCTTTTACGTTATAAGTTTAATCGTCTTTTTGATCTTCACATTCATAGTGATATATTAGCGGCTAAGATGAGGAGGTTATGTTGGGCGTTGATGGTCTGGGTGGAGAAGAAGGAGGAGACTTTTTGCTTGGAAGTAGGAACATGTTTTAGAGTGTTCTTCTTTGTTAGATAACATTGTTTTGTTGGGGTGTTGACTCGTGATGATCAACAATTTTATGCATCTTTTATTGATTTAATTTGAAACAAATAAGTACCGCTTAAAGTTTTCCTTTTCAAGTGGAGACTTTTAAACAAGATAATTCTAACTAAAGATGATTTAGTTCATTATGGAGCATTTCATTTTGGGTTGTTGTTGTGTTCCGGTGGTTGTGGGAAGGAGGAGCCAGTCAATCATCTTTTTTTGAATTGTGATGTTTTCGACAGTGTTTGACCCTCCACTATTCACTAGTTGGTGATATGCATTGTTTTTCATATGACATATGCATGCACGCTCACCAATTTTAGTAGCTTTCATATGTTCAAGTGGGACATTCGTCATTGCTTCCAAGTGATATGATTGGCTAGTATCTGGGTCATTTGGAAGGAACATAACTCAAGGAATTTTTTAAACAAAGAACTTAATCTCGCACAGTTGATTGAAAGAATTAAATTTCATTTTTAGTGGTGGTTGAAGGCTCGTAAACCTCACTTTTTTTTTCATTCATGGTGGATTAATCTTTCTTTT